>Ga0307380_10008647_pt1 | contig 13021 bp, 13 predicted proteins | sample UN3MG_FD_202239 | JGI IMG/M metagenome (GOLD analysis project Ga0307380, IMG submission 202239) | Soil microbial communities from Risofladan, Vaasa, Finland - UN-3 | ecosystem: Environmental > Terrestrial > Soil > Coastal area > Acid sulfate soil | place: Finland: Risofladan, Vaasa | collected... | reverse complement strand
AGCCCTAAAGAAGTTGTGATATGACCCATACGTACTTCTAAGACAGAAAGTTCTATTATGGGTGATATACTTAAAATAGGATTTTGGAAAAACTAAACTATTGCGAATAGATGGGAGGGAGTAGCAATTAGAAAAATAGCAACAGATATTTTAGTAATTGGCTGTGGACCGGCGGGACTATTGGCATCGCTGGAAGTCAAGAAAAAGGGTTGTTATGTTATCGCTATCGACAAGGGAGTTATAGGCAAAGATTGTTCGGCGGTGTGTGCGAAGCGGGTTGCAGCTACCGGACCTTGGTCTGAAAACGGTGATGGGCCGGATGTTCATCTGGAGGATACCTTGAAATCAGGGTGCTATATAAACGATGAAAATCTCACAAAAATACTGGTCAACAAGATTGGTCGGGTAATAGGCGATTTAGAAAAGATGGGGATGCCCTTTAACAGAGATAAAACAGGGCAAAAAATTGATGTTAGAGATCAGGCACCCGGACACAGCAAGGCACGTTCGATCGATTTTAGTGATATTACAGGAAAACTGCTGGTGGAGACAATATACGCAGAATGCCGGCACCGTGGTGTAAAAATGTATTCGGAGCACCCAGCTGTTGAGTTGGTTAAGGGTGAAGATAGAATTGTAGGAGCACTGGTGTTAGATATAGCTACAGGGGAATTGATGTTTATTCGAGCCAAAGCAGTTATTATTGCCACGGGTGGAATAGGACGTCTTTATAAATTGACATCCAATCCTGTGCAAAATTCCGGTGATGGGATTGCCTTGGCCATGAAGGTTGGAGCTGAGCTTATGGATTTGGAATTTGTACAGTTCTATCCAGTGACTGTTTTACATCCACAAATTCTCCGTGGAATGAATTTAAACAGCCATTATTACGGCGCTCGTCTCTATAACTCGGAAGGAGAGAGGTTTATGACAAAGTATTTCCCGAAAGAGATGGAGTACCTAACAAGGGATAAGCTCTCGAGGTCCATTTTTAGGGAAATTCTTACAGGTAAAGTCGGACCCCATGGCGGAGTATTTCTGGATGCTACCATGATACCCGGAGACTACTATGCTGAGAGAATGCCTATAGAATGGAAATTAGCGGTAAGTGCTGGGGTGGATCTGACAAAGGATATGTTGGAGGTTGCCCCTTCCTGTCACTATTATATGGGTGGGATAAGGATAGATGAGAAATGTAAAACGACCATTAAAGGGTTGTTAGCCTGCGGCGAATGTACCTCCGGGGTACACGGGGCAAACAGGTTGGCTAACAACGGTTTGGCGGAGGCGCTGGTGTTTGGCGTAGAAGCTGGAGAAACTGCTGCACAATATGTCTCAAAGACCGGTTTGCCTCCATACAAGGAGGCGGATTTGGCCGGAAGATTATCCGAGCTGAGAGAATACTTTAGTAGTGACGGAAGAAATCCTATGGAGATTCAAACCAACATACAGATGACTATGTATAAATATGTTGGCGTAGTTAGGAATAAGGAAACATTACAGAAGGGAATGGGCTTGTTGAAGGAATTTGGCTCCTACAAAATAGATGCCAGTTTTGGAGAAGCCTGGAATCCCAAGGTGCTGCACGGTATATCGCTCAGGAATATGATAATGTTGGCCCAGGGGATAGCCAAAGCTGCCAAAGAGCGCAAGGAGAGCAGGGGAGCACATTACCGGTCCGATTTCCCGGAAATAAATGATGAACAGTGGAAAGCCAATATAATTGTAAAAATGGACGACCAAGGCCAAATAACTCTAAGGCGTGAAAACGTAGGAGCAAGAGGGTGTGCAAATTGGGACAATACTCCGTAAAAATTTATCGTTTTAATCCTGTAACTGATGACCAGGCAAGATACGATTCATATACCTTTACCTTTAAATTTGATCATCAACCTACCATACTAGAGGTTCTAAGGAAGATAAGGGATGAGCATGATGTAACGCTGGCCTTCCGCGAATCGTGCGGTCTTGGTAAATGTGGTTCCTGTGCTGTTTTGATGAACGGCGACCCAGTTTTAGCCTGCCGTACACCGATTGAGGAAGAGGCTATTATTGAGCCGCTTGCAAATCATCAGGTGATAAAGGACTTGGTGATAGAGAGAACCGAATTCTATAATAGATTGAGGGATGAAAGGGTATTCCATAACCGTCCTGACTATCTAAAGAAAGATGATAAACCCTTCTGGTGGTCGGATAGATTCATAAATCTATCAAAATGTATAGGATGTTTAATATGTGAAAGCGATTGTCCGGTTTTTAGCTGCAACAGCTCTGATTTCCCCGGTCCGGCATCCTTTGTCCAACTGAGCCGCTCCTTAACCCATCCTTTGGATTTGGGCAGGCGAGAGAATGTGGCATGGATAGATGGAATTCACAACTGCACAGCGTGTATGAAATGCGAGCATGTGTGTCCTAACGATGTACACCCCTTTAGGAATGGCATACTTGCTTTAAGATCGACTATAGCGGAAAAAGAACTTGAGCTGCCCATGATGCAGCAGAGATTACGCAATCAGTATGGCAAAACAGGAAGTGCTGTGCCGACAAAGCAAAAGAAATTGAAACATGCAGCAATAGATCCCCAAAGTAAAATGGCAGTATTTCTGGGCTGTATGTTTGCAGATCGATATCCCGCAGAAGGGAAGAAAGTTCTTGACCTTCTTTTGGCAATGGGTGTTAAGGTGCAAATACCCGACGGTTTGGTATGCTGTGGTGGCCCGCTAATGTGGGTCGGTGATAGGAAACAGACCGAGAAAGCATTTAAAACCAATATTAATATACTAATAAACGCCGGGGTTGAGCAGGTCATTACGCCTTGTCCAGGGTGCGGAGTTACCCTCAAAAATGATTATAACAACTATTACAAAACAAAAAAAAGCAGAGAACTACCGTTTATCATAGTTGACATGACAGAACTGCTGGCTAACAAGCTGAACAGTATTAACTTGAAAGAAAGTAAACTGCTGAAGGTTGCATATCATTCTCCCTGCCATCACGGCAAAGGCCAGGGATTGCTTGATAAGTCATTGATGGTTTTAAAGACATTCCCGCGTATTGAGATTATTAATACTAAAGCCACCAATATGTGTTGCGGTGGTATGACATCATCCAGCAATTCTTCTATAGGCCTTGATTTATCGTCTAAGATTATAGAGGAGGCAGAAAAGGTTGATGTAGACTTTTTGGTAACGAATTGCGTTTTCTGCCGGGATAATTTAAGTCTTGCTGCACGGCGTAAATGTAGTAAGGTGAAAATTGAGCACCTTTTACTTCTTACCGAAAAGCTTGGACAAAAAAATAAAAGAAGGAGATGATTTTGTTGAGTAATTATGGATCTAACTGCGGATCCAATTATCAGGAAAAGAAGATTGTATACTTTGATAAGATGGGCATAAAAAATACTGAAGATACGCTTAAACTGGCAAAGGAAAGATTTGACGAGATAGGGTTGAAAAAAGTAATCATAGCTACATCCTTAAGGAAACTAAACCAGGAGTTACTTCGGGTCAAGTAGATGAAGCATATTGAGGAATTATTGAAAGAGAAGGATTATATGAAAAATTTCGCAAGCGAACAGGTTACTTCATAGGTATTGCTTTTGCACCTGATTGGGGTGAAGGGCAAATAATGAGCCTTCAAAAGGATGATTCAAGAATATTACCCCCGGGAATGGTTTTTCATATGCCTCCTGCACTTCGAGAATATGGTAAATTTGGTGTTGGGTTTAGTGAAACTGTATTAGTTGTTGATGGAGGTTGTGAAGTTTTAACTCAATGTAAACGAGAGTTGACCATAAGTTCATTGTATAGGGATTTCCTTTTTCTCTAAGTCTCTATTGTAGATAAAATAGTTGTATTTAAGGGCTGAATTGTGTATCTTGTTGGCATGATCCCAAATTACAACAAGAATGTATTTAAGCAGATATTCATAGACCACTGGTCTGAGTTTCAGCAGATGAATCCGAGATACAGGACAGAGTATTATGATAAGACGATCAAGAAGATGCTGGGGTGTGGAGATCCGGAGAATGGATTTATATCTTACCGGTGCCTTCATTCAGACCGTGTCACAATTACATCTTTTACAGATAAAGAAAATATAAATAAAAAATAAATAAAACCCTTATTTTGTAAGACTTTCAACTAATTTTATGCTATAATATTATCATAATAATCATCCGAAAGAAAGGAAAATCTATTATGGCTTATCGTTATGGTAATCGTAACCAAATCAGACTCTTACCGGAAAGTATGGAAGACTATGTAACCCCCGATGATCCGGTCAGAGCCTATGATGCCTTCATAAAGGCACTTGATTTTAGAGACTTAGGAATTACCCTTGCTCCTAATAAAGTAGGTAATTCCGAATACCATCCTCATACTATGTTAAAACTCTTAGTCTACGGATACTCCTACGGTATCCGCAGTTCCCGAAAACTAGAGAGGGCCTGTCATCACAACCTCTCCTTTATCTGGCTTACCTCCGGATTAAAGCCAGACCATAAGACTATCGCCGAATTCCGGAGAAAGAATAAAGAGGCTTTAGCCAATGTCTTAAAACAGTGTGCCAAAATATGTATCAAGTTAAACCTTATCGAAGGTAACACCCTCTTTTTAGATGGTACTAAAATAAGAGCCAATGCCTCAATCAAGAATACCTGGGATAAGAAAAAAACCCAAAGAGCTCTAAAACATATCGATAAGCGTATCAAAGATATCCTTACCCAGTGTGATACAGTAGATGAGTCCGAAGAAGGAACCGGCTCTTTAATCATCATGGATAAAGAATTAAAAGACCAAAAGATTCTTGAATCTAAAGTCAAGGGTATCCTAAAAGAACTGGAAGAAGAAAAGCAAAAATCCCTTAATACCATCAACCCCGAGTGTACCCGCATTAACAGCCTCCAAGGTTCTCATGCCGGCTTTAACTTCCAGAGTACAGTAGACGAAAAAGAAGGTCTTATTTTATCTGCTGATGTGGTAAGTGAGAATAATGACCTTAATCAGTTTGCTTCCCAGATCAACAAAGCTAATGAGACCTTAGGTAAGAAATGTAAAACCGCTTGTGCTGATTCCGGTTATGCCTCAACCGAGGAGTTAGAAAAAATAGATAAACAAGGGATCAAGGTCATCGTCCCTTCCCAAAGACAGGCCAGAAAAGGAGAACCTCATGAATTTGCCAAAGAACGTTTTACTTATGATTCTAAGAATGATAGTTATATCTGTCCCAAAGGACATAAACTAATCTTTTATTGTCTTAATGAGAAAAATAAAGCATATATGATTTCCGATAAGAGAATTTGTTTTTCCTGTCCCCATTACGGTACTTGTACTAGATCCAAAACCGGAAGAATGGTAACCCGACTTCTAAAGGAAGAAATAAGGCAAAAGTTAGAAGCCCAATACGATGAACCTTCTTCCTAAGAAATTTACAAACTTAGAAAAGAGAAAGTCGAGCTTCCCTTCGGACATATCAAACGCAATCTAAAAGTTGACTCCTTCCTCCTAAGAGGTCAAAAAGGAGTGAAGGCTGAAGCCCCTATCCTTAGTACTTGCTTTAATCTTGCTCGGATGATCACCCTCCTGGGAGTACCAGCTTTAGTTAAAGAACTAAGCACATAAAAAGGGGATAAAATCCCTTTATATTAAGTAAAATAGGATAATGTGAGTTAAAAACAGGATAAATATATCTTTTATTTTTATATTAACCTTAAAAGTCTTGAATTTTTTTAATTTACAAAAAATTATTGCTAAATAGAATTAGTTACAACACAGTCTGATTGCGGTGAGGTGAAGAAGATTCCCTTCAGTTGCAAGAGCAGTTTCTGTCTCTCCTGTGCTAAGATATACACAGATGAGTGGGTAGATTATATAAGTGGAGCTCTTTTTACCGGGATGAGGTATCGCCATGTCGTGCTTACGGTTCCAGAACAATTCAGGAAATGGTTCTATCATAATCCCCAGCTTTTGAGCAAACTTATGAAGAGTGGGCATGCCTTCTTCCAGGATGTGGTCAGTTATTGGCTTAAAGAGCAAGTGGATGTTGGCAGTGTTGTTGTACTTCAAACAGCAGGCCGAAGTGGAAACTTTAACCCTCATCTCCATATCCTTTGCACCAATGGTGGTATGAGGAGAGATAGCCGCTTTAAAGAATTTGGATTTATTGACTTTAATCTTCTTCACCTCAAGTGGCAATACCGTCTCCTTAAGATGTTAAGAGAGAATGTAAAGGTGCCCAAGATAAAAGAAGAGATTGATAAATGCTGGAGAGAGTATCCCCATGGGCTTGTAGCCTATCTAGAGAAGGGAGATCTCCCCCAAGGAGGAAAGGGGCTTGCTCGGTACCTGGCTAAATATGTGGTCAGTTCACCTATTTCTCTTAGGAGGATTATAAAGTACGATGGCAAGAAAGCGAGATACTGGTATAATGACCATACCACCGGGAGAAGAATAGAGGAAGAAGTAGATGCCTTGACCTTTATTGGCAGGATGGTTCAGCATATACTTCCCAAGGGATTTCAGAGGATCAGATACTATGGTCTTCATGCTACCTGTCGAGCCTCCAGGATAAGGAAGGAGTTAAAGGATTTATTAGAATTTACCTATGAGCCAGTTGCTGGTACCTACCAAGTAATGGGTAGTTCATATAGGAATCGTATCAAAAAGAGTTTTGGGATTGACCCTTTGTTATGCCCAAAATGTGGGGATGAGATGGAATTTGAGGGGATATGGCATCCAAAATATGGCTGGATAGTCGATAATTTTGATAGTTTTTTTGTGGATGAGCCAGAGATAGGGGGAAGAGATGGAGAGAGAGGACCAGTTGGATCAGCCGTTTAGTCTACCGAGTCAGTGGTACAATTATAAATGTATTTCATGTAACTATGAAACCAAGATAGAAGATGTTGTTGTTGATGCATATTTTTACTCACAGGGTTGTAAAAAAGATGTATATCCAACATTTACTTGTCCTAAATGCAATAAACGAATGAAATACACCCGTGATTAAAAGTCCGCACCGAAGGTGCGCTAAGTTCAAAAAATAAGAAGGAGAATAAAAATGAAGTTTAAACCAAGAGGTATTATACCTCCTATGATTACACCTTTTGATGAAAATGAAAAAGTTGATTGCCAAACACTTAAGAAAATGACAAATTATCTAATTGAGTCAGGAGTGCATGGTGTATTCCCATTGGGCAGTACCGGAGAAGGATATGGTATTGATTTTGAAGAAAAAAGGAAGGTAATGGAAACGGTTATAGAAGCCACTAATAAAAGGGTTCCGATCTATGTCGGCACAGGAGCCATCACCACTAAAGAATCGATTCAATTAACTGAGATGGCTACCGAAATAGGAGCAGATGCTTTGTCAGTTATTACACCTTATTTTATCAGCCCAAGTGAAGAAGAGCTATATGTGCATTACAAAGAAATTGCTTCAAGTACCGATTTGCCTATCATTCTCTATAATAACCCGGGAAGAACAGGTGTTGATTTAAGCATAGAACTGATTATTCGCTTGAGTCATATTGATAATATTGTTGGTATCAAGGATAGTAGTGGAGATATGAGTAAGGCAGCAGAAATCATTCGGCGTACAGGTAATGATTTTGCTGTATTGGCAGGAAGAGATACCTTGATCTATGGATTTTTGGCTTATGGTGCTCACGGCAGTGTTGCTGCAACAGCCAATATTGTTCCTGAATTAGTAGTTTCTATTTATGAATTATATCAAAAAAGGGAATATCAAGCTGCCTTAGAAGCACAATTTAAATTGGCTCCCCTACGTATGGCATTTTCACTGGGCAGTTTTCCGGTAATTATGAAGGAAGGGCTAAAACTAAGGGGGATTGATGTAGGAAATACTTTAAAACCAATTGGTTCTCTGACTACCGAAGCAAGGGAAAAATTGAGGAAGATTCTTGAAGAGATAGATAAATAGAATTTATTCTGTTAATCTCATGTGTAAACTCCCCACCTTTATAGGTGGGGAGGAATTAGAAGTAAAGATAAAAGCAGTTCAGTCATATTTTAAATTGGTCTTGCCTCAAGTCAAAGTTAAACACATCTCCTATGATATTAAATAAAATGAGAGGAGCAATAGGAAATATTCCTGAAATGATGGAATTCGATCGAGAATTTCATATTAGTATTGCAAGAGCTGCTCATAACAATTTCTTGTTTTCTATAATGCTTAATATGCCGCAAAGCTATGTATGTTCACTTAGCCGGGGCGGAAGAAAATATGCTTAAAGAATGAATATAATGGATTTGCTAATTAAAAAAGGAGAATATTATGATTATCTCCCAAAAACTAACTATTTAATACAACATATTTAACTTAAGCAGCAAATTTAACTTTATAGGTCCTTTGAAAACTAAATAGCGAAAATAAATGGTTATATAAAAGAGTAGAAAGCTCAGGTATAGGCCTATTCATCAACCCTTTTATCAATCTCTTACAGTTTATGGCCGATAGCTTAAGCCCTAACCACACCTTTACCCGTACTTCTCCCCTTACCGGCAGATGATCTATCTGGTACCTCCTGCGAAGTGCCGAGGGGATACCTTCGATCCCCGCTCTTTTTCGGGCTAACTTCTGGTACTCGGAGGTTCCCATCTTGGTGATAAGCTGACAACGGTGTAAGGTTTTCTCTGATACTTTAAAAAGATAACTCTTCTTCTATTCTACTACCAGACAATCTTTACGGAAGGGGCAATTATTACAGTGTTTCTTATCAAAATGGGCTCTATAGGATCCTTCTTTAAACTTACTATTTATGGGCTTATGACCAGAAGGACATTTCTTTACCAGATGTTCTTTCTCCTCTATCTCAAATTTATCACTATTATTATTTTTACCTCCCCAGGTTAGTAGGGAGCATCTTTATGCCTTTGGCCTTGGCTTTTTTGTTTATCTCTTCGGAGAAATAGGCACCATCTATTAGAGCGGTAGTACCTTTATCTAATTTTTTAATGGTGTCTTCAGCGAATTTCTGATCACTGTAGGTATTCTTTTGTAAGTCATAGCCTTCTATCATCCTATTCTTATCATCAAACTTCTCTACAATATTTACCGTATAACCGATATGTCTCTTCTTGCCCTTTTTACGGTAGGTAGCATCCGGGTCAGTAGGGTTTTGTAAGGAGGATGGAGCTATCTCGAGAGAAGGTTTTATCCTACCATTTCGAGTTTGTTCTTTTAACATCCGGCTAAGGATTTTAAACTCTTCGGTTTGTTTTATTTCTTTATTCTTTCTATATAATAAATAGAGTTTTAAACCATCTTTTAGTACTCTTTTAATTTTACTATTTAGATCTTTATCTCTGGAGCGGTAGATGGTATCATTATAGTGGCTTTCATCTAAGTATGGTTTAAAACTTTCCGGTAGTATATTTTTGTCTATTACCTTTATAAGTCGCGCAACTGTAGAGTAGATAATTTCCAAACGGGATAATTTTCGGCAGGAAGAGCTTACCATCAGGGAATCCATCCGGACGGTCTTGCCATCTATTTTAAGTAGTTTAGAAAAAGATTTGGCCTGTGCCTCTATCTCTTCCTGGATAAGGTCAACGCTGTGTTTCATATTATATCGGTATACCGCTGCCCGAAAGTTGGTCAGGCTGTTTTTGGATACCGGCTGTTCTTTGAAGCTGGTCGTATGTAAGGCATGTTGGTATCTGATATCAAACATTAAGGAATTGAGGGCTTCTTCGTCTGATTGGTTAAAGATCTCCCTTAAGATGAGAAGTCCGAAATAGACATTTGCCGGATTATTAGGCCAGGAAGCAGGATTATCACTATATAATACGCTAAACCGATCTTCGTCTATGAAAGGAAATATCTTCTTACTGAAGGTTTCGGCCCAGGAATCTTTTAGATATTTTATCTCTCTTTCGGTAAGTGATAATAGGGCATCGTTGATGGCCATTTGTTGACTGTTATTTAGGTGAAAGGACATTGGAACTCTCCTTTATTTATTTCACCTTAAAAAACCACCTTCTTTGAAGGTGGTAATGGAAAAATGGTTTTACCATAAAAACCGATATATATGTTAAGATAAGATATGACTAAATGGAAAAAATTATCTCATACAATCTATCAATGTAAATATCACATAGTATGGTATCCAAAGTACAGATACAGGATACTAAAAGGTGTAGTGGCTGAATTCGTAGAGTCAAATCTAAGGATGTTATGTGAATGGAGGAATATAGAGATACTGGAAATGAATGTAAAAGAGGACCATATCCATATGATACTTTCTATCCCTCCCAGATTATCGATATCCGAAGTAATGGGAATGCTAAAAGGCAAAACAGCAATAAAACTATTCAAAAGCTTTCCTGCTCTCAAGAAGAAGCCCTATTGGGGAAACCATTTTTGGAGCCGAGGATATTGTGTAAGTTCTATAGGTCTAGATGAGACTAAAATAAGAAAATATGTAAAATATCAAGAAGAGAAAGAAAAGAAAGAAGAGGGTGAGCAACAAGAATTCGGCCTCTTTTAGAGGCCTCTTAAAGCCACCTGCTTAGCGGGTGGGTTGTTTATCGGTTCATACGGGGTCTTTGTTACCGGCAGGAATTGGGGCCAGATCAGGACCACCGTTTGTTATAATAATTTTAATGTAAAAATAGCCAACGCTCATGCCGGATTATCGGTAGGTCCCGATGGGGCAACGCATCAAGCTTTAGAGGAAATTAGCAATATGTATTATCTGCCCAATATGCACCTTATTGTTCCCAGTGATTCTCTGGAGACCGAAAAAGGAACCCTGGCTGTAGCCAAAATTCAAGGCCCGGCAGTGATCAGATATGCCCGGGAAGCCACCCCCATTGTCACCAAAACTGATACACCTTATGCATTCGGGAAAGCCAATGTTATCCGTTTCAGAGAGGAAAAAGAAGCGTTTGTTGATGCCTTTGAGACCAAATTGGCTTCTGACTACCAATCTGAAAAAGAAGATCTTTGCATTATGGCCTGTGGACCCATGGTGGCAGAGGCGATGCGAGCCGCCTATATTCTAAAGAAAGAGTATGGACTTGAGGTCAGGATACTAAACATTCACACAGTCAAACCCCTGGATAGAGAAAGCATTATTAAAGCTGCTGAAGAAATCGGACTGGTGATGACCGTGGAAGAACACCAAAAGGGTGGATTTGGAAATATTATTGCCGGAGTCATCGCCGCCGGTAAAAAATATAACACCCCCCTGTTAATGGATATGATCGGAGTGGAGGATAGGTTCGGTGAATCTGGAGAACCCTGGGAACTGACTAAGGTTTTCGGTTTAACTGCAGAATATATTGCGAAAAGGTCCAGAGAATTGTATAAAAAGAAAAAATAGATAAATAGGATAATATCATTTGATCCTATGATCCTAATTTATAGAAATTGCTTGAAGAAGATAGTCGGGACTGATTCAGTTGTAAAAAAAGAACTCAATTAGACTATTAATTAAAGAGGGGTGATACAGCTTAAAAGACTCTTTTCTGTGAGGGAGTGATATATGAAATAGGAGAGTTAAGTTGGATAATAATGTAAAGAGTACTTTTTAATAGATTAGCTTTATTATTTTTTACAATAAGAAGGTGCGTCAAACTTAGTTGGTGAAAAATCATAGAATATGAGTTAAAAAAATAATCATTCAATCTATATAAAGGAGAACATATAAATGGAAAAATTTTAACAAAATAGTGTTCCAAAATATTTAAAGTAATTGATAAAGCGTATTACATAAGGAGATGATTTATTATGAAAAATTATGAAGTTATAAATAAAATAAAAGGCGTTATGGCTTATCCTCCTACCCCATTTAAAAAAGATGGTACAGTAGATTTTAAAGGGCTAAAAAAACATCTTAATTTTTTGGAAGAAAATAAAGTGCATATTATTGCACCAGCGGGAGGAACAGGGGAGTTTTTTTCACTGACTTTAGAAGAATGGAAGGAAGTTATTAGTACTACCGTAGAAACAATTAACGAAAGCCTCATTTTACCGGCAGTAGGAAAATCAGTGGAAGAGGCAAAGGAAATGGCAAGATTTGCGGAAAATCTAGGTTGTAAGGTTATTCAAATTATGCCTCCGCATTCTATGTTCGGTAACAGAATTGATGGAATATTTGAATATAATAAAGAAATTGCAGGATCAGTTTCGATTGGGGTTATCCCTTATAATTTAGAAGGCTCGATGAGTATAGGCCTTGTCGATAGATTAATGACAATAGAAAACGTTGTTGCTATTAAAGATGAGTCAGGGGATATACAATGGTTTAGAAAAGTAATAGAAAGGTATCCTGATCTTATCGGGATATGTGCAACAGCTGAAATGTTTGCTCCTTATTACTTTCTTGCTGGCGCTAGTGCTTTTAGTAGTGGTATTGTGAATTTTTTGCCACAGGTTTCTTTATCAGTTTATCATGCAATTATTGAAAAAAGATATGATGATGTTTTCGTTTTACAAAAAAATCTTAGAGGTTTAATTGAACTGAGAAGTAAATCAGGACGACACATCCCTGTAGTTAAAGAAGCATTAAATCTAATGGGTTTCTCAGAATCGATTGTGAGACCGCCTTTATGCCTGTTAACAGATTCTGAAAGAGAAATATTAAAAAATATCATGAAGGAGTTTAATATCATTTAATTAATAAGGAGAATAAATTTGTTGGGAAATATTTTATTACCATTAGGAAGATAGAGCATACCACTTTCCATTGATAATTCCATTAACTATAAAATTATTAAAGAAAATCAATAGATTTTCAGGGCAATAAAATATCCAATTAATAACAAAAGAATAACAGAAATAGTTCTACCTAATGATCGTGTGGCGATAATTGTAACTGATATAAGGGAAGAGCCAGCCATCTTACGATTCAGGATGAAGGTGGTACATTAAATAAATACAATAAAAAAAGGGAAAGAAATAATAAATAATTTTTTGAGAAAAAAAGTGCAAATTAAGAGGGAAACATGTCCATTGAAAAAAAATAACTTTAGGAACACAATGTGAATAATCTGAT
>Ga0307380_10008643_pt1 | contig 13023 bp, 17 predicted proteins | sample UN3MG_FD_202239 | JGI IMG/M metagenome (GOLD analysis project Ga0307380, IMG submission 202239) | Soil microbial communities from Risofladan, Vaasa, Finland - UN-3 | ecosystem: Environmental > Terrestrial > Soil > Coastal area > Acid sulfate soil | place: Finland: Risofladan, Vaasa | collected... | reverse complement strand
TGCTTTTCTTTACACCCTCTTCGGTCTCCTTGCCCGCCTTCCGGCCCGCCGTCGCCACACCCCGAAGTTTCTGCTCCATCTTGTCGATCCTGCGATTAGCGCGATCAATCGCAGCGACCATCTTCTTCTCATTCGCGGTCATCTCTGTTGTGATGGCCATACCTAACCTCGAATATTCACCACGCGCCGATTGCGCGAACGGGCAATCCCGTACTCAACCTCTTGTGAAAGCATCTTCTCAATCTGCCTGCGCTCGGCGGCTGACACCGAGGTAAACTCCTCAAGTAGACCGGGTTGAAAGTTCAAAACACGGGCATGTGTTACGATCTTGACGCCGCCCTCGCCGCCCGTCGAGTACGGCCTAACGTCCTGTAATCTGGAGGCGTCGCGCGTACTACCCGTCCACACAAACGGCAGATTGTGTCCCTTTACCGCCTTTTTCCTGCGCTGATATTGGCTGGATCGCCCCGTGTAGTGAAGCTCCCGCGCGCCTTCCTCGGTGAAACGCTTAGGCAGCATCCGCCGGTGGTACAACACGCCGGCCTTGCCCCACGCCTCTGTCATGATCCGATTGAGTTCGCGCGTCTTCATCCCCGCCGCGCCGGTGTATGTCACCTTAAAAATGACCACGGCTACCGCCCCGCTTCTGCCGCCCACAGGTCCGCAAATGTGGGTGAATAGTTGGGCATCAGTCCTCGCTGCCAGGCATGACACAGGAGCCGTCTGCTAGTGTTTTTTTTTCCAGGAAGTCTAGGATAACGGGCCAATCGACCGTCGCGTCGAGGATTAGCGTCACGGCATGCCAGCTAAATAGGCCGCGCAACGCCACCTCCACCTTGCCGACATAGTAGTTTGTCGCCAACGCCACGAGCGCGGCGTCGTGCGACTCCGCAAACGTCACGGGCGCGTCCTGGTCTGCCGCCTGGACCTTGGTATCCCACCAGTGGCACGCCACGTCCCACAGGGGCCGGTAGCGGGCCGCTACGTCGCCCTGTGTCCAGTCGCCGTTGTCATCCACGCCCGAGATCGTAGGGACCGCCATGACGGGTACAAGCGTGTCGCCGTCAGCGACCATGGCGCGCGCAATCGGCACGACCCACGTATTGCCGTCGCCGAGTTCGACCGGGTGGCCGCGCAGTGTAACGGGCCGTAGCAGATCGCGGGGGACGGGGGGATCGTCTGTGTAGAACCCGGCCCACGCCTCGGAGCCGGGCACTTGTCGCCACGTCTGACGATCCCGGTAGTAGCGGATAAGGTGGCTGGGTGTACGCCGCGAATCCGCAACGACAAGGCCGTTGCTTTTGTCGGGGCCACCCTGGACGCCGCAACATGAAGGCGCGGCATCAAAAGCGTATTCAAGGCCAAGGCTACGTAGATCGTCTAGACTAACCCGGTCCTTGCGCCCTGGCGCGTAGTACAGAAAGCCACACATAATCCCTCCTTGAAATCATCATGTAATAGCCGACGTGGTGCTGATAACCAGCGGATCGTTTGTATCGTCGCCGTAACAGGTGAGCTGCACATCGCATGTCGCCAGCGCGTTGCCGGTCGCGTCAAAGGCGTTCTGTACCGTGGCTACGCCGGCAGCCGTGATCAAGATGTGTTCTGCGGTGATATCGGCTACAAACCCAGTACCGCCTATCGCGCGCTTGCGCAGATAGATGGCCGTGTTTGCATGCGTGACAGCCAGGCCCAAGAGCGGGATCGCCGCATCGGCAAGCCACGCAACGTTGACGCCGCGGAATGTGAGCACCGGTATGATGCTAACGATGTGGGCGTGCCGGTCCCAGATTTCCGAGTCGGAGCCGTCGGTCTGCGCCACGATTCCAAACGAGATATCGATGCCGCGCAACTGCGAAAGGTCCACACTTTCGAGGGCGACCGGGCCAAGGGTGAACCGCTCAGCGTCTGTGATGGTCGTTGGCAGCGCCACTGAGTCCGCTTCAGCGATGGGGTCGTTTGTACCGTCCCATGTCGGCATCGTCTCGTAGCTGATCGTGGCATCGTCCTGGTGCGCCGCCGAAAGCGTGCGAGGCAGTACGATCCCCTCTGTCAGCGTGTAGCTGCGGTGTGCCGCGCCCGCCGTGCGCGTAGAGCCCTCGTCCATCAACTGCGCGTAGAAGATGAGCCCGGCGGCCAGGTCCGCTATGCTTTTCGAGTACGGCGATACAATGCCAAAGGCATCAAGCGCCGCCGCCACATTGACCGTTGTAAACCCCCCGGTGGGCGTCTGCTTGTAGAGCGACGCGAATCGCGGCTCGGCTTCGCCGCTTGTGGGCGTGGCGCGCACGTCCGAGCCCACGCCGAGCCGCTGTGCCGTGATTCCGCCGATGACGGTCGTATTGGACACGACCGCGCAAAGTGTGTGAACGGCAGTTATACCAGCCATGAGATCGTTTCCTTATTCGTTGGGTTGTCCGTCGGACAGGTCCAGAGCCCAGTTCCACACCCAGTAGGCCGCGCTGCCCTGAGAGCCCTCTACGTATGACGGCTGTGAATCGACAGGGTAGTAGGCGCTAAAGTTTAGGTAAGCGCCCACGCCAGCCAATGCGGCGAGCCCATCCATGATCCCGTACACGTCGTGCATGAAGCTCTTGGCTTCGTTCTGGAAGTCGGCGGCATAGGCGACGTTGGGTATAGCCTCGAATCGCAAGACGATGCGCCCGCCTACATCGGGGCCGAATTCTGTGCTTGTAGTCGTGGATACCGAATTGCGCCGCGCGTCCTCGTGCCACATTTCCACAAAGGGTCTAGCGGGCGACTCGACTGTCACAAGATAGATAGACGCCTTAGCGGCGGCAGCGTCGGCGGCACTGACCCAGGTACGAAACGCCGTAACATTTGCAAGCACGGTCTCGGCGTTTTCAAGGCAGAGCCCGAAGGGATCTGTGAATACCACGTCGGCCATTAGCTTCGCCTCACAAACTTCTTGCCGCCCGCCACCTCTTGCCGCGCATAAAGCACTATCGCCAGCGTGTGCATCGTGGCTGTGGACGGCTTGCCCTGCACGTACCACGTCTCGCCGCGTATAGACACCGCGTCGCCCTCCGCCGGGCTTGCAATGCCGAGCGTGGTGTCTGTGTAAATCTTCAATACGCCCACGCGCAAGACGCCGCGCTCGTCGTCCTGGTAGGCCATAGCGTCAGCATCCTCAGAGAAGATGCCGGTGATGTTCTTGGCCTCAGCGCCCGCCGCCGTATAGCTCACGGTTTCGCCGAAACTCGCCATAAGCTCGGGTGCCGCGCTGGTAGCAAACTGGGTATCGAATGTGCTCGCCATAACCTACTCGTGATTGGCTATGCCGTTGCTGATTATCAGATACAGGATGCCCTGCGCCCCCGTGCTACCGGCGTTTAGCGCGCCCGTATTGGACAAGTAGAGATTGGACGCGACGGGAATAGAATCGGACGGCCAAAACTCGATGGCCTTCATGGTGTCCGTGTTATGCGTAAGCGTCCCGCCCGCCAGATCGTCAGTCAAGGTATTCGAGGTCTGGCCGTATGCGATCTCCTCTTGAACAGAGATCGTCATGGTATTCGCTATGGGGTTTGTCGCGTGGGGTTCAATATAGGCGCGGTACAGCATCCCTACCATCGGCCTGTCTGTTCGCGCTGTAGCGACGCCGCTGTTGTCCGCCGTGAAGTTCCAGCGAAGGACGTACCCGGTATCGTTGACTTCCTCGATCTCGATGATATCTGTTGCGAAGATCGGGGAGATGGAGACAATGAGTAGCGTCGCCACGAACGCTACGGAACCTGCTATGATACGTTTCATCTGCCTGCCTCCTTATGGGGCGTAGCGCGGGGCGGATTGAATAGCGCCGCCCCGCGCCAGCTATCGTTGTGGCCCTTACGGGGCCGTCGTGGCGGACAGATTCTGGACAACGTACACGTAGTCGCGCGCGCCGATTTCAACGTCCCACGCGATACGGGCCTGGAAGGCGATCCGAGCCCTGAGAAAGCTCTCGGTGTCACCGGCCAGCGTCACGTACTCGAAGTTCAGCTTCCACTTGCGCACGAACTGCTTGGCGAAGTCCCCGAGATACCACACGGTGGTCGAGAGATCGTCCAGGCGAGGCGAGCTGAGCAGGCGCGGGCGGAATGCCCCGCGCGGCCCCCAAGACGACCACTCATTGAGCGTGCCGGAGATCATCTCGCTATTGAGGATCTGCATGGCCTCGGCAAGTAGGGCGTCGGGTACGAGCAGGGTGCAGCTCGACATCGGGATATAGACGCGCTCGCCGAGCGAGTCCGTCATGGCCGTGAGTAACAGGCGCGCCGCCTCAAGGTCCGTGTGGTCTGCAAGCGCGTTGTTGGTCTTGCGGTTGCCGCTCGCCCCGCAGCGCGTCAAAACGGCAGCGCTCGTGACATAGAGCGGCGTGCCGGCCCCATTGGGCCGCAGCACATAGGGTTCTGCCGGCGTGGTCGCAGAGCCGTCGATATCGCATACACGGCGGAGGGTCTGCTTCTCGACCCAGTTGCTGGAGATCTGCGCCAGCTTGTTGATCCGGTCCACGATACCGGCTACGTTGTTCTCTTCGATGGTCTCAGCGGTGATACTGAGCCGACGACCGTTGCGCAGCGAGCGAATTTCGTACTTCTCTTCGCCAGCGCCGATCTCGGGGAAGTCCTTACTTTCATCGACGCGATCAATCTGCACGTCCTCGGAAGTCGTGGCCGCATAGATACTGACCTTCTTGCTGTCCTCTGCCTCAGTTACGAGCTCCTGCCCGATGGTGGGCACGGTCTCGTATTCGGCATTGAGCCCCGCAATGGTCATGCCGCCGGCAAGCAGCGGAAACGCGCTCGCCATAACGGCGCGGGTCTGGCCGGCGAATTCAAAATGGGCCTTGACCTGCACGTCGGCCAAGGCATGGAACAGCCTCGGCAGACTGCGCACGTCCTGCCATTTCAACTCGCCCTTGTCGATGAACTCCTGACACCGATCCATGAACGTTTCGGGATTGGCCTCGGCCATGGCCCGGAGGCTGTCCACGTCCATGCCCGATCCGAACCTAATATCAGACCGAATCATGGGGTGCTTCTTCTTGGAAACTTCAGTTGCCATTGTCATTATCTCCTTCCTGGAGGCCCCATCGGCCTGTTAGGTTTGCAGTTTCGCATAGACGCTGACGGCCCGCGTGAACGTCATACGCACATACGATATGGTGCGGATCGTCGTACCCGCGTCGCCCGTCGCGTCATCGGCCAGATGGCCCTGCTTGTCCGGGTAGTGTTCCTGGCCGACTGCATTGCCGACCTCGTCGGTTCCTGTGGTCGCGAGCGTTTCGGAGTCGCTATAGAACACCTCAGCCCCATAGGCAATGTCGCATTCCGCCGCCAGGGGAAACTCGAACACGTCGCCGGGGCGCGGTACGATGACCTCGTAGTAGCCGGCACGGTCGCCGGACTTGATCTCTTCGTTGGCAATAGCGACGTTGCCAGCGCCGGCGAAGTCGCTGTCCATAGGCACCCATTCCGTGTTGGTGTTGCCCGTGAACTCCAGCATCTCGCCCCGCTTGATCGCCTGGGTTGCGCCAGCCGCAAAGTTGCCGAGCATCACCAACGGCTCGGACGCGCCTTCAAGATTGCGAATCCAACGCGCGTGGTTCGTAGCCATGTCTCATTCTCCTTCTTGCTGCGTCTGCTAACCGCAGATCGCGCGTTTGAAGTCGTTGTCCGGCAGGTCTGCCGAGCGGGTGTCCGGCTTCTGTTCGCCGGTAGCCGTAGGCTTCGGGGGCTCGGGCGTCCCCACTGCCTCGCTGCCCTTTGCCAGTTCCTCGATGAACCGCTTGCGCGCCGTCGGCACGTCCGCGCCCTGCGCAATCAGCTCATCCGCCACCTTGTCCATACCGCGCGGCGCAATCGCCCGAATCGCCACCGTCAGCGCGGCGAGCGACCGCCCCGCGTCTTCCTCGGGCGTGCTGTGAACCACGGAGGTCTCGGTCGGAGTCTTGACTTCGACCACGGTGGCGCGGGCCTCGCCCTTCTCTTTCGTTTCGTCAGCCATGTCTTTCTCCTCATCGCTGTTTGTTGCGACGGTCAACCGCCGCAGAGTGTCGGCCAGGCTGTGAATCACGGGCAGCAGCCCTTCGCCATCGCTATCGAAAAACCCGCGCCGCAACGCATTCGCGTCGGCGGGCACGGGGACCATGGTGATCTCAAATAATTCCCATTTGTTAATAACCACTCCAGGCCCAGACACTATGTCGTCGCCCTCGCCATCTGTCTCGCCCGGGCCAAGCACGCGCATTGCTGCGCGATTGGGAACAAAGCCGATTGAAACAGTCCTAAGAAACCCCGTTCGCACGAGTTCCCATATTTCAGAGGCCCGCCTCGTTGCAGCAAACACAATCTTTACTAATAGCTTCTTGCCCTCAACCCAAATATCACCCCTGCCGACAATGTTAGAAGCTGTCACATACGGCCTGTTGGCGTGTAAATCAAGAACGACCGGATTGATCTTGTATCGCGTAAAATCGGCCCCGGCCATGCGCAGATATTCGGTACCGGCCATCGTTTGGACGCCGTTCTCTGTTGCCGCCACAAATGTTGCCGTCCGTGACTCAGGTTCAATGTCACGGACCTCTATAATATCGAGAAACCCGCGAGTATAGCCGCTAGTTTCATATTCAGTAATATCTATCTTTTTCATACCGCCACCTTTTTCTTGGGTTTGTCCTCTTCGTCATCGGGTTTGATATCAGCGTCTTTCCGAACCATCTCGGGCAAGCCCAACTCTTTGCGTCTCTGCATTTCGCGCTGCTCTTCTAGTAGCCGCTGCTCCAGAAGCTCCTCCCAGTCGCGCCCCTTGGCCGCCGCCACGTCGCGCAACGTTGTGGCATTCATCTGAAGCTCTATCTGTACCGCCTGCGCATCCTTGAGCGGATCTATCCACTGCCACCCCGGCGTTATCCATTCCACGGCGGCGATGTCGGCGGGCGTAACGCCTTCCAGGTCGCCGCGTATTAGCGCATCCTCCATGACGGTGCGCCACTCCCAGTTTAGGTAGCGACGGATGAACCAGCGCTGGTAGATCTCGTAGGTGCGCCGCGCCTCCAGCAGATCTGTGCGCGCGCTCGAATAGGTGGAATCCGAGAAGTCCTTGAGCACGATCTGCCACGTGACGCCCAGGGCCGCGCCTATACGGCGGGCCAATAGGACCACAAACGGCACAAGCTCGGGTGTGGGGAAGTTGGGCACAAGGGTATCGATGGTTTCTTCGGGGTACAGCTTGAAGATCATGCCGGGTTCAAGCGATTGGTCCAGCTTGTACCCGTACTTTTGCGCCGTGGTCTCCAGTATGTCCGGGCCAGCCTGTGGCGACGTGATGAATACAGCCAAGTCGGCGGCGATCTGTGTCCGCTTTAGGCTCGCCACAAGCAGGAGATCAAGGTCGCGAACGTCCTGTAGAATCGCGTGGAACATCGGAACGCCGCGCGACTGGCCGGGGCGCTCGGTAATCTTCAGATGCGAGATGTATCGCTTGTCTACTGGCGGCGCAAACGCAGCGGCGGCTCGCGGGATTGCCCCCACCGTATCGCCGGGATGCTCCTTTAGAATCCAATAGCGAACCGGGCGGCTCGCCCCGTCGCGCTCTACGCCGTCACGAATCTTGGCATTGCCGATCTTGTCCTGCGGGGTCGCAAGCCGATCCGCTTCTATGGTTTCAAACCAGACCGGCGCGTCTGGGCTATAGACGGCCTTGCGCAGCACGTCGCCATCTTCGAGCACCTTGCGGAACAACAGCCGCTGCGCTTCCTCGTGGGTCAGATCGTCAGACTGTGATAGATCGTCTTTACGCGCGGCCCAGATAGCTTCGATACGCTCATTCTTCGCCGGGTCGCCGGTGCGCGCCTGTGGAACCATGCCAGTCCCGACAACGGCGTTTACGAAACTCTTGGTGAGCCCGCAACCGATAGAATCGTCACGGTTCAGCTCCCGGCTGCGGTTGCGCAACGCCGCAAGATCGCCCGAGATCTCGGCGTCTGCCGAGCGCGTGCCGCCTTTCCAGGGTGTTTTTGTACCGGACTGTTTCGCCGCGCGATAGCCCCGTACCCGCAGCGCCATCAGGGCGGCGTCGCGGTAGCTGGGGTCGTTGTCCATGCGGCGGAAATGCTGACGTAACTGCGCACGGCGCGGGCTTGCAAGCAGCAGCGCGGTATCAACCGCGCCGTCCCAGGATTTCCGCACTTGTGACCGTATGCTCATCCGTTGAACGCCGTGCCGACAACCGTGAAGCGGTTGCGATCTGACCCCCTGGCTACCTTCGCCTCCGCCGTCTCCAGCGCTTTCCGCAGCCCCTCCAGGCTTTCGCGCCTGCGTAGATACTCACCGTCCTTGCCCATCTGAAGCTCAAGCGCGGCCAAAACCGCCTCGGCTACCGCATACTTTTTCCATGCGGTAGACCAGTCAGCGGCAATGATAGCGTCCGCTACTTCGGCACATATCGTTTGGTAGGAGCTAACCGAGATCTCGGTCGTGGCCATATGGCATCCTTGTCAACGCCCAGCAAAGGACCGATAGGCGCGCCATGTCGCCTCTGTCCCTATCGCCATCTGCGCCGCATATTCGTTCGCCCAATACCAAATGCACGCCGGGTCAACATGTGGCTCGGGCAAGTTCTCGCAACAATCAACGAAGCGCCGCCGATAGGCACGCGCGCGGACTTGCGCTATCCCATAGCGCCGCTTATCTAGCCAGTCCAGGACCGCTTCCACGTGCCTCGCTTCGCTCTGTGATGGTTCTGCCGCCACCGGGCCTCCTAAATGCAATGTGGCCCGACAGGGTGGCGGCCCCGCCAGGCCACAAAGAAAGGGCGCGACTCAGGAGCCAAGCTCCGCCAAGCCGCGCCATTACCGCCTTAAACTTTCGCCTATATACTACTCATACCATAAAACAGCCTAACCGTCAAGGGGGTATATGTAAGGCTGCAAAACTACACCCCCTCCGCAGCCTGCAAATCGGGGTGAAGACCCGACGGCCCCACCTTCGGTTCCCGTATCTCGGGGGGATCGCATACCACCATCTTCCATGTGTGATCGCATGCCCGACACTTGAGGTAGACCATATCCTCGCCGCCGTGTAGACATACAACCGCCTGGCTGCCGCTGTCGAGCAGAACCCGTCGGCACCTAGGGCAGGGCTGAAACTGTCGCCGTATCTTGGGATATCGCGTCGGCAACGGTTTATCCTCGGGCCAAAAGCAGCGGGCGTCGTGTTCCGCTATATCCCGCGCACGCTGTTCCTCGGCCTCTTGTTCCTGCAGTTGCGCCGCCACCTGTTCGCGCTTTTTCGCCATCGCGGCCAACTCTTCATCCATGCGCGCCAGATACTCTCCTGGGGTTTCAATGGGCGGCTCTTGTGTCTGAATCGGCGGTTCGTGGTATTGCACATTCGACTTTCTTCGCTTCGCCATGACGATCTCCTTATTCGCGGCCTATCTGCCAGCCGCCGCTCTTTTTCGAGGGTTCGTATCCAGCCTGAATCGCGCGCGCCTCGCCGAACTGCGGCAATCGCACGCCTAACATCTCAAGCGCCGCCATGCACAAGGCCGGCGTGTCGAGGAAGTGGTTCCACTTCGATACCTGCTCCCATCGGTTTTTTGCAACGTCCCACACCTCGGCGCAAATGTGGTGGGCAAAATGCCCCCGCAAGTGCATCTTTGGGTTATTACCGAACAATGTCATTGCGCCGGGTGTGCCGGGTGTCTGTAGTAGCCGCTCGTGCACGTCAAGTTTCCAGTGGTCCGCGTCGAGGTGGAAGATTTGCCCCTGCCCCTGTTCGCGCTTGGCATACCAGTGGTTGCCCACCCGAATGCCGTGGCCGCTTTTGCGCGGCGCGTTGAAGCGGTTCTGGCCTATAGTGCGCCCACACCCTTTCGTAGGTCGCCAACGCGGCCCGGCCTGTCGGCAGAATCGGCGGATCGCGTCCGGATGCCAGCCCGCGTCTACCAGCGATAGGTCAACCTCCATAGGCTCGCCGGCGGCGGTTCGGTAGTCCGCTAGTCTGCTGCGCATCTCCAGCAGCCGTTCCCGCAGGGCCTTTTCGACGGCCATGTCAATATGCTTGATTACGGCCTCGTCTGTGCTGCGCCCGTCCACGTCCGGCGCGTCCACCCGGATAATCGCGTAGTCCACAACGGAGCACGTCGAATCCTGGGCCGCCGCAATCACCGTGGTATGGATCTCTCGCATCCGTACATCGACGCCCTGTACGAGTTTGAAGTCCTGGCCCTCGGGCGCGACGAAACGCGGCATACCTGATAGCCGCTCCGCCACCAGTTGCGGCGTGATGTTCGAGTATTTGTCCTCTTCGGGCGGCTCGTTTTGACACTCTGACCAGAACGCGCGCTCGCCGTGCGCCACGCGCCAGCGCATGATATGCTCAAGCCACGACGATTCAAGCGGCTCGCCGTCCGGCCCGGGCGTGGCAATGAAAGCCCCCGGCCACCACTCTATAGCGCCCCGGTCCATGTCGGCCCGGTTGTCCAGGTAGAACTGATGCGCCTTGCGCCCCGTCGCGTCCGAGCCGTCCTGCAACCCGTCGCGAAACATATCCATGTATTCAGACCAGAGGTCTTCACGCTCCGGCATGCTGGGCAGTGCCTGTTCTCGCACGCCCTGCCACTCGGGGTGTTGCTCGCGGTCTGAGAACTCCTCGGACAGATCGCCCCGCTCGATGACGGTGCATAGCGCCACGCATGCCAACGGCTTCATGTGGCTGCCCGTGCCGCCAATATCGGCCTGGACGGTACGCCGGATGCGATCCTTGATGGTCTCGGACGTTGCGTCCTCGCGATTCATCCAATCATCGATAATCGCCAGATCCAAGCGGGCGCTCTTAATGTTTGTGCCACGGATGCCGCCCTGGAGCCCCACGGCGTTGATCGTCGCCCCACTCGCCGGGCTGTCGGCCACGGTGGGTAGCACAAGCTGATTAGAGCCCCACTCCACGTCTACCGGTAGACCGTCCACCAACACGGCACGCACGCGGCCCGTCTCACTCACGGCCTCGCGTAGCGGCACAATGATCTCAGGGAAGTCTGCGCACAACAGATTATTTCGCAGCAGTTGGTTCTTGATACAGTCAAGCCGCTCGACAGACTGAGGCAGCGAAGGCGTGTAGAGTCCCGCCACGTGTACGCGGCCCGTGCATACGGCCCACATGAGGCCGATCTTTGCCCACGTGGTCTTGGCCCCGCCGCGCGGGGCAACGCGGCAGTCCTGCAAGCCGTACAGGATCGCGTTCTCGGTCGCGTCGGCCCACGCTTCGTGACTGGGCGCGGGCTCGCAGAAGATGTAGGGGTCCATGTTATCTTGCCGCGTCGAGAAATACGTGAGCCCAAACGTGTACAGCCGCACTGAGGCCCGTTCGCGCCGCTCCGGGTCCGCGCACGGCGGGATTGTGACGGACCGCGCCTTGGCCCGTTTGCGCGCCATGAGCGCCGCCTGGGCAGAGCGCTCATCGTAGCGCCCGCTGGGCACAGGCCCCTTGCTAGGGCGCGCCGGGGCGTCAGGCGCAACCGTCACGTCGGCGAGGATATCGAGTAGGGACGGTATGGGTCGTTACCCCTTGGGCCGTATTCCGCCGTGCCTAATCACGACATTATCGTCTTCGGGCGTCAGCCGGGACATAGCGAATGGGGTCAATGCGTCATTACGTATGAAGCAAACAATGTCCCCTTTCTCGGGAGCTTCCCGCAACAATCCCGCTTGGTCTAGGGCCGTCACGATATTGAGCGGGGATATTGGTACCGCGTTCTCTCTGCACCACGCCACGGCGCTTTCCGCCGCGAAGTGTCGCCTACTAAACAGCATCGCCTATCCTTTCCTCGTGCCGTCGCCGTCGCGAGCTTGTAATCGGCGTCGCAAGTGCCGCCACGAGACCGGCGTCGGATACGTGGTCAAGCGTGATAGCGTCGTCTTGGGTAAGCCGTCGCACCACTTGGTTGTAGCTCAAGCCGTTGCTGATGTACTTATCCGCGCGATCTGCCACGCCACTCTCCTGGCACGCCTTGCGGATTAAGAACCGCCGCTCCTGCTCACGTTTCGGTAACTGAGATTCTGGCTCTCCCGCGCTTGCATAAATCTGCGCGAATAATCGCTCTACGTTCTCCTTTTCAGTCGCATGGCGTACGTCACGCTCCTCTGCGCTCTCCCCATTAGCCGCATAGCGTGCCTCGCGCTCCTCTCTACTTTCATTCACGGGTGGAGCGTTCTCCCAATACCGCAGCACGTCATCTTCGCGATACCGGTAGGCGCGCGAACTCACGCGGACGCGGGGGACGCTCTCAGGCCATCCCTTGACAGTATTCAGGCTCAAGTTTAGGCGGCCCGCCAACTGCCGCGCGGTCAGTAGGTCGCTTGTCATGTTTGATTTTTTCATGGACTATCCTTCTCTCTATCCTCGTTGTCCTCACCTACGCCTACCGCCTCGTCGAGCGCGGCCAGGATCGCCTCCTTGAGCACGCGGCGGATCGTGCGCAAGTCCTTCATCCGTCGCAAGCGCGGCGATACCTCAAGGATCGCGTCCCGGAGCGCCTCACGGATCACACCCACGACGGTCAACCACTTCTCCTTCACCGTCGCCACAGGGATCATGCCGGGGTCCGCGCCGTCCGGCGCGGGCAACCCGTACAGGTTCAACAGCTTGGCCGTTTCCTTCACCGCAGCAAACGCCACGTCGGGACGCGAGAAGCCTTTGCCGTTAGGGGTGCGACACGCGGTGTAGAGCCGGTGTAGCCGATAGAGCGCAAGGCCGCGCTGGGCAGCGGAGTCAACACCGTCGGAGAGGACGCGCGCCTCTGAGGCGGTGGGCTCCTCGATAACGTCGAGCGCGTCGAACAGGTCCAGCGGGACAGCGGGAAGCCCGGCGACGGTGCGCACCGAAGGCGGAGACGCCTCGCTGGGCGTAACCTCAAGGGCTGTAATGGGTTCGGTATTACTAGAGGCCTGAGTCGTCATACTGCTAAGTCCTTTACTAACTAACACTTACAAAAAGCCGTTAGACTTTGACGGCGGAC
>Ga0307380_10008642_pt1 | contig 13024 bp, 9 predicted proteins | sample UN3MG_FD_202239 | JGI IMG/M metagenome (GOLD analysis project Ga0307380, IMG submission 202239) | Soil microbial communities from Risofladan, Vaasa, Finland - UN-3 | ecosystem: Environmental > Terrestrial > Soil > Coastal area > Acid sulfate soil | place: Finland: Risofladan, Vaasa | collected... | reverse complement strand
GGCGAGCCATGCCACGCCACTACGTTTACTAAATTTGTAAATTGGTTTAAAACAATACGCTACACTATTTATGAATTCATGTACTAAGTCAATAGGCCATAAGATTAATATTGCCTGCCGTCATATCATATGTGCCTGTCGTTCTCGATAAATCCGTCGTGAAGCCTGATAATCCTCTTCGCATTTTCGGCGATATATTCCTCATGGGTCACCAGGATGAGTGTATTCCCAAGTCTATTGAGCTCATTAAACAGTTCCATGATCTCCTCGCCTGTTTTCGAGTCCAGGTTGCCGGTAGGCTCATCGGCGAGGATGATCGAAGGCTTGTTGACCAGGGCCCGGGCGACGGCCACGCGCTGGCGCTGGCCTCCGGAGAGCTGATTTGGCCGGTGCTCCAGGCGGTCGCCGAGACCCACTTCCCGGAGAGCTTCCGCAGCCATGTGCCTCCTTTGCTCGATGGGCAGTCCCCCGTAAATCATGGGCAGCTCCACATTAGCCAGGGCTGTGGCCCGGGGCAGGAGGTTGAATGTCTGGAAGACAAAGCCGATTTTCCGGTTGCGGATATCGGCCAGCTCGTCATCGCTCAGGTCGCTGACCCTTTCTCCATCGAAGAAATGCGCGCCGGAAGTGGGTGTATCCAGGCAGCCCAGGATATTCATCAGGGTGGACTTGCCGGAGCCGGAGGGCCCCATGATGGCCAGGTATTCGCCCTTTTCTATCCGGAGGTCGATACCTCCCAGGGCGCGGACATCGTAATTGCCCACCTTGTAGATTTTCACTATCTTCTGCAGATCGATCAGCATGGCGCGGGTTTTCCTCCCGATATACAGCACGTTTTTATCATAAAATCAAGGTTCTGGGCAACACACCAAACCCGCTGGCGCGGGTACTCCTCTTGTCAGAGGGGCTTCTCATCGCTCCCGGGCTGGTAATCTGACCACAGTCCAAGCTCCTCGCACATAACAGAGGGAAACATAGGTTCTATACATTTCAGGCAATTTAAAGAGTTCCCCGGCTTGATTCGTGAATAATAGGATTTCACAAAATCAGGTTGTTGGATTTTATGAAGCTATATTGCCTGAAATCCATGAATTAGTAGCGTGTAGAAGCCAAGTAATTTCCCTGCCTGTTCTGATATATGTACAACGCTCAGGCATGCCTTTCGCGCGCGGCTTTTTCGCGCGCGAGGCGACCAGGGCGAAGCGGAGTAGAAGTGTTAAAGCCGGGATTTACTTTTGCTTCTTTTAGTTATAAAAGAACCGGAGCTATGCGGAGCATAGCTTAGATCCACGCATGATATTGCGTGACTCTGGTTTTGCTTCTTTTGCCACTAAAAGAAATCAAAAGATACCTTTAATAGTTTTTACGGTTTCATAAAAAAACTTTCTGACATCGGCTAAATAAACCTATCTTGAGGGCATTTTAAAGACATACAGGATTTCCGCAAGGATATCGCAATCAAGACCGGAGATAACGCCTGGCCGCAGAAGGTAAAAAATTCTAGCCGGCTTCCTTGACCAGGCTCTTGCCTTTTTCCCAGTCGTAAAGGGTGTTTCGTTTGAGGTCCGCTACTGAGAGCTGGTACTGGATATAGGCCTCGAGAAAGTTCTGGCGGGCCTGGGTCAGGCGGTCCCGGTCGAGGGCCAGCTCCTGGCTGGTGATGTCCCCGTTGTTGAAGCGGGCCTGGCTTATCTCGAAGCCCCGCCGGGCGACTTCCTCACTCTTTTTCAGGGCCTCGAGACGGCCGCGGGTTTCTCTCAGCCGGGTAATGGAGGCGCGTACATCCTGGACCACCCGGCGCTCCATTTCCGCTTCGGTCAGCTCGCTCCTGTCCAGAATAGCCCGTGCGGCTGCCACCTCGGCGCGGTTCACCCCGGAATCCCAGATCGGAACCGAAAGGGTGAAGATAATTCCCCTGTTTCTGGGACGCTGGCGCAAGTCATCCAGGCTGGACCTGAAAAACCGGCTGAAGCCGGCACCATAGTCCAGGTAAGGATCGCTGACCCCGGTCAGATCGTAATAGATCCGGAAATCGCCCCTAATCGCGGAGCGGGCATCGGTCTCACGCAGCGTGATTTCAGCCAGACGGTGGTTGATCTGCCCCTGACGTATTTCAGACCGGTATTTGAGCCCGTACTGGACAGCCTTCTCTTCATCAACAGCGAAATCGGTAAGGGTAAAATCGGTCTTCACCGCCACGTTTTCCTCCAGGAGAAGGCCGATTGTCATCTTGAACTGGTCCTCCATCCGGGACAGGACGCTCTCGGCCTCGATCAGCCTGTTCTGGCTTTGGGCCAGGTCGACTTCCATCTGCAGCGCCCCCACTTCCGGGATCAGACCGGCATCAAACTTGCGGCGGGCCAGCTCGTAAGACTGCTTCTGCTGTTCCACTTCCTCCCTGGCAATCTCCAGCCGGCGAATGGCGCTGTAGAGGTTGTAAAAAGACTGGGTGACCTGGTAGACGACATCCAGCTCGGTGCGGGTGAATTCACGCTGGGCCTGTTCGTGCTGCAGGTTGGCCCTTTCCATGCCGAGTTTAAGGGTATTGGGAACGAACAAGGGCTGGCGGAACTCCAGGCGGAACGAGGAGTAAAAACGCTTGGCCTTCTCCACGACATCGAGCTGTTCCTTGAACACGGACTCGCGAACCTGGTAGATATCGGAACTAAGGATGAAACTGCCGTTGGTTGGCAGCGGCTGAGTGATCTGCAGCTGGCTCTCCCATCTCAGACTCCCCGTAGTGTTGTAGAAGGGCACCTCGTCCGGAAGCCGGTAAGACTGCACCTGTTCCGTGAAATCAGGGGATCTCAGGCTCAGGTCCACATGGGTCTTGAAACGTCCCTTGGCGGCGATCACGTTCTGTTCGGCCCCCAGGAGGGCCAGCTTTGCGACACGGGCATCGTAGCTCTTTTCCAGGGCCAGCTCGATCGAATTATCCAGGGTAAGGACCACCGGGGCTTCCTCCGCCGCCACGGGCAGGGAAAGCGACAGGAGGCTGAAAACCAGCGACGCGTAAACGAAAAAAGTCTTCATCTTTCCCTCAGGCAATAGTTTATCGTTTGATCTTTCCTCAAGCAAGGCAGCCGGTCCGACGCGAGGCAAGGCGACCCGACCAGGAATGTCTTACTCGTAGCGCAGGGCCTCGATGGGGTCGATATTGGCCGCGCGCCGGGCGGGAAAGGTTCCGGAAATAACGCCTACAGCTCCGGAGACAAAGAAAGCCAGGAGCACATGGAAGGGCGAGACTACAGCCCCGAACTTTCCGACCTGGCCCACGATCTGCGACAGCCCTATTCCCAGAGTCACCCCGATAACGCCGCCGATCAGGCTCAGGCCCACCGCCTCGAGCAAGAACTGGATGAGGATATCCTTCCTTTTGGCGCCCAGCGAGCGCCGGATGCCAATCTCATGGGTCCGTTCCAGGACAGTGGCCAGCATGATATTCATTATGCCGATGCCGCCGACAATAAGGGAGATGGCGGCAATGGATCCCAGGACCAGGTTATAGATCCGCCTTTCTTTTTCTTCCTGCTTGAGCAGCTCATAGGGGATCACGATATCGAAGTCTTTATTGCCGTAATGGCGGCGGCCTAAGATACGGCGGATGACGGCCCCGGTTTCCACGAGCTGTTTCGAATCGCTGACCTTGACTGTCAATTGATCGATCTGGCTGGCCAGCAGTTCCAGTTTGTCGAACCGTCTGAGAAACGAAGACAGCGGGACGTAGATATCCTGGTTCAGGTTGCGGGCGGCAAGCTCGCCCACGGTCTCGGTATAGAGAGAGCGGCTGCTCATTACCCCTGTAACCTCGAACCACTGGTCTTCCACCTTGATTTGCTGGCCCAGAGGGTCTTGCGTAGGGAACAGGCTCTTGGCCAGGTCCGCGCCCAGGAGGCAGACCCGCAATTCTTTGTCGTACTGATCCTGGGAAAGCGGCGAGCCGCTTTTCAGCTCATAGTTGAGAATCTTGAACAGCGCCGGCGTGATACCCACCAGGGTCCCTTTGGCGGATTTGTCCTGGTACCTGGCCTCGACGCCCAGCTCGGCCTGCGGGGCGACATTTTCCACAGTGGGAATGACAGCCCGGATCGCTTCTGCATCCTTGAGCGAGAGGCCCGGGGAGAACTTGGCCCGCGCCTCCTCGAGTTCCTGTGAGCTGAGAGCCTTGTCCCGGACAATGATATTGTTCACTCCCAGGACCTTGAACTTTTCCAGGGCCGCCCTCTTGGCTCCCTCGCCGATAGAGAGCATGGCGATTACGGAAGCCACGCCGAGTATTATTCCGAGCATGGTCAAAAACGAGCGGAGCTTGTGAACTGTCAGGCCCTCCAGGCCCATACGCCAGTACTCGCGCGTATCCATGCAGCTACTCCAGTGTCGAGATTTTTGAATTTCCAAATGCCGGGCGGTGTCTTTCGGGATAGAAAGAGGGCACCCGTCATCCACCCGGCAGGAATTCGCAACTCACGGTCATCCCGGGCTTGAGAATCCGGTCGGACCGGTTAATAAGCACTTCCACATCGAACACCTTGATATTCGAATTTCTATCCTTGCGGCGGCAGATATAGCCAATAGTAGTGATCGTGCCTGGGAACGCTATTTTAGGGAAAGCATCCAGCCGCACGGATACTTTCCGGCCGACTGCGATCTTCTGGACATCGGTCTCGTTGACCGTAGTGAGGACTTTCATCCGGGTCAGGTCCGGCAGAGTGATTATCGGCGTGCCCGGATGAAGCTGGTCGCCCACGCGGATTTTCTGCCTTGTACTCCTGTTGTCGCTGTAAACAATCATCCCTTCCGCCGGGGCGTGCAGGGAAAAATTATCAATGGCCTTTTCGGCGGTTTCGATGTCGTAACGGGTCTGGGCAATCCTGATCTGCTGGATGTTCACATCGTGTTCCTGGACCTGCCGGGTCGATTCTATTTTGTTCTGAACTTTGCGCAGGGCGATCAGCGCTTGTTCCAGCTCGAGCCGGGAGATTACTTTTCTCGTCTCTGATTCGTATTTCACGCGCTGAGTGTCGATCTGAGTTTGCTGGAAAGCAGAGAGGGTGGACTGCAGCTCACCGTTAAGCTGCTCCAGCCTGGACTGGTTGTCGACTTTCATTTTATTCAGGTCCGCCTGGGCGATAGCCAGTTCCTCCTTCTTGCTTTGCAATGATTTCAGCACGCCGGAAGTTTCAAGCTGGGCGACCAAATCCCCCTTTTTGACCACGGTGCCCTCTTTTTCCAGGAAGGAAATCTGGGGCTGACCGTATTCGAAATGATACCAGGGCATTGGGACGGCAGTATTCCGGACAGCCCTGAGTTCCCCTGTTTCCGTGAATGTACGGCGAACCTGCCCCTGGACTGTCCCGCCGGCCTGCTTCCTGTCGTCACGGCCGCCGCAGGCCAGAAGCAGGGGGGCAGCCACTGCTATCAGTATAAAATCGCGGAGCTGGATCATTGTTTCTTCTCTAGCGGAGAAGTCTTTTTCTCAGTAGTCTGCTCTATCTGAACAGTAGGGTCGACCAGGGCTATCCTGTCGCCCTCTTTGAGGCCCTCGCTGACAATCACGTAGTTGTCGCTCTCGATACCTGTTTTGACCTTGCGCGGTTCGAACCCCGAGCCGTTTTGCACGTAAACGATATTATCCCCGTTCTTTTTGAAGAGCGCTTCCAGGGGGATCAGAAGCGTATCCGGCACCCGGTTGACAATTATCTGGCAACTGACTGTCATGCCGGGCATCAGTTTTTCATCGTTCTCATCCAGGAGGATGGTAGTATCGAAGACTTTCACCTTGGAATTTCTCTTTTTATTCCTGGCCAGGGTGGCTATTTCCAATATATGGCCGCGGAAGCTGGTGTCGGGGTATACATCGGCCCTGACCTTGGCCGACTGGCCGAGATCCAGCTTGGAGATGTCCACCTCGCTGATCTCCACGGTCGCTTTCATGGAACTTAAATCCGGAAGGTTTATCAGAGGCCACCCCGGGTGAACCTGGTCATCCACCTGATATTTGTTATCGGTTACCCAGCTCTCTCGGATAATTGCGATCCCCGGGGATGGGGCAGTGACAGTCAGGCTGGCCAGGGTTTGTTCGGCCTGGTCCAGCCTGGTCCGGGCCTGCTGGACTTTCAGAACCAGCTTGCTGATTTCCTCGTACTGTACTTTCTTTTTGTTTTCAATATCCTGCCGTGCCTGTTCCAGCTGGATAGAGGCTTTCTCGAGGTCCAGCTCGATCTTTTTGCGGTCGATCTCCGCTTCGAATTCGGCCTTTTCCAGTTTCAGCTTGGATACCTTGTAAGAAAGCTTGGCGATCTCCAGGTCGGCGGAGAGGTCTGACATATCAGAAGCGTGATTTACCCGGGTCTTGGCCAGTTCAGCCTCGGCGATTTCAAGTTCCGCTTTGGCATCCGAGATGGCCTTCTGCACCTGGGAGGCATCGAACTGGATCAGCAGCTCTCCCTTTCCCACGCGCTTACCGTCATCCACTATTTTCGCGATCTTGGGCATACCCATGGACCACCTCAGGAAAGGGGCAATAATAACCTGCGAGTTGACCGCTTCCAACTGGCCGGTAACTATCACCGAATTGACAAACTCACCTCGTTTGACATTATATACCTCGATATTCCTGCCATCTTCCACGCTGCAGGAGACCAGCAGAGCTACTAGTACATGCAGCCGCCACAGGCGATTGAAACGACTCGTCACAGGACACTCCTTGAATTTAAGAGTACTATTCATTTTACCGGCCTGGCGGAGCCCCGCCTGTCTTTTTGAGCAGGGACTGGGGCGGTTCTTTCAGCGACAGCTCCTCGCCGCCCTGGAGTCCGGAAACCACCACCGAAAAGTCCGAATTTCCGGGGCCCAGCTCTACCCGGCAGGGCTTGAAATATCCCTGATCACGAATGTAGACAATATGCAGGCTGTCCTTTTCAAAGACACAATCCAGAGGGATAACCACTGCATCGGCGATTTCCCCTATTTTTATGGAACAGACAGAGGTCAAGCCCGGCACCAGGCCTTCTACGATGGAATCGACTACTACTGAAGCTTCTACACTCTTGACCTGCGAACTTCGCCTTACCCTCTGGGCCATTTTCGACACCCGCTTCAGATGTCCGCCAAGCTGCAGGTCGCCGAGCGAGGGGACAGTGATCGTGGCCGGCTGCCCCTCTTTGAGTTCCCTGACCTCGGTCTCCCTAAGTTGCAGCTTGACCTGCAAAGAATCCATTCCCGGTATGCTGACCACGGCCATGCCGGGGTACAGTGCATCTCCCGCCTTCACTTTCTCGTCCGTAAGCTCATTGGTCTGGTAAACGACATATCCATCGGCGGGCACCCTGAGCGTCAGCTGTTCGATGTTGCGCAGGGACGTGTTAGCCCTGCTTTCCCACTGTTTCACCTCGAGTAGTTTCTGCGTCCGTTCCTCTTTCTGGACCGCCTCGAGCGCCGTCAGTTTCTTCCGGCTTTTGGCGGCCTCGGTCTCGGAAATGGTGATTTCCAGCTTCTTTATTTCCCGGTCACGGGCGGCGATAAACTCGAGCCTAGACAATTGCAGCCTGGCGGATGCCGCCGAGGCCTCCGCACTCTCGATCTGAGCCTGGAGCTGGGCGAGCTGGCTCCGCTGTTCCGCCTCGGTTCTTATTAATTCGGAGCGGGCAATTTCGAGATCCCGCAGTGCGTTTTCGTAATCGGCTTTGAATTTATCCTCGGCAAAAGACACCACCACATCGCCCTTTTTCACATAAGACCCTTCGAGGGCCAGGTAGGAAATCTCAGGTCTGTAGGGCCAGATCCGCGGAGCGACCAGCACGTAAGATTTCTGGGCCTCGAGCACTCCCTCAATTTCCACAGTGATGGCGAAGTTTCGCCGGACTGCCTTACAGGTTAACGTAGAAGGCGGAGAGTTATCGGATGAGCAGCCGGAGTAAAAGACGATCAGTGAGAAAAGGAAAGCTGAAAAGAAAGACCTGGCGATTACTGCGCTCCCTTTTATCAATAGCATGCCCCGCCAGTCCATATTTTTCCCCGGCCTGAATTTGAAATCCATCACGCCCGGCCGACCTGGCTGTTTCTTCCAGTCCGGGGAGCCAGCGGTGCTGGATGCCGTTGTATATGTTAAAGACTTTTTCAGCCGCAAAATACATTTATCCGGTTTATTATGAAATAAAAAAATATAATCAGAAAAACCGTAAAGGAAGGGAAATCTCAGAGGCTTGCTCACCGTTGCGGATCATGACTCCCATCCATTTCATTTTATTCACTTTTTGGTCATTTCCGAATCAATCAGGTCTGCCGAATGGGATTTTCACAATAAAAGATATTTTCTTTTATACACTGCTCAACACTAAAAGGTTACATTTTTGTGTAAACGAAAAAAACCAGCCGCGGTCCCGGACCGGCTTTTTGATACCTGTCCCTAGTTTTTTTATCATCAGACATCCGACTGTTGTAATATCTTCGATTTTTCACCTGTTATTGTATGCTTGTGCTTCAACAACGACTATCACTCGTGATCAGTTGATGAAAAAACCAATTGGGTGAGCTAAGTCAATAGGCCATTCCGGTATAGTGGTAGAAGTTCCGGTCTTCGTGATTAAGTATGCATTCGGCGCTTCTGCAGTGTGATGCTAAAGCATTACAGAGGCCGTCCATCCGCCTGCCCGGATCTTGTCCGGGCAGAACTCCCTGTTCCGGAGGTGACAGGAGATTTCAGCCCGGGTAGGTCAGCAGGAGAGCAACCTGGCCGGCGAAACCCGAGATCACCGGGATGGTAAGGTTGTCGCTGATCTTGGAGATCAACAGCTCGTCAGCCGCTGCCACCACAGCCATGAACACGATAACAGTCCAGAGAGGCTCGCCGAAGACGCCCGGAGAATCCAGGGCGCCCTGAGCCTGCATTGCTTTCATCCACCAGACCGAGTTGCCCACATAAGTCCGCAGGAGGACAAAACCGACAGCCAGGTTTACTGCCAGGGCCACTGCCGAGCCCTCGATTGATTTTCCACTGAAAAATCGGGGTCTTATCCTGCCGAACCTCATTCCCACCAGGCAGGCTGCCAGGTCGCCGAAAATTGTGATCATGATTGCGGTTACCGCCACCCGGATGTCGAAGACCGCCAGGGCTACAATCACGCCAAGCATGGCATAGATCTCTGCGCCCATCTGGTCCTCTTCCTTTTCCCGCCTGAAATTGTCCCACAGCCAGCTCAGCACAGGCAGCCGCGCCCTGCGCTCCAGGCGCAGGTATTCCAGAATAATTCCGGCCACCAGCATAGCCACCAGGGCCAGCAGCCCGGCCAGGCGGCTGAAAAGAATCGTGAAAAAGAAGTAGGCACAGGGGAAAATCAGGATGAAGACATGGATCACTTTTCTACCCACCTCACCCTTGAAAGAGCTTATTACCATGTTTCACTCCTTTGATCAAGAAAACGCCCTGTCGAAAACACTTCACCGCACGGTAAGATCGACCAGGCCGCGATAACTCGGGGACCAGCGGAAAATTCCGCGAGAGTGATTATTGCTTGAAGTCCGGCAATATTCAAAATCAAGTCGATATTAGCTTCAGACAAACGCAGAAAAAATATACGATATTTTTAGCTGTGATGTCTATCCTAAAATTAAAGGCTATCAACTGAAATTGAGTGAAAATAACTTGAATTCTGGCACCGAACCGGTAATTTATTTGCTATATCCACAATAACCTATTTCAGAGAGAACAAGTCATGACGGCCCTCAGGAAGCGCTATATCACTACACTCCTGGGTATCCAGCTCCTTCTTATCCCCTTAACCAATATCCGTGCAGAGGGCGAGATAATTTTCTCCGATGATTTCGAGTCAGGCTCGCTCTCTGACCATTGGGAGGACATCAATTCTACCCGGAAGGGCGATGTCGAGCTCGAGACCAGAGTGGAAGATGTGTTTTCCGGCAAAAGATCGCTGTGCCTGACTGCTGCCGAAAACAGCGGGAACGCCTCTGTCGGCCAGGTGACCCACTGGTTCATGCCCGGTTACGAACAGCTTTATTACCGCTGGTATGCCAAATTCGCCGGAGATTTCAATGAGGGTAACCTCATGCACTGGACAATGATCGGAGGGAACAGCATTTACAATATGTGGTCGGCTTTTGGCAAGGCTGGAATCCGGCCTGCCGGTACCGATTTTTTTACAACCAGCCTTGAGCCCTGGCGGAACTGGGGCGAATACCCCCCTCCAGGGGCAATGAATTTTTACACCTACTACCCGGACATGACAGGTTCTCCTGACGGGAAATACTGGGGAAACCAGTTCCAGCCTCTGGTGCCTTACGTAATCGAGCGCGGAAGGTGGTATTGTTTCGAATTTATGGTCAAGCTCAACACCCCGGGCCTCTATGACGGCGAACAGGCATTTTGGATCGATGGTGTGAAGATCTTCCACGCCAGAAATATGCGCTGGAGAACCGTGGACTACCTGAAACTGAATTTTTTCTGGTTCAGTGTCTATATACACGAGGCCCACCAGGATAATACCTGCTGGTACGATGATCTTGTTATAAGCACCGATTATGTAGGCCCGAAGAATGGTCTCACCCCGGCTTCGCCAGAGGATTATGATTTAAACTTTGACGGCAAGATTAACGTAGCGGATGCGATCATACTGCTGCGTATGAAATTGTATGACCCGGAAGATGGCCGGACGGATTACAACCGGGACGGGAAAAGCGCAATAGCCGATATCATCCAGTTGCTGATAGATATTTTAAAGAACAGCTTTTCCGGTCTTTGAATAAATTTCTTCAGAAATTTTGAGAGTCGGTAATCAGACCGGAGAACATTTTACCGGGAGTGACTTGACGGCATAAATCAGAATATATAATCTCAATAATCGGATTCTTCCCTGATAATACAAACCCAAGGAGCAACGCCATGCTGCAGCGAATCGTGATAATGATCGCCGGCTTAGCCTGCCTGACAGTCAACCCCATTTTTTCATTTAACGCAGGTGAACGGATAGACCGCGGCCTGGTCGCCCTGGCCAAAGACCGCGGCGAAATATTTGTCAGCTGGCGGCTGCTGAAGTCCGATCCGGAAAATATCGTTTTTAATGTTTACCGGCGCCAGGTCTTCAGCGGGGCTTTGACAAGGGTAAACGAGAAACCGGTCTCAAAATCCACCAGCTTTCTGGATAACACCGCCGATCCCGGCGCGCCCTACCGCTACCATGTGTGCCCGGTCATAAATGGCAGGGAAGGTGAACCGTCAAAGGAGTTTTTCGTCCGCGCTTTTCCTTTCAATATCCCGTATGTCCAGATCCTCCTTCAGGGAGACTATACAGCCCGGAATGTGGCCATAGCCGACCTGGATTCTGACGGCGCCTACGATTATATCATCAAGCAGCCGGACTTTAACACCGATCCCTGGCGCGAGCCGGGCTACTGGAAGCGGAGCAGGGAAACTTACAAAATTGAGGCCTACACCTCCCAAGGCCGTTTTCTCTGGCGCTATGACATGGGCTGGGCTATTGAAGCCGGAACCTGGTATTCTCCCTATATAGTGTACGACCTGGACTGTGACGGGCGGGCCGAGCTTTACACAAAAGCGGGTGAGGGCGACCCGAGGGAAATCGACGGGCATGTCCTCGAAGGCCCGGAATACCTGGTCAAGATAGACGGTTTACGAGGGGAGCTGGTCCGGAAGATACCCTGGTTCAGCCGGGATGGTTTCGATACTATGAGTCATGTAACCCGCAACTTTCTGGCTATCGCCTACCTGGATGGAAAACAGCCTGCTCTGATCATGCAGCGGGGAACTTACGGCATCATTAAAACCGGCGCTTTTGACTCTGATCTGGAAAGGATATGGTACTGGGAAGCCTCCGGAGCTGATGAAAAATATCAGGGGCAGGGCCAGCACGGTCTTATCTCGGCCGATATAGATGAAGACGGGCGGGACGAGCTGGTCCTTGGTTCGGCTGTGCTGGACGATAACGGGAAAGCCCTCTGGACTACCGGCCTGGGCCATCCCGATGTCGGGTATGTGGCTGATATCGATCCCGGCAGGCCCGGCTTGGAAATATTCTACGGGATTGAGCCGGCCCGCCAGGAGAACGGCGTATGTCTGGCAGAGGCCCGGACCGGCAAGATCATCTGGGGCTATAAAGGCCCCACAAAACATGTCCATGAGCAGGGAATGGTGGGTGATATCGATGCCTCGCATCCCGGCATGGAGTGCTATGCCGGAGAAAGCGATCTAAGCCGGTTCTGGCTCTACTCGGCCCAAGGGGAGCTGTTAAGCGACAAAAGCTTTGGCAGCCTCGCCCCCCGAGCTGTCTGGTGGGATGGAGACATACAAAAAGAAATCGAGTGTGAAGGCAGGATATTTGACTATCACGGGGGCACAATTACGGAAATTGAAGGCGAGGTGATTGGAATAGCCGACTGCCTGGGTGATTGGAGAGAGGAAATAATCACCAGTCTGCCCGGCGAAATCCGGATTTACTCGACCACTATCCCGACTGAGTACCGCCGGGTCTGTCTGATGCAGGACAGGCAATACCGCCTGGGCGTAACAGCGGCTTCCATGGGGTATTTCTATCCGCCCCAGACCGGCGGAGTGCCTATGCCTTGAATTGACAATACCGCTCAGGGTCAGCGCCTTTGATAATGCTGTCCATCGGCAGTCAAGGCACGGTTTCAAGATTGGTGCGATGCCCTGAAACCCCGATTGCTATGTTCGCAGGTTAAAATCGGGTCGATTTGGCAAATGGTTTAATCAGTCAGGTCTATCCTCCGATACGACTGCGGAAAAACGGGGCAGTCAGATACGGCTTGACCTCACGCATTGGATTTTTTCCCTGCAGGATTTAACCCAGATTATTTACAGAATGCAGTAACTATAGAAATTTTTGAAGGTTAAGATGATCGCCGTAGGGACACGGCATGCTGTTTGGTAAAGACACATGGGTTACACTCGTTCGGACACATAGGTAACACTTTTTATGTTTTATCTGTTAAGGCATCTAAAGAAGGATATTCTCCGAGGCGAGCGTAGCGA
>Ga0307380_10008641_pt1 | contig 13024 bp, 12 predicted proteins | sample UN3MG_FD_202239 | JGI IMG/M metagenome (GOLD analysis project Ga0307380, IMG submission 202239) | Soil microbial communities from Risofladan, Vaasa, Finland - UN-3 | ecosystem: Environmental > Terrestrial > Soil > Coastal area > Acid sulfate soil | place: Finland: Risofladan, Vaasa | collected... | reverse complement strand
CCCGTCCTCGTGCCCGAGGAACTGGCCGACGAAGCCGCCGAATTCATCGCCGAAATCGAAACCACTAAATCGGAGGACCATGCCTTGGACGAGCGCGACGACATTGAGGGCGAAGACGCCGAAGACCTCGACGAGAAACTCGACGAGGACGAAGAAGACTTGGATGATGAGGACCTCGACGAGGACGAGGACTGGGACGACGAAGACGACGAGGACACGGAAGACGAGGACGCAAAGTAGCCCTCACGTCCTCCCCGTCCCCGTCCGTTTCTGATCGTCCCGTGTGCGGCGCGCGTGGCCCGCGCTTCTTCGGACCCCCGCGCCGCCCGTTCCTGTTCCCGCGCGGGCTTCGCTCCACTCGAGCCCTGAAAATGCGGAGGATCCCATGTCCTATCTCATCGGCACTGACATCGGAACGAGCGGCACGAAGACGCTTCTGGTGGACGCGCGCGGCAAAATCCGCGCCTCCGTCACCGTCGAGTACCCTTCCTACGCCCCCAAACCGGCCTGGAGTGAACAGGTTCCCGAAGACTGGTGGCAGGCCGCCTGCAAGAGCATCCGCCTGGCGCTGAAGAAGGCCAGGGTCAAGGGACCCCAGGTCGCCGGCGTCGGCCTGTCGGGACAGATGCACGGCTCCGTGTTTTTGGATAGAAGCGGCAAAGTCCTGCGGCGCGCCATCCTCTGGAACGACCAGCGGACCGGCGAGGAGTGCGCCGAGATCACCCGCATGGCCGGCGGGCGTCGCGAACTTATCCAGATGGTTTCTAATCCGGCCCTCACCGGCTTCACCGCGCCCAAGATCCTCTGGGTCCGCAAACACGAGCCGCACCTCTATGAGCGCACCGCCCAGGTGCTCCTCCCGAAAGACTACGTCCGCTACCGGCTGACCGGCGAGTTCGCAACCGAGGTGAGCGACGCCTCCGGGACGCTCCTGCTGGATGTGCGCGAGCGGCAGTGGTCGAGAAAATTGCTCGCGCTCCTGGACATCGACGCTTCGCTCCTGCCGCGCGTGTACGAGTCGCCCGAGGTCTCGGGGCGCCTCACGCCTCAGGCCGCCAAGGCCACCGGCCTCGCCGCAGGAACGCCCGTCGTGGGCGGCGGCGGGGACCAGGCCGCCGGCGCCGTCGGCAACGGCATCGTCCGCCGAGGCGCCATCTCCGCGACGATCGGGACGAGCGGCGTCGTCTTCGCCCATGCCGACTCCGTCGAGATCGACCCCAACGGCCGCGTCCACACCTTCTGCCATGCCGTCCCAGGCAAGTGGCACGTCATGGGCGTCGTCCTGGCGGCGGGCGGCAGCCTCCAATGGTTCCGCAACACGCTCTGCGCCGACCTCGTCGCGGCGGCGAAGAAAAAGAAAGTGGATCCGTATGACCTCATCACGGCCGCCGCCGCACGCGTCCCCCCCGGCGCCGACGGCCTGTATTTCCTGCCCTACCTGACCGGCGAACGCACCCCCCACGCCAACCCCGACGCCCGCGCCGCCTGGATCGGCCTGTCGAACATGCACACGCGGGCCCACATGGCCCGGGCCGTCATGGAAGGCGCCACCTACGCCATGCGCGATTGCCTCGAGATCATCCAGGGGATGGGCGTCCCGGTCAAGGAGATCCGCGTCGCGGGCGGCGGGGCACGCAGCCGCTTCTGGCGACAGATGCAGGCCGACGTCTACCGCAGGGCCGTCTGGACCGTCTCCAGCGAGGAAGGGCCGGCCTACGGCGTCGCGCTCCTGGCGGGCGTCGGCACGGGCGTCTGGAAATCGGTGCCCGAGGCCTGCGACGCCACCATCAAGACCCGCCGCAAAACCCGCCCCGACAGGAAGACCGTCGCGCGGTACAACGCCCTCTATCCCGAGTACAGGCGCCTGTACCGGAGCCTCCGAGACGACTTCAAGCGCATCGCCGCCCTGCACGCATGAGCAACACCCCTAACCGCAGAGGACGCGAAGCACGCAAAGGACGACACCTATCGGGGAACGACGAACGTCAAACAGCCTTTGGCTCCGCAAGCCGTTTTGCCGTTGACCAATGTTTGCCGTTCTCTGCGCTCTCCGCGTTCTCTGCGGTTCAATACCCGGCCTGACTTATGTGCAACCGGGGGTTCCTTTGGCTCGGTTGCCGGCCTACAATTCCGAAGAGGAGAAGGAGGAAAGCCGTGTTCGCGGTCCGGCTGGCGTATGTCCTTGCGTGTGGCGCCCTGGTCCTATCGGGGTGCGGCGAATCCGCTTCGCCTCCAGGAGACCGACCCATGAGCGCGACGACGCGAGATCCGACGGAACCGGCCGCTACCGGCAGCCCCCAATAATATCGCATCACCTACCCGCCAAGCAGCCTCATCAGACACCATCTCCGTGGAGGCAATACCATAGTTTGGGTGCTGCAGATAGCCTCTCAGCTGGGGGCCGACGTGACAATTCGTCCATAGGCATTCCGGTTTCCTCGTCAGATGGTGCATCAATTCAGTTCAAGTCCACAGGCGGCTTGCTTTCTCCCTCCTGCCCCTCAACCCTGACCGAGGAAGAATACCATTTTTTCCCATCAGAGCTTACGGCATAGCACTTGACTGTAGCCCCGCCTTCTGGCACACCCGTCAACACAGCCCGACCTGGCGCCTCCAGCGTGAGTTGCCCCGCTGTTGTATCCATGCGAATCCACCAGCCTTTCAAGCCACCGTCTTCGGGCGTCTCTACACTAATGGATACCGAGTTCTCAATCATCTCTCCGATCGTCACTTTAAGTTGATTAGGCTCGGCCGGCTTGGCTTCAGGAGCCGAACCAGCCACCACGATGCTGAGTTGGCTTGCCAAGCGGCCCAACTCGGCCTCGTCGAGGAAGTGGGTGGGTTGCCCCCACCAAGTCGTTGTCGGAGGCAGGCGCGCCAAAGAATCTGCCGCATCCTTGGTTATCGCAAGTAATACCATAATGTTGCCGACGGACCACACCACGGTATTGCTCGGGCCCTTGGCAAGGTTAGCCACGAAAGATGCATCCTGAACCGGGATCGGGGCAACCCCATGCCACGTGCTACCCCGAGCGGCACTCAACATCCACGTGGACGCACAAATCGCCGCCCTCATGGCATCATGGCTCCCGCCACACTGCCCGATACGTAGTTGCACCACATAACCGTCTTTCTTGTGCCGGATGGTGGAACAAGTTTTCGCAATGGGAGGAAGTATCTTCTCAGCATTTCGTAGAACCACACTCTCTGTTTCGCAGACCTCCCAATCAGCCGACACGAATAGCCCTGAAGACTGATCAGCCATACGGACGACCAGCACGTCCTCACTTGGTGATGCCAACGCTAAGGGATACGCAGGTAGGGTTTCTTTAACAAGCGCCCACAGCTGAGAGCCACATCCCTCTGGTTTGTCGCCCGGATCAAAACCAAGCGACGACGTCGGGGGCTTCTCCCCCGCATTGGCCGCGGAGGTAAATGGGATGCCGGACGGATCACCATACACAACAACACCCGCCCCACACAGCGACACAACAAGAACGATCACCATAAGCGACTTGCAAATGGAAGAAATCATTGTGTTACTCCGTACTGAAGGTATCGTAGTTGACCAAGGTCGTTGCAGGCGTTCTACCCATCTCGCCGTCTTGCTTGTCCCAATCCGGAGCCGCCAACGACCCACGATACTCCGTAAAGTCGTATTGCAGACTAAACGTGAACTGGTCATTTTGCTGAAACTTATTAGAACCCTGGGTTATGGTAAAGTCAATAATAATGCTGACGCCGTTATTGACAACAGAGCCATTGACTGACGCCCCAACCGCATCGGCAACCTCTACCACAGCGCCGCCGTTTCGGTCACAGTTGACCAAGGGCCCGACGTGGGGAGCCAGTACCGCTCGGCCGTCTTCTACGCAGACGAGGAGCAGAAGCGGACGGCCGAGGCCCTCGTCGCCCAACTCCGGGCCAACGGTTACGCCGTGGCTACCGAAATCAAGCCGGCCACGACCTTCTGGCCCGCCGAGTCCTACCACCAGGACTACCTCCGGAAGCACCCGGAGCGGCCCGTCTGCCACGCCCCTGTGCCGCGCTTCGACCCGCCGAAGCGGTAGAATCGCGCTTGATCTGTCGAAAAGAAGTCCTTTGTAGCGCGGGGCCTTGTGCCCCGCGCAGCAAGGCGCGGGGGATAAACCCCCGCGCTACATGACTGCAAATGGCAACGGACCGCCGCTCTACCGCCGCCGCAGAGCCAGGCGCACAAACACCGGCCAAACGGCCAGCGGAATGACGGTGGCCGTCAGCAGGCCCCACCACGGCGCCTCGCGCGACGCGTAGCCCAGCCACGCGAAAACGAGCGCCGTCGCCGACGCGCCCAGGAGGAGCGCAGCAAGGAATCGCGAGAATCGCATCCGCGCGAGGCCCGCCAGCACCGCCATCACTTCCGGAAGGATCGGCAGGGCGCGGCTCACGAGCACCGCGTATCCGCCCCATCGGTTGAAAATAGACTGGAAGCGGGCGAGTTCTTCTTCGGACGCGAGCCGGCGCGCACCGCGCCGCCCCGCGAGGCGCGCCAGGCCGTAGCCCGCCAAACCCGCCAACGTGGAGCCCACCGCCCCGACGAGCGCCCCGAGCGCGACGCCATAGACGCTCCCGAGGGCCGCAAGGACGCCCGTCGCAGGGATGGGAAGCAGAAGGTCGGCCACCAGGAGGCCGATGGCGACGGCCCAGGCGTAGGAGCGCGATTCGGCAAACCACTCGGCACAGGCGCGCTGACTGAAGAGACGCTCGAACCGCTCGCCCCACAGAAAAAAGCCGAGCATGAAGAGAGCGGCGAGGAGGACGGCAATGCCAAGGACTTTCAGAAAAAGTTTCACCCGGCGTCCCTTCTCGATGGCACTCTTTTATACCGCAGAGCGCGCCAAGAGCGCGGAGAGAAAAGGCAGGGAAAAAGGAAGCCTGGGCTTTCGCGAGCAACAGCGCCGCGCCCACGGATATAATGGGTCCGGATGCGTTAAGGAGAGCGCGGATGCGGATCGCGGCGTTGGCGGCGGGGCTGGGCCTGGCGGTGGCTGGGGCGTGCGCGGCCCAGGAGGCCGAGGGCATCGCGGCAAAGTATCCCGGCGACGCCGGCATCGAGAAAGACGAGCGGGTGCTTCTCTACGAGAACTTCGAGACGGCCGCGCTCGACAAGAACCGGTGGACGGACATCTCGAACAAGGCCGGGGCGCTTTCCTTCTCGGACGACGTTCCGGCGGCGAGCGCGGGCAAGAAGAGCCTCCTCGTGACAGCGACGCTCGGCGCGAACACGGGCGGGCACCTCTTTCGTCGGTTCGCGCGCGGCGTCGAGAAAATGCACGCCCGCTGGTACGTCCGGTTCGCCCCGGATTGCGATTACATCCACCATTTCGTGACGATCGTGGCGGAGTTGCCGGCCACGCGCTGGCCCACCGGCGGCGCGGGCGAACTCCCCGCCGGCGACAAAAAGTTCTCGACCGGCCTGGAACCGTGGGGACGATGGGGCAAGTACCCCGCGCCGGGCGCGTGGAACTTCTACACCTACTGGTGGAAAATGAAGCGGAGCGGTGACGGAAAGTACTGGGGCAATTCCTTCATGCCCGACCCCGCCGTCGTGCCCGAGCGCGGACGCTGGTACGCCATGGAGATGATGATCCAGGCCAACACGCCGGGCCGGGCCGACGGAAGGCAGGCGTTCTGGGTGGACGGGAAGAAGGTCGGCGACTTCGAAGGCATCGAGTGGCGCGCGAGCGCGGACCTCAAGGCGAACGCCTTCTGGCTGATGAGTTATGTGACGGAGCACTCCGCGAAGACGAACAAGGTGAACCGCGTGTGGTTCGACGACGTGGTGGTGGCGACGGAGTACATCGGCCCCATCCGCAAAGCGGAGCGCTAGGGCCGGTCGAGGGTTCAAGAGAAACGCGGCGATCCCGACGAGTCGGGACCGCCGCGCGTGTTTCGACAACAAGTCAGCACTGGCGGACAAGCCGCCTGTGCCACCCTCATGAGGGTTCAGCCCTCGATGCCGCCGCGCTTCGCGAGGATCTCGAACGGGATGCCGCGCACCAGGGCCGCATCCTTGCATGCCGTCTGCGAAAAGCCCTTCGCCTTGATGGACCGGATCTCGGGCGAGAAGAGCCCCGTCTCGGATTCGCGGTGCACGATCGTGATGTTGCCCTTGTAGAGGCTGACGCGGTACTCGCCGGAGACGAACCGCTGGCTGGCCGCGATGAAAGCGTCGAGTTCGCGCTTCAGCGGGTGGTACCACATGCCGTGGTACACGAGGTGCGCCCACTTGCGGTCCACAATGGCCTTGAACTCCAGTTCGTCCTTCGTCAGGCACCATTGTTCGAGGTCGCGGTGGAGGCGGAGGATGACGTGTGCGGCGGGGGCCTCGTAGATTTCGCGGCTCTTGAGGTCCATGATGCCGTCCTCAAACATGTCGATGCGTCCGACGCCGTTCGCGCCCGCGATACGGTTGAGTTCCGGGATGAGTTTCCCCAGCGCCATCTTCTTGCCGTCGAGGTGTGTCGGAATGCCCTCGGTGAAGCGGATGGTGATCTCCGTGGGTTTGCCGGGCGCCTTTTCGGGCGGCACGAGCCACATCCAGATGTCGTCCGGCAGTTCCTGGTCCAGGCCGATGGCGCCCGAGGCGAGGGATCGGCACCACATGGTCTTGTCGTCGCCGCCCTCGATCTGTTCGTCCACCGGGACGCCCCACGCCTCGCACAGCGCCCTCTCTTCGCCGCGCGTCAGGTCGAAGTCGCGGACCGGAACGAGGATCTGGCACTTCGGGGCGAACATCTTGAAGACGTTGTGCATGCGGTACTGGTCGTTGCCCTTGCCGGTCGAGCCTTCCATGAGGGCGTCGCAGCCGAGTTCCTTGCCCTTGAGCGCCACCTCCCTCGCCACCAGTTGCCGCGTCATCGACGTCGAGACGGGATAGCCCTCGTAGTCGGAGTTGGCGCGGATGGCCTTCGCGAGCCACTGCTCCGTGAACTCTTTCGTCACATCGAGCATGATGGGCTCGACGCGGAGGGCCTTCGCCTTGGACTTGGAGACGGCGACTTCCTCGGCGCCCTGGCCGACGTCGCACGTGATGGCGACGATATTCTGGACCTTGTAGGCGCGCCGCAGAAGTTCAACGGCGAGGCTCGAGTCCAGGCCGCCCGAGTAGGCCAGCGCGACTTTCTTGACCTTCGGCACCGGCGTGGCGAAGATCCTGGCTTCGATTGCTTTAACGTCCATCGGGTCGTATCCTTTCGGTTCGGCCCGGCTCGGGCCTTCCAGGCGGGTTCTTTTAGCGTCCCGCGGGCCGGTTGTCAATGGGGTGGTGGCGTGAGAGCGGACGGCGAGGCGGCTTCTCTTCCCATTCTGGACGTCCGCGCGGAGGCGCGGTTCCTGGCCGGCCACGCCCCCGGCGCGGTCAACATTCCCTTGGAGGAACTCGCCCGGCGGGCCCACGAACTGCCGCCCAAGGGTGCCGCGGTCCGCCTCTACGACGACAACCCGGAACGCGGGAAGGCCGCCGCCGAGGCCCTTCGCCTCCGGGGATACGCCGTTCAGCCAGCGGCGCTTGCCGCGGACGACCTGCGGGAATGCGGACCTTCACGGGCGGCCCTCTGGCGACCCGGCCCGTTTCTCGTCGAGGCGCTGGAGTGCATCGCCACAGCGACCGGTTCGCTCGGCGGCCGCGCGCTCGACATCGCCTGCGGCACGGGGCGCGACGCCGCGTACCTGGCGATGCGCGGCTACGAGGTCGATGCCGTGGACCGTCTGCCGGACGCCCTGGAGCGCGCGCGGGACCTCGCGCGGCGCTCGGGCGTGCGCCTGAACACGATCCAGGCGGACCTGCGGCACGAGCCGGTCCTGCCGGCGGAAAGATACGACCTCGTGACGGTGCTGCGGTTCCTGCATCGGCCCCTTCTGCCGGCCATTCGCGAATGTGTCGCGCCGGGCGGGTTCGTCGTTTACGAGACGTTCCATCGGCAGGACCCGGGGCGGAAAGGCCAGCCGCTCGACCCCAACCACACCGTCGCGGACGGCGAGTTGGCGGCCGCGTTCGATGAGTTCGAGGCGATCCTCGCGCGCGACGGCATCGCCCGCGGCGGGCGCATCTTTTCCCAACTGCTGGCCCGCCGGAGCGGATGAAGGCCGTCGCTCTTCCGGAAAGCAGGCAGGGAGTGCCTTGACACGGCCTTGCATCCGGCCCATAATCGGGTTGCTGGATGGGTGCGTGGGATGGGAAACTAAGGGGGCTGCCTTCGGGCGGCCCCACTATCGGGGCGTAGCGCAGTTTGGTTAGCGCGTCCCGGCGGGAAGGTCGCTGGTCAAGGAAGACGCGGTGTTTTGGGTGTATATCCTCCGCAGTTCGCGAAACGGGAAACTTTACATCGGGCATACGAACAATCTGGACCGGCGGGTGTGACAGCACAAGGAGGGGCGGGGAAGCCGATTCACGGGCCAGAACGGGCCGTGGGAACTGGTGTATAAGGAAGAACATCCGGATCGTGTCTCTGCCGTGAGGCGCGAACGGTATCTGAAGAGTGTTGCGGGTTCGCGGGAGAAGAAGCGGTTAGCCGGCACGAGGACAAACGGTTCAGTCGAACCAAAACTTGACGACGCAAATTCGGTCGGGGCGTAGCGCAGTTTGGTTAGCGCGCCTGCATGGGGTGCAGGAGGTCGCTGGTTCGAATCCAGTCGCCCCGACCATCTTTCCGCCGCAGGCAGATGAAAGGAACCAAGCCATGGTCGCCAAGGAAGCCGCAAAGCACGTCATCGACGCCTTGCCCGACGATGCCAGCATGGACGACATCATTCATGCCCTCTACGTCCGCGCGAAGTTTGAGCACGGCGAGGGCGAGATACGTCAAGGCCAAGGCGTGCCGCACGAGGAAGTCCGGCAGAGGCTTCAGAAATGGCTCAAGTAATGTGGGCGCCGGCGGCGCTTGCAGACGTTGAAGCCATTGCCCAGTACATTGCCCGGGACTCCGCGGACAATGCGGCCCTTTTTGTCGCCCGGCTTATAGAAGCCACCGACCGCCTCGCCCGCTTTCCGGAATCCGGCCGCATCATTCCCGAGATCGGCAACGCAGCATGCCGCGAGGTTATGGTCGCCCCTTATCGCATCATGTACCGCCTCGAAACCGACCAGGTTTGGATAACGGGCATCGTTCATGGCGCGCGGGACTGGAGGCCGGAATAGCGAGGTTTCCGGCCGACCCAGACGTTAAGACCGGACCTGCGGGCCGGAGCAACAGGCATCTTTCCACGGGTCCTCGTTGGTCTGGTACTGCTCCCCCGGGTATTTTCGGCGGAACGGTATGACTGGCGGGCGCGCCGTCCGGCCGGTACACTCGGTTCATGCGATGCATCCGGATGACAGTCCAGTACGACGGGACGGCCTACCACGGCTGGCAGGAGCAGCCGGGCCTCGCGACCATCCAGGGGACGCTCACGGAGCGGCTGGCGACGATCCTGGGGGAGCGCCCCGCCGTCGAGGGCGCGAGCCGGACCGACGCCGGCGTCCATGCCCTGGGGCAGGTGGCGGCCGTCCGGACGGAGCGCGACATCACGCCGGCGCGCCTGGAAGCCGCGCTCAACAGCCGCCTGCCTGATGACATCGCGGTGGCCGACATGGCCGAGGCGGCGCCGGGCTTTTCCCCCTCGCGCGATGCCGTCCGCAAACATTACCGCTACCGCCTCTACCGCGGCCGGGCCAAACCCATCTTCGAAGCGCGGTACGTCTGGCACTGGTACCAGCCGATCGAGGTGGAGCCGATGCGGGAGGCGGCGCGGCTCCTGGTGGGCCGGCACGATTTCAAGAGTTTCGAGGGCCGAGGGACCGGCCGCGAGAACACGGTCCGCGAGGTCTTCCGGCTCGACGTCACGGAAAGCGGGCGGGAGATTCTTTTCGACGTCGAAGGCGACGGGTTTCTTTATCGGATGGTGCGGAACCTGGTGGGAACGCTGGTGGAGGTCGGGCGCGGGCATCGGACGGCCGAGTGGGTGGCCGAGGCGCTGGCGGCCGGGAGCCGGGAAGCAGCCGGCCCCACCGCCCCGCCCCAGGGCCTCTGCCTGATGGCCGTGCGCTACGCCGGCGACTCGGCCGGGTAAACCTCGCCGCCGGGGGCCGGTGCAGCGTATCATAGGGCAGGCGACGGGGGTGTCCGCGGCAGGCCGCAGCAGCCGGAGAAGCATATGAGACGGTGTCCTTGGGTCCTGGCGCTGGTGCTGGCCATCGCCCGCGTGGCCGCAGCTGAGGGCGATCCGAACGCCCTGCTCCGGGAGTACTCGACGCACGCCGTCTTGCTGGAGCGCGAAGGTCGCACCGCGAAGGACCCGGCGGAGCGGCAGCGCCTGATGGACGCACTGGAGCGGGTGCGCCACCAGATGGGCCCGTTCGACTCGGCAGGCACCCGCGTCCATCCCAAGGCGATGTGGCACGATTCGGCGATCCAGTCGCTGGCGGAGGAGATCAAGCGGCTCGAGGGGAAGCCGGCGTCGGCTTTCGGCCCCGCCCGCGACGCGCGTCTGGCCACGCGGCGTATAGCCTCCGCCTGCCTTGTCCTTGGCTGGCGCCTGATGGATGAGGGACCCGCCAAGTACCAGGCGGATGCGTTCGGCCAATACCTGGCAAACAACCTGAAGATGCTCGACGGCCTGTTCGACGCGCTCGGCCGCTGGAGTCAGGAGCAGGCGAAACTCGACGCCGGCGGCGACCGGCGCGGAGTCTTCGAGACGAACCTCGCGAAGGCAAAGGAAGGCATCGCCAAGATGGAGCAAGCGGCGGAGGTCTTCGGAAAACTCCCCGCCGGCGGCCTCGACGCTGAGGCCGTGGTTGCCGCGCTCGGCCTGTATGTGGAAGGTCTCCGCGCGGTGCGCGAGGCCGACGCGGCTTTGGCGGAAGACGCGGCCCGCCGCGAAACCGAAGGCAAGCCGCCGGCCGAAACGAATGCCGCAGAACCCGGAGCGGAGGCGGGTGTCCCCGAATCGCCGCCCATGACCCAGGCGGAGCAGGCGCGGCTGGCGCAGGTGCGGACGATTGCGGGCGGACTCGAAGGCGAAGCGTGGCACGAGATCCGCCGGTGTCTGGAACGCTACTCGGACGCCGTCGCGAACGGCTTTGCGGTGGCGAGCGCGCGGCCGAAGGCACGCGAGTTCCTCGACCAGATTGAGCGGGCGGCCGCGCTTGTGCGGAGCCTTTGCGAAGGCAAGGGGGTCTATCCGGGCTATTTGCCGCCGCTGCAAGGGGCCCTGACGGAGGCGCTGCAGCAGATGGAGAACCCCCTGGACCGGACGCGCGCCTACGCGCGCCTGGCCCGGATGCGGGACACCGACAGGGACCGGCGGCAGATTGCGAGCACGCCGATCAGCCCGAAGGCGGCCGAGGGAATCGCCTACGCCCACTACGCGGTCCAGGCCAAGTGGCGGGCACAGCCGGATGCCGCGACGGTGGCTCGCGGTGAACTGCTGCGGCGGGAGTGCCTTAGGATCGTCGCCGTGTTCAAAAGCATGGCCGCCTGGCCGCCCGCCGACATGAAGCCCGAGTTGCGCGACGTGTACACGCGGCAGGCGGCTGTCCTCGCGCGCGACGCGGAGGAGGCGGGCCAGCGTTTTGCGGCCGGGAACTTCTCCCTCGACGCGCTGGCCGCCGCCGGAAACAGCGCTCGCGACCTGGAACGCATCGTGCGAACGCACAACGTCTATCAGCGCGCCTCAGAGTTCCTGCCGTCGCGCAGCAAAGCGTTGTACGCCCAGTTGACGTCGGCCGCGGCGAACGTGGTCGCCCGGCGCGACGATCCGGACGAGGCCCGCGCCACCCTCGACCGCCTGCTTATTCCCTTCGAGCAGATCGAACAAATCGAGATGCCGGAAGCCCGCCACGAGCGAGCCGTCACCCAGATCGCCGGACGGTCCTACGCGACGGCCCGGACGCTCTTGAACCGCGAGATCGCCCTGGGCATCGATGCCGCCTGCACCGGCGACCCGGGGGTTCTGCAGCAGGCCCTCGCCGGCCGATCGATGTTCACCCTGCTCTGGCGCCGGGCCGTCGTCCTCACGGATCGGCTGGACCGCATGGGCGTCGGCAACCTCGTCCCGTTCTCGCTCCCCCCAAGCGCGTGGGACCCCTTCGTGGCCCGCATCGACCAGAACCTGAAGGCCGTCCTGACGGCCTACCCGAAATTGAAACAGAGCGGGGAGTCGGCGCCCCTCCGCGCCATGGAGACGTGGGACAATGTTTACCGGTGGGCGGCCGCGGCTCAACGCCTGACGGTGGATGCCGCGAACGAACCCGAGCCCCCGATCGATCGGCTCATCCGAAACCTCGAGCAGTCGGCCGCCGCCTCCCCGCCGACGCGCGCCTGGTACAACTGGGCCGTCGGCTATCACGCCACCGAAGCGGCCATGACCATGCTCGCCGGCTTCGAAGCGACGGCCGACTGGCACCGTTCGATGATCCAGCAGTACAGGTATTACCTCATCGGCGTGCCGCTCGAGCCTCGGGAAACCGCGGGCTAGTAGTCCGTTGCACTACGATTGATGGTTGCCGGGTGGCATGCCACCCCTCAAACGAACTGCAACGGACTGCTAGACGGGCCGCCGGCCCCATTTCGCGGGGAACCGGCGCCCTGCTCCGAGCGTCTAAATGTATTGAAACGGGCGCGCGGCTGCGTTATCATGACGTCCGAAAAAGAGGTCCCGGCCGCAAGGAAAGGACCCACCCCAATGCTTACGAGCGACGCCGGCGGCTCCAGAGCCGCGCTGGTCCTGGCGACTGTGCTGCTCGTGGTCATCTCCTTGGCCGGCGAGAGGCGTGCGGAGGCGGCGGGCGAGGCGAGCCCTCCTCCGCCACCGGCTGTTTACACGACCTACCTCTCCGCCGTGACGAAAATCCAGGGCGATTCCTTCCAGTTCGAGTGGAAGGGGCGGACGATGACGATCCGCCTCCGGGACGCCGATTCGAGCGACCTGGACCCCCCGCGCCGCCAGAGCGCCGCGTTCCTCGCTGCGCAACTGCTCGAGGCGGAACCGTTCTGGATCTTTCCCT
>Ga0307380_10008640_pt1 | contig 13025 bp, 9 predicted proteins | sample UN3MG_FD_202239 | JGI IMG/M metagenome (GOLD analysis project Ga0307380, IMG submission 202239) | Soil microbial communities from Risofladan, Vaasa, Finland - UN-3 | ecosystem: Environmental > Terrestrial > Soil > Coastal area > Acid sulfate soil | place: Finland: Risofladan, Vaasa | collected... | reverse complement strand
AGTTCTATTATTTTACCTGTTCTTATGAGCTTTTTTCTGAAGAATTCAAGATATGTAGATTTGATTCCTCTTAATTTGAATTGAGAGATTCTTGGAATGCTCCTCGAATTAAAAAGATCATTTGGTATGTTTCCTTCATAAACTTCTTCGAAATGACCTTTTAATCTTTCAAAATCCTCTTTATTTGAATTGATTTGATTGATTTTCTGAAAATAATGTGCCCTATTCCAATTAAAAGCGTAAGGAATATTTTGATGGATGAATGTTTTTTTTATTAAATTATACTTCATGCTCATTGAAGAAATTTACATTTTATCATTAGAGATTATTATATAATAATATAAGTTAGAATTTTTAAAAAAAATGTATTAATGATTTATTAATTTATAAGAAATAAAGTATTTTAAAAAAGTTTATAGATAATCTGAGATTCTATTTGTGTGAGGATCTGTAGCCAAGCATGGATATGGCATCGGACTTCTAATCCGAAGATCGCAGGTTCGAATCCTGCCAGGTCCATTCTTATTATAATATCTTTAATTAGGAGGGTTTAAAATCTCACTTTTTTAATCTTAAACATAAATCTAAAGATAATAAATCAATCTTTGGTGAATATCCTTTAACCTTTCTTGAAGACAAGATTTCTGCAATATAATATTTTTCCTCATTAAATTTCATTTTTAAATTTTGAATAGTGTGTTCTATACGGGATGATTTTTCATTAAAAAGATAATAATGAAGAATACCTCCTGATTCTTTAAGAAGAAAACAAGCAACATCAATATAATTAACAGATTTTTCTGGCAAATTCATTATGACGCGATCCATGCTATTTTTTAAAGTCTCACCTAATATGCTTTTCTTATCTACTAAATTCTTAACATCTAAATTATGAGCCGTAATTTTGTCATTTACTTCATTAAGTCTAATGTTATCCTCTAAATATTTATAAGCTGCTGGATTTATATCAAAAGAATGTATATTCACCGGGTGATTTTTAGCAATTTGTATTGAAAAAGGACCTACTCCTGCAAACAAATCAACAATGTTCTCATTTTCATTAAATTGACTTGTAGCTATTCTATTTCTTTCGTACACCAATCGAGGAGAAAAATAAGTCTCTTTTATGTCAAGCTTAAACATGCATTTATTTTCCTTATGAATTGTTTCAGGATTGTCTGGACCTTTTAAAATCGAGAATTCTCTCAGTCGATATATTCCCTTTATTTCACTTTTCTTTTCATAAACCGATTTCAATCCCTTATTGAGCTGTATTATTGCACTCGCTACTTGATTCTTATATTTAGTGCTCTTTTTTTGACTTAATTCTGAAAAGCGATCAAATTCAACAATCGCAATACTGCCAATAACATCATAAGATCTCGGAATTATGTTTAATACATCATTTGGTAATTTTTCTCTCAATATATCTTCCAGCGAGCTTTTTTCTCCCTTTTTCTTTGAATTAGCTTTCTTAGTTATGATTTCTATTGAAAGTTGATTTTTAAGTGCCTTTTTTAATTCATTATATTGTTCATCTGGAAGCGTTTTTATTGGAAATAGAATATAATCTCCATCGTATTCAATTTGGTAATCTTGATTAATAATTCTCAGCTTCTTAAAATCATTATTTAATAATTTTTTTAGGTCTTCTCCCTTTTCTTTTTCAACCTTAATAAATTGGATGTTTTTTTTCATCATATCGTTGTTTTGAAAGTTAATTTTATTTCTTTATTGGAAGAAGTAAGGCTTTTTACTAAATTTCTATTTAAATCGCTTGATGATTTAGAGCAATTAATTAATACTGTTCGATCACAGATAAAATCACTTTTACGGAAAACTAAATCAAACTTATGGGAAAGAGGCAATAACTTGGTTCCAAAACCAAAAAATTTATCATGATATTCTCCTACTTGGATTAACACTTCGATTTTTGAGCCATCCCAGATTTTTTGCTTTAATTTTAAATCCAAATCGGAGCACGCTTTTGAAGAATTAATACCTAAAACACATGTTCCTTTATTCGTTAAATAATTTTCTTTTGTGATTTCGATGGTTGAATTATGTATACAAGTGACATTTACATGGCCAAAAGCGATTAAACTCTCTAAAATAGTCATTATTTTAAACCATCATTGAAATATTCTAATGCGGATTCAATATTAGGAAAAGTAGAGACTTTTACTTTAAATTTATCTGTTAAATAATCTTTAATGATGTAAATTACATTATTTTTTGTGATTTTTGTTTGTGCATTCAACTCGTTTAGATATTCATTCGGTAATAATATCGCTATCTTATCATAACAATCGTGATTTTTCTCAAAAAAGAATTTTGTATTATAGAGTGCATTATAAGTATGGTCTTGATGCAGAATTTCCATTCTGCCCTCATGTTGACCGAGCGGAAAACTCTCCATTAGTTCATTCGGTATTACTCCATAATATGATGATGCAAATAAAACGTGAATTTCCTCTCGAATCAAGTCATTATTAATGAGTTCTAACCACTTTTGGATCTCTGGTGAATAAGTCCCTTTCACATCCAGTTCTGGTAAAATTATTAAATATTTAGCTTCTTTTGGGACTCGATAATTGGTCTCCAATTTATTCAAGTAACGTCGGAACAATGGTCTATTTACGCTTTCGACAGACGAGTAAAGCCTCCCATGATTCTTATATGCTTTCTCATATAATTCAAAAAAATCATCGTGGTTTTTAATCATTCTATATGCATTTACCAAATTTGGATGATTTCTTATTCTCGTCTCTACCAGTTCCCATAGATCACCATCCCTGATTGCTTGTCTTATTGACCTCAATTCAGAAAAAGAAAGATAAAGATTATGTTTTGCTAACAACTCAATTCTCAATTCAGGTTCAAAAGTTCTTACTTCACTCGGGGTATATTTAGTGCAAATCGGACAATGACACGGAAATTCGATCAATTCATCTAATCTTTTAGTCCCTGTAGAAAGTGTAAAGTAGCGATTTTCCTTGGCAAATAAGATATATGCCGCAGAATCCATTAAATCACACCCGCACGCAACTGCTAATGAGAAGAACTGTGGTAAACCCAAACCAAACATGTGAAGGGGTTTATTAGGTATGATATTTTTTTTCACGGTTATTAACATGTTCAGAGTTAATTCAAACTGGTACTGTAAAAATGCTTTAACTAACCCTCCGATAGCATAAATTCCAAAATCCAATTTACTCATTTCAATACTACTTATTTTTAGTAAATCGGGGTATTTTCCTCCGTGAACTGGACCAATCCAATAGCAATTTGGGTTTTCTCTTCTTGAGATGTTTTCTTTCGCTCTCTCTATCGTCTTTAAAACTTTTGCTTCGGCTATTTCAAATGTATCTTCCAGTTGAACCGGGAGATCTAAAATCACGGGAAAGTCTGAACCGATTCTTTCTTGAAAACTTTCAATCTCTTCCGGGCTGATCTCAATTTTATTGTTGTTATACATATACTGTTGAAAAGCTCCGCTATCTGTGGCAATAATCCCATCATAACCAAGAAAATTATGAATTCCTCTTTTTAATACTTCCTCTCTTTTTTCTTTATTTTTATAGATGATGTATGCGTTCGTGAACAAACACTGAGCTCCTAAATCTTTTAATCCAGAAGCGTTGATTACATTTTCAAAAGGATGGATTACTGGAAAAAGATTAGGAGTTATCATGTGTTTATTATTTACTTCAATAGTTCCTATACGTCCCAGTGCGTCTACATCCTGAATTTCAAATTTCATCTATCGCCACATCACATGATCCCAATATATCACTTATCAAAATATTCATTAAGGCGATTTTCGCCTGAAAGCTTTTCCAGCCAATCAATGCTACCTAATTTATAAGATATAATATTTTTTTCGCGCAAAATTAAATCGACGATTATTTTTACTAATTTATCAATGTCAACAGTAGACGTATCTATTTCTAAAAGAGGTTTTTTCATATCTTTTTCAACAAAGAAGTTCGCACAATTTCCTAGAATTTCAGACTGAACATTTTCAATGATTTTTTCCTTTGAATATCCTCTCGATTTTAATCTCCTATAAAGAATATCTGGTTCACACCTAAGTACAATAACTAAATCAATATATTCCTCAGGTATGATATCAGTGAGGTGCCCTTCAATAATAAAATTTGATATGCCTTGATTTCTACTCTTTTCAATTAAACTTATGATTTCAGGAACAATTTTTTCCTCATCAATAACATAAGTGTCCCTTTTAGAATCAAATGAGAGGATTAAATCTTTCTTAACGGCAAATTCGCTTAAAGAAATCACTTTAGCATTAATTTTTTCTGATAGTTTACTTGTGATTAAGGTTTTTCCCGTTCCTGGTGTCCCTGAAAATAAAACAACTTTCATTTTTCTAGTTACTAATAACGGTTGATTGAAAATAAGAATTTATAATTATGGATAAATGGGATTTATTTTTTTAACATGAAGAGTGGTATAAAAAATAAATGGGAAAGGGGGGCTTCGAACCCCCGACCTCACGGTTATCAGCCGTGCGCTATACCAGGCTAAGCCACTCTCCCGAGTTCCACTAAGATTAATTTTGTTTAAATCAGAAAATTATGCTAAATAAATATTAAATAGTTAAAAAATTTTTTGAGAATCTCAAATTTCAACAATTTCAATCTTTTAGAAATATCTCTATTTTCTCCTTATTCTATATAGATATTAACAATGATTAAGACCAAGTTTTAATTATTTATTGAATGGCTCCGATTTGGAGGTTAAAAAAGTTGAAATTAAGTTACAAAATAGTTTTTATTCTTATAACTTTAGTTGCATTTCTTGCTTTGTCATAAAGTTTAAAATTTGATAATTTAATTGAATGTATAAGAAAAAGCATAATAATAATCACAATATTTGCATCTAATAAAGGTGTTCATAAATCCCCGAATCAGAAGAATCTAAACCGATTTATGATTTTAATGAATGGAATGTTACACGACTGAGAGAATTTGCTAGTAAGAATAACATAAAGATACCCACTAAATCGAAAAAAGCTGATCTTATAAAGATCTTAGAACCTATAGCCAATCATCCCGAATTTGTTGATAGAACTCAAGATGTAATTACTGATGAAGAATTAGAAGAAGAATTGGTTGCTGGTGAGGAATATGACTCTGCTTTATCTCATAAAGATAAATTAGAATTAAAATTTTGGCAAAAACCACCCTTTTCAAGCCTTCTGGATCCCGAGTTGGCGAAAGACTCAAACGTTGCGTTCTATGATTTATCATCTTTAGTAGATAAGTTTTTTAGTAACATGTTATCAGAAGATCTGATTAATTACAAGATATCTGGGATAGCGTTAAAAACATCAGCACTTTTACACCATTATAAAATATCAAGCATTATTAGAGATGAAGAGAACATACAAAAGAAAGAAGAGCTAGAATTATTCCGTGAAAAACATGGAAGATCCATACCTAAGGCATTACCTCAGCCCATTCAACCTAAAATGTTAATTTCTACAAAAGAGGAATTGTTTGATGCGATGAGGTCTGCCATCATTGAGACCATGCAAAATAAAGAGAAGTTAAAAAGAAGACGCGTGCGTCGTGAAGAATTAAAGCAAAATAAGATTATGGTGCGTTCAAAGGCTCAACTACCCAAGGAACTCCTGAGACATATAACTGGAAGGGAGCAATCTGTAGAAGAATTACATGAATCTTGGTTCAATAGAATAAAAGCAAAAGTAGAATTTGACGAAAAAGAAACTTCTTTTTATGAGATAGCAAAGATTATTGTTGATGAAGAAGAAAGCGAGATTGGGCGGAAATTTGCGTTTGTTAGACTTTTTTTGGCTTTAATGTTTCTATCAACAGGAAATAGAGTATATTTATCACAAGATGAAGATTTTAAAGATTTTGCCATTAATCTAAAGAAAAAATGAATAAGAAAACCGAGTATAATCTCATGAATAATTCTGAAGAAGAAAAATATCTGGAAGATGTGGAACAAATAATTCCTGAAGAGAAAGAGAAAGAGGAAGAAGAACTACAAGATGTTAATGAAGATATTGAAGTTCCGAAAGAAGATGATGAAAATGTTGACAGTAATGAAAGTGTAACTACAATCGATGAAATTGGAGAACCTCAATCAATAATTCCTAAGAACGATGGTAAGGCTAAAGTAGTTGAAAAAGATAATCAACTGGAAATTAGAGATATTCAAAAGAATTTAATTGAAGGTGCTCTCTATGCGGCAGGCCGTCCATTGGATGTTGAAGAATTAGCAACAAAATTGGAGACCCCTAAGAAATTGACGGAAGTGTTAGTCAATGAATTAGCCATGGAGTATTTAGAGCGTACTACCGCACTAATTATTGCCCAAGTAGGAGAAAGATATCAAATGCAACTTAGACCAGAATACACCGAAAGTATTGCAAAATTTGTAAAGGGAGGAGCAATTGCTGAGCGTTATTTACGTACATTAACCGTAATCGCGTTAAAACAACCCATTTTAAAATCAATAATCATAAAAATACGGGGAAGTGGAGCTTATGAACATATAAAGTATTTAATGGATAATGATTTGATTAATGCGGTAAAAAAAGGACGCTCATTTGAATTAACGACCTCGGACAAATACTCCGAAATGTTTGGATTACCAAAAAACATGATAGAATTAAAAAAAGTCATGATACAACAATTAGGAGTAGATCCATCAGATCAAATTTCCGAAGAACCCTCTGATTAATATTATTTTAGATATTTCTGTTGAAAATAGGTAATTAGACTGATTTTAATTATTTTAAAGACATGTATTAGTGGATTTTTTATTAATCTGGATGACCCATTCAATCTGTTAAAGCATTTAACTGGTACTTGCTTAATTTTGAATTTATTCATATAAGCAAGCATGAACATCTCTTGAGAATAATTATATGAACCTCTCAGATTCTTTAGCAAAAAGTCTCCTAAATCTCTATTAAACGCTCTAAAAGATGATTGAACATCATAAATATATCGGTTTCTTAGGAGTATCCGAGATATAAAAAATGATAATATATAGTTTGTCAATTTCTTTAAAATTCCCCCTTGGTAATTATTAACCTCCAAAAACCGGTTTCCCATGGATAGATCGGTCATATTATTAATTAATGGGGTTATGAGATGTGGAATCTGGTTTGGAGAGTATTGACCATCAGCATCCAAGATTATCATGATATCTGCGTTTTTATCAATGCAGTATCGAAGTCCTTTACGAAAAGTTAGTGCTAAACCCATATTGAATTGATTTGACAAAACAAGGGCTCCCATTTCTTTGGCAATGAAGGCGGTGTCGTCGGTGCTTCCATCATCAATCACTATTATTTGGAGGTCAATTTCAGGAAATGAGGGGATTTTCTTTATAAGTGTCGAGATGTTCTCTTCTTCATTATAAGCTGGGATGATGATAAATCCTTTTTTCATTATAACCTGATTTATTTAAATAAATAGATATCAATATCCAATTCTTCATATCTTTCATTGTAATCAAATGCATCCCCAATTTTAGATTGGGAACCCGAATCAATCACTTCAAACTCTCGAATTTTTAGTGTTTCTTTAATATCAATTGATTGATTTAATTGTAAGAGGATGGAATTATTCGTGGAGATGATAATTCGAGAAACTTCTTGATTTAAAGCCATTTTAAGCGTAGATTTTAGATTTCTCAGAATTTTGATTGTTTTAATGGTTAATTCTCCTTCTTCTGATGACTTTAATGATATTTTTTCGTAAGGACGTGGCCATGATTCAAAATAAAGAGATGAAAGAGGATAATGGTTTTTATAAAGAATTGTATGAATTTCTTCACATATGAATGGCATAATGAAAGATAATGTCGTTAATATCTTATAAAACAGGTTTAACGCGTTTTTTAAAGCATTGGATTTAATTTCAACATAATCAGAATAAAATCTATATTTAATTGCTTCAATGTAGTTATCACAGAGATCTTCCCATAAAAAAGAACGAAGTATCAAGAAACCTTCATGCCAATTATATTGATCAAAAAAATTAGTAGCCCTTTCAAGACTTTGATTAAATTTAGCTAAGAAGTAAGATTCAATGACTGTAAGAGAATCCTCATTAATTTCTAAATTTGAGATTTCAGTATCCTTAGCCTTCAAATATAGAAATCTATAAGCGTTCCACATTTTCGTTAAAAAACGTGAAGCACCAATTAATTGCTCATAATTTTTTTTATATTTATTATTGAATTTGCTCTCAGTAAGATGTGCTTTCTCTTCTAATAATTTTTCAGTAGATATTGGTTGCTTTGTTTGGATATTAACCCAAGTGAATTCAAAAGGATAATCATCTCCAAGAGTTCCCATTGCAGCCCATTGTCTTATGACATCCGTTCCAAAATAAGGTAACACCTCATCTGGAGAGACAATATTGCCATAACTTTTCGACATGTGTCTACCATCTGGTCCAGCAACCATCCCGTTTATTATAGCTTCCGAAAAAGGAGCTTTCCCTGTTAATACCTTACAACGAAATAACGTATAAAACATCCAAGTTCTTATTATTTCATAGCCTTGCGGACGATTTATTTCAGCTTTTAAATACGTTTTTTTATAGAAGTCTTCGTCGTCTAACCATTTTGATATTATAAGCGGAGTTATACTCGAATCAATCCAACAATCACAGACGTCCTTTTCACCAATGATTGATTTTCCCTTACAGTCTGGGCATTGTTTTACAGGTGATGGAGTTTTGATGGGATCTATGGGTAGATCTGCTTTATTTGGGGCTATAATATAACCACAATCTTTGCAATACCAGAAGGGTATAGGAGTACCGAACACTCTCTGTCGAGAAATCACCCAATTCCAATCAAGACCAGTAGCCCAATCTATGAGTCTCTGTTTATGTTTTTCGGGGTACCATTTCATTGCTTCAGCAGAGCCAATTATATCATCTGTATAATCTTTTAAATTTATGAACCATTGATCAACAGGTAAATACTCAATAGGAAATTTACATGACGATCGTTCAGAATGGACGATTATATTATGTTCATAGTCCTCTATCTTATCTATAAACCCCATCTTGTCGAGATCCTTTATTATTGCATCACGAGCTTCATTGATGGTTAAATCTTGATATTTCGAGTTAGAATTCATCTTTCCATCTTCAGTAAAGATCTGAATCTCGTCCAGTTCATGTTTTAATTTCCATTTGATATCCATCTCGTCACCATAAGTACACACATACACGATCCCTGTTCCAAAATGCATATCAACATCTTGATCCATATATATAGGAACGATACGGTCCGCTATTGGAAGTTTTACTTTTGCAGCGGATAGATCCAAATATCGATCATCATTAGGATTAATTAAGATGCCAACACAAGCTTCAATGTATTCGGGTCTAGTAGTTGCGATCTTTATAAATTCATCTTCCCTATCCACTAAAGGTAATTTAATATACCATAATTTTCCTTGCTCAACTTGATATCCAACTTCTGCCTTGGCAACTGATGTCTCGCAATTTACGCAAAAATGGGTTGGAAATTTAGCTCGATATAAAAGACCTCTTTCATAGAATTCTAAGAGTGATATTTGTACTTTTTTCTTGTATTGTTCATTCATGGTACGATATGTATACTTCCAATCAGTGGAATATCCTAAATCATTTAGTTGGTTAGTCATGTTTTCAATGTTAGTATCAACCCATTCAACGCATTTCTTCAAAAATTCATCGCGATTATCTTTCGAGATCCCATAATTTTTAGCTACAGCTAATTCTACAGGGAGTCCGTGACAATCAAATCCTTGAGGGAAATAAACATTATAACCTCTCATTTTTCGATATCTTGCTACAAAATCAATCCAAGAGTGATTAAGAACATGTCCCATGTGTAATGTTCCACTCACGAAAGGTGGAGGTGTGTCGATGGTTAGTAATTTCTGAATGTTGTTAAAATCGAATTTAAAAATGTTTTCTTCTTTCCAAAATTCAATCCACCTCTTCTGAACTTCATTAAAGTTAAATCTTTTAGGGAAAGTATTTGCATGAGTCATGTTGATTAATCTCTATAATTGTGTATAGTGGACCTGGCGGGAATATCCAGAATAACCGAATTGATTAAACTTTTTGAACCCGCGGCCTCTTGATTGCGAACCAATTTACCAACATGTTGAGACAACATTATTTGCGATCTGCGACTAATCTACAGGCCCATTTTTATGATTCAAATACTAGGAAATAAAAAAGTTAGTGCCTAATAATTTTTATGTTTTGATATAACTAATATCATCTAATATTGCGTTCGTGCGATGATATCATCTTGAGCTAATTTCGATATTTCAGTAAATAATACAGAATACCCCGCAATTCTCACAACTAAACCACGATATTGATTAGGATTCTTTTGAGCATCACATAGTATTTCTTTGCCAACGGCGTTAAATTGAACGTGGTATCCTCCTTCTTTTTTAAAATAGGTTCTAATCAATGGCAAAAAAGTATTAGTGTTTAACGAATTTGGATGAAAAGATAAAATCACGGAATTTCCATTCGTCATCAGCTCGTTGTCTAATTTCATCACAGAATTTAATATAGCTGTTGGTCCATTTTTATCCCTACCATTTGTTGGACCTATTCCATTGGATAAAATATCTCTAGACTTTCTACCATCTGCTGATGCGGCGGTAAATACACCAAGAGCAATATGAAATGATGTCGTATAAAGACCAGGGTTGTAATTTCCCCCTCTAAAATTCTTATGGTTTAATATTTCTTCACAAAAAACGCGTGCTACATCTCTTACAATAGAATCAACATAATCATCATCGTTACCAAATTTGGGGACCTTATTGATAAATATCTCTCGCCACGTTTCACCTTTCTTTCCTTGATATGTTCCTCGATAATTCTTTGTGAGCATTTTCACTAGCTCTTCATAAGAAAGAAGCTTTTCCTCAAAAACTATTTTTTTTATAACGGCAAGACTATCTCCCACTGTCGCCAGTCCAATTAATTGAGTAGTTGTGAAATCGTAACAAGCTCCTCCTCTCGTTATATCTAATCCGCGCTCGACGCAATCATTTGTAGTTACTGATAAAAAGGGTTGAGGATTTAACTCCGCTATTGCCCTATCAAGGTAGTTCATTGTTTCAACCATGGGTTTTATGAAATGTTTAAGCTGTAATACGAACTCATTCCATAAATCTTCATATGAAGTAATTGGTTTGGCATTTTCGATTCCATACTTTTTTCTGTTGAACATATCTGTTCCATTGTTCAAGGTGAGTTCCAAACATTTAGCAATATTTAATTCAGTTGCGTTTGTACATCCAAACGTTTTAAAAGGATGCGAGGGCTCAACACAACCAATAGGGGCATATTCTCGGGCATCATCCATGGAATATCCAAGAGCATTTAACCCAGGAATCATGACCTCATCATTAAACAAGGCAATACTAGCACCATTCTTTATGGCCTCACCAGTTTTTAAAATCAATTCATCAGGTGTATTTAGGCTCACCCGTACAGAGAAAGTAGGTTGCACTGTTTGTAATTTTTGATATGACTCTAAAAACATGTAAGATAAATCATTTGTCACATCATTCCCATCAGCATCAATTCCCCCTATAGTTAAATTCGAAGCAATAGGTGGACCTTCAGCAGCAACAATACCTTTATGCAAGACATAATTCCATAATGTAGTTAACTTAAGATAAAAACATTCTATGATAAATTTAACCTCTTCTTGTTTCATGATCCCCTTATTAATGTCATTAATATAGTAGGGATACAGTACTTGATCCAATCGTCCTATACTTATAGCAAATCCCCCATCTTCTAGTCCTGCAATAATATGGGTGAATAATATCAGTTGAAATGCTTCTTTAAAGTTTTTTGGAGGTTTATGTGAAATGTTATAACAAATTTTTGAGATCTCAAGGAGTTCTGCTTTTCTTTGTGAATCTGATTCTTCTGATGCCATTTTTTTAGCTAAGTCAGAAAATCTTAAAATATAGTGTTTAACTCCATCTAAGATAATAATAACCGTGTTTAAAAACGCTAATTTATCTTGATCATTCTTGAATTCTTCCATTTTTTGTTTTGTTTTTGAAAGTAAGCCATCAAATCCTCCTTCCAATACATTTGGATGTCCTGGAAAGAAATGACCTACTCCATTAGTAATATGAGTATCAACTATATATAGTAGATTAAGCATGAGTTCATTTAACTCGGGAGATAAAAAAGAATTGAATCTTGATTTTACCGTCTCTTCCTCATTTTTCCAATATGGGATAATCTCATCTCTTAATAATTTTTTATCTTCCTCTGAAAACACAAAACTTTGGACATCACGAGTATTATATAGCTCAAGATCTAATTCAATCGTGTCTATTCTCACTTCGGGATATAGTGGGGTTCCAACTAACTTAGTTGTTCGAGTACCGACGAGAAATTCATCATTCCATATTTTAATTGACATGTTTTTTAAGAAATAATTCATTGCTTTTGCAAATCTCAAGGAAGATGGTTCTCCCCTCGTAATTTGGTATGATTCGGTAATTAATTTCGCTCTTTCCACACAGATTTCATGTGGTTGATTGATAATTTTAACTCTCATTCGTTCAATACGATCTTCATAATCTGAAAAAGTTATTGCCTCTAATTGCATTTAAAATCACGGAGTAGTTTTTAATAACGATTGAATAATAGGTTAACGAAATTATAGTATTACTGCTTATAAAAATTTTGAGTATAAAATCTAATTTCAATCAGAACTTGCAGAAAATAACAACGATGCTGTTTTCTTATCTTTAAACCTTTTGATAGCTAAATCAAGATAATCTTTATTATTATCAATTCCCATAAATCTTCTTCCGAGAACGTTGCAGACTATTCCTGTCGACCCAGATCCTACAAAAGGATCTAATACTAAGTCATTTTCATTTGTTGAAGCTGTTATAATTCGATTTAATAATTCTAAAGGTTTCTGAGTAGGGTGTTTTCCATGTTCTTTTT
>Ga0307380_10008637_pt1 | contig 13027 bp, 7 predicted proteins | sample UN3MG_FD_202239 | JGI IMG/M metagenome (GOLD analysis project Ga0307380, IMG submission 202239) | Soil microbial communities from Risofladan, Vaasa, Finland - UN-3 | ecosystem: Environmental > Terrestrial > Soil > Coastal area > Acid sulfate soil | place: Finland: Risofladan, Vaasa | collected... | reverse complement strand
TCGCCGCAGCCGGGCCGGCCTCTGCCGGCTGAGTCGCTTTCCGGAACAGGAAGATATTTCAGCTCCAACGGTGACGAGACGGCAAAGAATGTCTGGGGAAAGCGGGCCCGCTGGGTGGCGCTGCAGGCAGTCAGGCAGGGTAAGGTTGTCGGCGTCGCCATTCTTAACCATCCGGCCAGCATCAATTATCCCACCTATTGGCACGCGAGAAATTACGGCCTGTTCTCCGCCAACCCGCTCGGCCAGGCAGACTTCCAAAGACAGCAGCCGGTCAAATATCGTAAGAACAAAGTAATGCCGCTCAGGCTAACCCTCGAACAGGGCGAGACGGCACATTTCAGGTTTCTCGTGATAGTTTACGAAGGATTCCGAACGGACCGGCAGATCGAAGAAAGATTCAGAAAATTCGCTTCAGTGAAGGGAGATTGACAATGAATAATCTTACACGCAGAGATTTTGTGAAAAGTACCGCGGCGGCCGGTGCTGCACTGGCAATGCCGTTCTCCAAAGTGCGAGGCGCTAATGATGACATTCGCGTCGGCGTAGCAGGCATTCGCGGCCGGGGAGGCGGGCTCGCTAATGAATTTAATGACCTTGAAGACGTGCGTCTCGTCGCGCTGTGCGACGTCGATAGCGAGGTCCTGGATAAGCGGGTAAAGCGATTCAAAGATCGCAACGAAAAGGTCGCAGGCTACGGTGATTATCGCCGGATGCTCGAAGACAAATCCATTGATATCATCGCAATCGCCACGCCAGACCATTGGCATGTGCCGATAGCCGCGGCGTCGGTTGTCGCAGGCAAGGATGTGTACGTGGAAAAACCGCTCAGCCACACCATCGCCGAGGGGCGTCTGCTGGTGAACCTGGCTCGCAAGTACGGCAAGATAGTCCAGCACGGCACGCAAGCCCGAAGCAGCGACGGCATCAGGGAAGGAATCGAATACCTCAAGTCGGGCAAGCTCGGCAAAATCCGCATGGCCAAGGCAATCGATTGCCAGTTGCGTGGCCCCATCGGCCGCGAGCCCGACAGCGAAACGCCACCCGGCGTCAAGTACGACCTCTGGCTCGGACCGGCACCGAAACGGCCTTTCAATAAGAACCGCTTCCACTACAACTGGCACTGGTTCTGGGACTACGGCACGGGCGATACCGGCAACGACGGCGTTCACCAGATCGACATTGCCCGCTGGGGACTCGGCGTAGAAATGCCGAAGGCCGTCTCTTGCAGCGGTGGGCAACTCTTCTTCTACGACGACGACCACCAGACGCCCGATACCCAGGTCGCGACGTTCGAATATGACCATGTCTACCTGATGTATGAGATGCGATTGTGGACGCCGTACGGTCTCGAAGGCCACGATAACGGCGATATCTTCTACGGCGACGAAGGCACAATGTCAATCGGAAGAAAAGGCTGGCAGGTTACATTCAAGAACGGTAAAGAAGGCCCCGGCGGCCAACGCGGCAGCTACGCGCACGCCGAGAATTTCATCAAGGCCGTCCGCAGCCGCAAGGCGAGCGACCTGAACGCCGACGTCGAGGTCGGCCACCGCTCGGCAACGCTCTGCCACATGGCAAATATCGCAATGCGAGTAGGAAGAAGATTAATATTCGACGCTGCAAACGAGCGCTTCATCGAAGATGTCGAAGCCAACACCTACCTGACCAAGCAATACCGCAAAGGCTACGAGCTGCCAATCCTGTGAAGCCGAGCCAACGCTTGCAGTACAAAGTGTGCAGGGTAGACCCTCAGCCTGTTAGATATGCTCACAACTAATCAGTTGGTTGTCAATAAAAATACGTAGTCACCACAATTGACAGCTTAAATATCAAATAGATAGTATATGTTTATGTACAGTAGGAGTGGGTGTGAGTCTCTCCGAGACGTGCCAAGTTCCCCCACTCCCAAAGAGCAGTCTTTTTAAGAGGGTCATTTCGTATTTATGTTGTAAGCGTAGAATCAGTTCCATTGTAATTGTTAACTTTTTTAGGAGACAGAGAAATGAAGACGATAATGAGAAATGTGATGTTGGGGACAATGTTGGTGATTCTGCTGACAACAAGTATTGGATTTGCCGACCTAACTGACGGGCTTATGGCTTACTATCCCTTCAACGGCAACGCCAATGATGAATCGGGTAATGGGAATGATGGTACGCTCGAAGATGACGCAGTTATAATCAATGGAGTATTGTTCCTGGATGGTGTTGGTGATTATGTACATGTTCCAGATAGCACAAGTCTTTCTCTCTCAACGAAAGGCACTATTGCCGCCTTCATTAATATCGATCCCACAGCTGATCTGAGCCACGATAAGCCAATTGGGATCGTGAACAAGACTATCGGTAGTACCTCTCCTTCACAAATCGAATTCGAGATGGTCTATCATCCGCGGAAAATCCTTGAGGGATTGATATGTGATGACTCACACGGGGATTATGTACAATACTCGGATCATGACACGAGAGATGGCACATGGTATCACCTCGCTATGACATGGGGAAGTGGTAATATCAGCCTTTACTTGGGTGGAACTCTCGTTCAAACGAAGAGCATGACAGGTAGTGGTGTTACGGCTAAGGGTTTTGATATGTCTATAGGTAGACATTATCATGATGTAGGTGGGTCATGGTATTATTTCCCAGGCATGATTGACGAAGTACGAATCTACAACCGGGAGTTAGAGCCATGCGAGATCCAGCAGCTTTCTCGTTCCACGATTGAGGCCACTGTTGACATAGACCCCGACACGCTTAATTTGGGCAGTCAAGGCAAGTGGGTAACTTGCTACATCGAATTGCCGGAATGCTTCGATGTGATTGATATCGATGGCGCGACCGTCACGCTCGATGGCATCCCAGCTTATATCGGCAAGGAAGGCTGGGCAAGGGCTGGGGCCAATACTTCGAATATAATGGACCACGATGAAGATGGTATTCTCGAAAGAATGGTAAAGTTTGAGAAATCGGCTGTTCAAGAATATCTGAGTGGCCTGACAGGTGATGTGGAGTTGATGGTCAGCGGCGAGCTTATTGACGGCCCCTCGTTTGAAGGAACGGATGTTATAAGGATCATTAGCAAATAATACAAGAAGCTGTTGTTATCTGAGTGAGATTTAAGGGCTGTGGGCATATCGCTTGCAGCCCTTTTTATTTAGAGCCTATCCGAATTACCCTTTAGCGTTTGTCATTCTGAGGCGAAGCCGAAGAATCTGGGCTTGATATCGCCGTTCGCAACCCAGATGCTTCACTGCGTTCAGCATGACAAGTGATAGCGAACCGTCAATGCCCCGCACGTCGCACGTGTAGAAGGCGGCATCGGGTTCGGTCTCGACAAGGTAGGTCGTCCAGTTCGGCTTCGGGAATCGGTGCGAACGCCAGTTGCGGGGCGGATTAAAAAAATCGTGACAGTACTCCGACAATTTGGATAATACAATCAAATTAGAAGTCTATAGGAGTTATGAATGAAGCTTAAAGTCTGGTTATTAGAGACGCGACCGCAGTTTCTTTTGCTGTCAGTGACTCTGGTGCTGCTTGGTACGGCGATGGCCCGGCACGAAGGCTGTTTTGACTTGCTTAAATTCGTCCTGACGTTGATTGGTCTATTGCTGGCTCATTCCAGCGTTAACATTCTGAATGATTATTTTGATTATAAAAGCGGCATAGATTTGGAAACGACTCGAACGCCTTTTTCCGGAGGCAGCGGAATTCTGCCGAACGGACTTCTAAAACCGAAGGGCGTTTATATATATGGCGTAGGCTGTTTGATGGCAGCTTTAGCGATCGGCATTTACCTGACTTGTATTTCCGGCTGGCAGCTTCTGCCTTTGATACTACTCGGCGGCCCGGTGATTTACTTTTACACATCACATTTAACAAAATGGCTGGCGGGAGAATTCTGGGCCGGACTCGGATTGGGAATGCTGCCGGTTCTCGGGACGTATTTTGTTCAAACCGGCAGCTACAGCGTCGAAGCTGTTGTTGCCTCTCTGGTGCCGGGATTCTTAACCGCTAATTTACTTCTGCTTAACGAGTTCCCCGATGTAGAAGCGGACAAAAAAGGCGGCCGGTATAACCTGGTAATTGCCTTGGGGCCTAAAACTGCCGGCCGATTGTACGCCGGCCTGATAGCGCTGACATACCTAAGTATTATTGGCGGGGTGGTCTTGAAATTAATGCCGCCGGCAACTCTTATTGGCATTGTTTCAATACCTTTTGCATTCAAGGCCATCCGCGTTACATTCAGATACTACGATGATATTCAGAACTTAATTCCTGCTCTGAAAGCGAATGTTATCACTGTTTTAGGTACCAATGCCCTTGTGGCGCTTGGCTATTTCCTGAGCGGCTCTCAATAAGAATGCAGTTAGCTATTATTTTTAAAAAAACGACCTTTCTCTTCTTGCCCCGGTAGAAAATATGAAACGGCAGGTATTGTTAACTTGTCAATAGTCGTTAAATTTCATGAAAAAAGCGATAAAATCATGATTTGAGTAAAGGCAGTCCTGTTTTTCACCTTTCCCCGGCGATTGAAAAAAAGTTAAAAAAATATTTATTTTTCTATTGATAAATACTACGGACGTAGTAGGATTCTGTTACGTTTGTAGTAAGGAGAGCATGTTATGAAGCTAACTGAACCGGAATGGCTGATTATGAACGCGTTATGGGACAAGCACCCGGTCAAGGCGCGTGACGTTGTCGAGCGGCTGCCGTCTACCGTGAACTGGGCATATACGACCGTAAAGACTATGCTGGACCGGCTGGTCGAGAAGAAGGCGGTCGGTAAGAGCAAACGCGGCAATATTGGCCTCTACGAACCACTCGTTTCACGCCGGCAGGCTCGTCGAACCGCAATGAGGATAATGCTGGACCAGGCTTTTGACGGGGCTTTCGGGCCTATGATGCACTTCCTTATGGAAGATGAGAAGCTGTCGGCGGATCAACGCGAAGAGCTGATAAAAATACTTTCAGGCAAAAGCAGAAAAAAGGGAGAGCGAAAATGATTACACAAATAAATAGTATTGCTGAAGGATGGTGGAACTGGATGTGGCCGATGTTCTGGCAGGTAAGCATATTGGTCGTTTTCATTGGCGCGATCGACTTTCTCCTGCGAAGGCGCATCTGGCCCCAGGTCAGGTATGCGCTTTGGTTGCTGGTTTTGGTCAAGTTGATATTGCCGCCGGCATTTTCGCTTTCCACGAGCGTTGTCTCACAGGTTCGGGCTCTGGCAAACCGGACGGCTGTACAACTTGGTGACACAGCCATGCCGGCTGTTTTACCAGCCGTTGGGACCAGTACGGAAATAACTCCGCTTGCTATGGGCGACAGTATCGAGCCGGCTTCGGATATTGGTGGCATGATGAACAGTAAGACCGCGGAACCTGCCGGGGGGATTTTTTCTACAAGTGTTGGAGTTTCAATTGAACGTGTCAGATTACATTGGCAGGTTTGCGCGATGGCCATCTGGCTGGTGGGTGTAATCGTACTTGGCTCATGGGCGGCAGTCAGGTTTCGAAAACTCCGGAAGCTCCATAGCGGCAAATTTTCAGATACCGATTTGCCGGGATGGTTTGGGACTTTATTTACCCAGACGGCGAAGAAACTCGGCCTTCGGAAGCTTCCGGGGATAGTTTTATCTCAAAATATTGCTTCTCCGGCGGTGTTCGGAACGTTCAGGCCGGTGCTCGTACTGCCCGCCGATACGGTTTGTCATCTTACTCAAAATCGCACCGAGCACATCCTGCTGCACGAGCTTGCGCACATCAAGCGCGGCGACCTTAAGGTCAACAGCTTTTATATGCTGCTGCAGATCGTGTACTGGTTCAATCCTCTGCTGTGGCTTCTCCGGCGACGATTGCAGCATTTGCGAGAGCTTTGCTGTGATGCGACCGTAGCGGGAATTCTGCGTGACAAGACAACGGATTATCGCGAAACCATCATGCAGAACGCTAAATGGCTGCTGGCCGGTCCGTCAATGTCCGGCATCGGATTATTAGGATTGGTGGAAGATTCCCGCAACCTGTTAATTCGTCTGAACTGGCTGGAGAAGAAAACATGGAAGTACCGCAACCTGCGCATTGTTACGGTTTGTGCCGCTATTGCCCTTATGACCGCATGTGTTCTGCCAATGGCAAAAGCTAACAACGCCGATGTGCTTACTGTGGCCGCAGACGGCAGCGCGAAGTACAGTTCAATTCAGGAGGCTATTGACGCTGCCGATGCAGGCGCGGTAATTCGCATCGGTCCCGGCGTGTATGAAGAACGTTTAAAAATCGACAAGCCGCTTACGCTGACCGGTGCCGGATGGGATAAGACCACTGTTATGACAGCAAGCGCCGGAGCAGATGTGCTCGAGCAAGCAATGCAAACACTCCAGCTCCGAACACAGGAAGCTAAAACAGACGACCAGCGCAATGAAATAGTTGCTAAATTCAAGGCTGAATTTAAGGAAAAGTATGGCAGGCCGACTCTCCTCGTGACTGATACGCAAGGCGTTGTGATTCGTAATCTGAAGCTCACCTTACCCGGGGAACGTTTGGAAGGGCGTAATATATCGATACCCATCCTGGAGTTCAATAAAGCCAAAGCGTCCGTTTCAAAAAGTGTGGTCATTGGGGCCACAGGAGACGGCATTAATATTGTTAATGGGTCGGATGTTGAGATTCGCGACAGTTTGGTGGCCGCGGTGTGGAGTACCGGAATCGTTGTCGGCGAAAGGCAGGGTGAAGGCTCCAGCTTGAAATTGCTTGACAGCGAGCTTCGCAATTGCCATTACGCCGGGATTTGCATTCGAAAAGGCAACGATTCAGCAAGAGTGCAGCGCTGCCGCATATCCGGAGCGGCATGGCACGGCATACGCTATGATGATTGTTCACCGACAATTGTTGGAAACTGGATATTCGGGAATGCTCGCAGCGGGATTTACGCATCCGGTCAAACTTCGGCTACCGTCAGGCAGAATCTATTTTACGCTAACGAAATGGGCGGTATGTCATGCTGGTTTCAGAATCGAGATACAATCGAAGGCAACACCTTTGCCGCTAACAAACGAGCAGGTCTGTCAATTCTTGGGGCTTCCGAACCTGTTGTGCAAAAGAATATCTTCTTCTCCGAATCGAATGGTGTGTTATGCGGCGATATTGGCAGCGACTCAGCTTTTGCCCGGTCAGATGGCGCCGTGAGCATGGAAAAGAACCTGTTCTGGAACAATGAGCACATGGTCGTCCGGCGACGCGCCAAGAGCGCCGATAGCGAGAGCACGAATGAAAATATTGCGCTCGACAAACAAGCCGGTAATTTAGAGGTGGATCCGATGTTTGCGGATGCGGCGGGCAAGGATTTCTCGTTGAAGGCGGATTCGCCCGCCCGGCGGTTGGGAATCGGTGTTGCTGAGCCGATTGGATTTAAGAGTCCCTGGCCGATACAGCCGGAAGAGGCCGCTATTATTCCCGATGGCCAGACACGTGATTACCGAAAATGGAAGACGCCCGCTCAAACCACGTCTTCTGTAAAGAATTTCGCCATTCCGGAAAAAAGACAAGTAATTCCCATCAATCCGACTGACATTGCTTTACTTTATCACAGTAAACCGGATGTTCGTATTGAAACTATTAAAAAGCTTGCGGCGAGTAATGATTCCGGATTAATAGACGACCTGATTCGCGCTCACAGCGTGGAAAATTATACACCTGTGCACAATATATATGGTCAAGAGCTACGCACATTGACCGGCCAGAAGAATGTCCGGGGAAAAGGAGCATGGAAAGCCTGGTTGGCTAACGAGGTAAAAGCAGGCCGTCGGAAAATCGAATATTTACTAATGCGCCCTGATCCCGGTTATGAAACTAAGATTATACCCTTTGCTCTAAAAGGACCGGATAATTTCAATGAGATGGCGGCTACCTTGACAGCAACAACTTATAACCGACAAAAGTGTCAAGATGCTCTTAGGTATATGGTCTTCAACGACCATCTTCCCCAGGTGCAGAAGTTTCTGTCCGGAGACTGGCTGAACAGCCTGTTTGCACATCAGGGAATTAATATCAATGACATTGGATATATTCTGAATGGACTTGCAAATCCCGGGCCGCTGAGAAAACAAGTCGATACCCATGTCAGTAATTGTCTGGACTCGGAAAATCCAACCGTGGTTGCGAATGCCCTGAATCTTATCGCCGGGGTTGAAGGCTTTTCGACTCGTTTTATCGTTCCGGATGTGGAAGATAAGGTAAAAGAGCTTACCTCCAGTTCCGTGCCGGAAATTGCTGTCCAGGCTCAACGAGCTATAGAGAAAATCAGGCCGGGCGAGAAAAGGGTGATACTAACCCGTACTGGTAATGCTGAGTCTGCTACAAGAAGTGTTTTGCAGCAACTCATCGATTCGACGCCGGCCGGACAGACAGTAAAGATAGCCAAGGGCGTTTATATCGAGCCGGTGATCGTTACTAAAGCTTTGACACTTAAAGGCGAATCGGTGAACGACTGTATTTTCGAAGTAACCGCCAATGAGCCGGCCATTTTTGTCGATACCAAAGGCAAAGGCGAAGTAATAATCGAGGCAGTGACAATTAAATGGCAGTTGGCCACAAGTGACAGGACCGAGCATCCCTTTGCGGTCGCCGTCAAAGACACCAAGGCAGAGGTCAGGAATTGCTGCTTCCAACCGCTTGGCAATTTCAAACGCTGCCCTGTGGCGATAAATGCTATGGGTTTTTCCGAGCTGAATATAAATACGTGCAGATTCGAGGGATTCGAATATACGGTCTGCTTCGGCCAGGGCACAAAAGGAACGATACGAAGCAGCCTGGTTATGGATTCGGGACATCAGGGCATTTCGTTGTATTCCGGCGCTACGGCGGAAATTGTTGGAAACGTTGTTACTGGCTCGAAATATCACGCCGTACGCAGCACCGGCGGGACTTTGAATATGACCGACAACCTTATCATAAACAACGCCAACAGGGGAGTCTATCTCGGCAATAAAAGTGCACACGGAACGATATCCAACAATGTGATAATCGGCAACGGAACCGGAATCAGCGGCTTTGCGCAGTCGAAAGTCAAAATAGAAAATAATATTATTGCCGATTCGAGTTACGCCGGTATCGGGATGAGGGATTCGTGTAGTCTTTCGATACGCGACAATATTTTCCGGGGTAATGAACGTGGCTGGATTCTATTTAAAGAAGGTGGCAGGAACGGTAATACTGTTTATAGAAACACATTCTGGCGGAATAAAGTAGATGCTGAAAACATGGACAAAACGGCCAATTCGATAATTGCCGATCCTGCTTTTGTGGATCCGGAAAACGGTGATTTTTCATTGAAGTCCGGATCGGCATTGGAACAGAAGCAGGGTCTGAAAAATCCACAGGTTTTCAAATCGCTCTGGCACAGTGGGATAAGGACGACGTGGCCGGACGCGAGTTAGCGGTTGTATTCGAGCGCCCCCAATATATTGAGGGCGAGAATTCCGCGCCCGACGGCAAGTTCTATTCGACCTGCGGCTTGGGCGAAGTTCAGAGGCTTTGCCACCGAGCCTAAGAAATCCGATGTTCAAATCGAGGGTAAGAATCACTGAGCAGCAGCAAGGAACTTTGAATATAACCGACAACCTTATCATAAACAACGCCAACAGGGGGGGCTATCTCGGCAATAAAACGCACGCGGAACGATATCCAACAATGTGATAATCGGCGGCAACGGCAATACCGTGAAGATGAAAATGTGCCGGCCACAGGGAATTAAAAACTTATGGAATGGCGAATTAATATTGGAGAATATTCTCCATTCCAACTTGGCTGCAGTATTTCTTAGCTTTCTTGATCCTGTGCCGATTCATACTGTTATCTTATTTGTCACTGTATTCTCTCAGTTTGTTTCTCCCGCTTAGATTCTGTCGCGAAAATTATTGCCTTGAATGGAAAGAAATGGCAACTCGGATTGTAAAAGTTGCAGGGATCGCTCTTCTTTGCATGATCAGTCTTTATCGGGCTTTTTAAAAAGCCCCTGCTCCAGGAGGAAGGAAGTTTGAGGATCGCAGGGGCTATAAGATAGTGAACACTATAGTTATTTTACCAGATTGATAAGCATGATTTCTATTGTGGTGACTACGTAATTTTGTGGAGAAAAACCCCTGTTTTATGGAGGAGAGGGATTGTTAAAACAGGGGCTTTAGCGATAGTGCATACTTAATACACTATTCTTCCTCCATCCTTGGAGAACAATTTGGTAAATCCTATATAATAGTGCCAGCATGAATTCTAAATGTAACGATTTTTCCGGCTTTAAAGTTTTCGTGAATTGTCAGCGACGAAACTACCCTTAATTATGCTGATACAACGTCTTATAAAATGGCAATTAGATGCAGAAACGGTATAATGGGTATAAAATTCAAGTTTTTAGTAAAAAGATTGCTTTACTATTAATACCTGGAACTGCTTGAGTGGGGGAGTAATGACGATCAATCTGGATTGGACATCGCGGTTTTTTATATGAATATCATGGCATTATGTGTCGATTATACCAGATATTGGCAAGACCGACACTTTTGGCGACCAGGTTTGATATGATGTGTAATAAATTGTTCTGTAACAGAATAAAGATGTATGTCCTTGTCTTGCTTGCGGTTAGACAAAAATTAGGAGGTGAAATAAAGAGATGATCGGATACAGCTTAGTGAGCAGACTTAGACAGTTTCTGTCATGGCTATACTATGAGCACCAATGGGAAAAATGGGAGGTGCTGACGATAGGTGTAGTGGTGCTGATTGTGTTGCTGTTGATTATCCGGCGACAGCGCAAAAGAGCGATTAGAAGGCTATACGCAAATCAGATGCCGGAACAATCACCTGTTATCGGCAGTAATTTGGGTGATCGTAAGCGAAGCCACCATCGGATCAAGGATTTGAAAAAAGGCCGGCTGACTTTTGTTCCGGAAACACAGGAAAAGCATAATAAGTCCAGTAAAACAACAGAACCGTCAGAGAATTTGCACGAAAAAATTAAGCAGTTCCAATACGAGATCATCAAACGCAAGCAAAGCGAGAAGCGTCTTGATGAGCGTGTGGCCAATTTAACTGCTGAGAACGAACAACTCCGGCGTGAAATTGCAGAAATCAGGCAGGTCGAGCAGCGTTCCGGTCGAGAAGCTGACGAGACGCCGGCCGCTGATGAAAAACTCCAGCCTGAGGTCGTCGAGAAAAAGCAGGCTGAACAGGACATTATGGAGCAGGCTGCCGAGGAGCCAGCGGAAAAGAAGCTGCCTAAAAAGAAACCTGCCGGGAGCGGCAGCAAATATGAGGACTCCCACCGGGTAGTTGACGGCGTCAAGCAGAAGCTATGCCGAAAATGCAACGAATGGAAGCCGGAGAGCGAGTTCCATAAAAATGCCTCCTGTAAAGACGGCTTGACAGGCTCGTGCAAAGTATGCAAGGCCGAGACAGCGCGGATGTACCGCCAGAGATGGAAGGCTGAGAAAAATACGGACGTCTAATAAAATATCATCCACTTTGGAATTACCACGACAGACAATTCAATATTCGGAGTTTACCGCTGCTTCGCTTGATTGTTTTTACGTGCCAACATCAATTCTAAGCCTTGTCTTGTTTTTCTTTCTCTTTAGATTTGGCTGGTTTTATTAGAATGAAACTTGCCGTGATCAGTCCTCCGACGAATCCCAGAATAAAGGTCAGCATGAGAAGCAGCACCCGAGGCATCTTTATAGTTGCAAGAAGAAACCTGGTTTCCACCGCCTCCGTGTTTTGAAGAGAAACCACGAGTGCTATCAATAATATTATGATTATCAGAACGATTTTAACTTTCTTCATTTTCCACCATGTCCTTTCTATGTGTAGTGACGGGCTTGCTATTCAATCTCATCTTGACGGCTATATCCCTGACGATCGAAAACGGAAAGCTTATCATCTGTCGTAATCCATCGACTGAAGAAAGCTGCCGGACTTGCCCGCTGACTTCTGCGAACAGTTCATTAATGACGACTTTTTCTTCGACTTCCCCGACTTCTTTGATCATGGTAAGTCTGTGAAGTGCGTATAACCCAATCAGAAAAGCCAGGGCGAAAAAGAAATCCCACTGTTGGAGATTCAAGGTCGGCAGGGCAAATTCGCCTGTCGGGCTTTTGTAGTTGAGTGTCCATGCCAGTTCTCGACCTGAAAAATAGTCCGCAAATTTTCCGCCTAAAATAGGTGCTATGCCGGCAGCAATAGAGTTGGCTATCGTATTGGTTGCCAGATAAGTAGTGGCCTGTCCTTTAGGAGCCAGCTTCAGGCTTATATTTCCTGAAGCCAGAGAAACTCCCGCCGATGAAAGTCCCATTACAATGTGAATGACAATCAGCAGCGGTATTGTCAAAAAGTATTTTTCCGGCATTGTCGTAAAGGTCCAGGCAAGAATTGAAATGATAAACAACGGGCCGCATATTGCCAATACGGATTTATTGCTGAATCGATCTGTATATTTACCCCATATTTTGAGAAACAGAAAGTTCATAACCTGGCTTACAATCGAAAGGCCTATTATGAAAGACATGCTTAAACCTAACCTTTTGAGCATATAGACCATAAAGAACGGCCCGGCCAGATTAACCGCGAAGTTCCAGGAGCACATAAAGGCTATAAGCTTTCTGAAATTTTCATCTTTGAAGGGCAGTGAGAGCAACTTAAATATCTTTAGTCTTTCCCGGACCTGCGGCATCCGTATTTCCGGAGTTTTTGCCAGGAAGAAAAGGCCGAGCACTCCCGCCCCAAAACCGGACAGAAATAAAATCGAATAGCCGGCTAATTCCTGCTCGGCAAACTGTTTTTTCCAAAAGTCCAGATACAAAGCCGCAAGGATGCTTAATGCAATTCCAATTCCGGTGGATATCTGCATTCTTTTCGAAAAGAACGAACCCATCATATTTTCGGGGATAAGGTCCCTCATCCAGGAGTTCCAGCTACAGCCTGAAACCGCCCCGAAAGCCGAAACCGCCGCTAAAAGTATCAATAGAACCGCAATGGCAATTTTTGC
>Ga0307380_10008635_pt1 | contig 13028 bp, 11 predicted proteins | sample UN3MG_FD_202239 | JGI IMG/M metagenome (GOLD analysis project Ga0307380, IMG submission 202239) | Soil microbial communities from Risofladan, Vaasa, Finland - UN-3 | ecosystem: Environmental > Terrestrial > Soil > Coastal area > Acid sulfate soil | place: Finland: Risofladan, Vaasa | collected... | reverse complement strand
TGAGGCCTCGATTTCACCATGCCGGGCCAGATGAGTGGCCATCCCGACCAGAGTGGGCTGGAGGCGTTCTGCACAGATATAGTCATGGCTCTCGGAGATCACCCGCAATGGGTGATCAACTTCAGGGCCATAAGTGCGTCCCCGCTGCTTATGGCGCACTTTTCGTCCCAGGCTGCCCCACATCAGGCGGATCAGACTCTTGCGATGCAACCTGGTTACGGCCTCCATCTCATCCAGCAAGCGCCCCCGTTCCAACTTACCTGCTTGGAGATACCGCTTCTTGATCAGCCGCAGATACTTCCTACGCTCGTTTATGGTCATCCTCTCTTCGTTGGGCATAGTCCCCTCGGTAACATTATCATTTGAGTGAACTATACCCCTTCGGTGATATTATACGTGAGTGAATACGGACAGTAGCGTTCTGTCCTGTTTTGTGGTATACTAGTATGGCAGTCTTGTGTACAGTGAGGCCCCGCGAGGTGCTGTGAGTGTACATCACGCCGGAGCCTTTCTCTGCGGAGGGATTAAAGTGAGTTCACGATGGATTAGGAATGGGCTCATATACCTGATCATCACGGTGATTGCCGCTGCCCTTTTCTACAACGTGTACAGCGCCTCCACGAGCCCTAGCTCAGTGCCCATTACCACTGTGGCTCAGGACATAAAGGATGGCAGGATCAGCAAGATCGTAATCTCGGGTGAGGAACTGAGGATCACCCGCACCAGTGGGGCAGAGGTGGTATCGCGCAAAGAACCCGGTGCAGACTTGACAGACGTTCTGACCAACCTAGGCGTGACGCAGGAGATGCTGAACGCCGTGACCATTGAGGTACAGAGTCCCAGCGAGTGGGGTAGTTGGCTGGCCATTTTCTCATCCTTCCTGCCGCTGTTGCTGATCGGCGGCCTGTTGCTGTTCATGATGCGCCAAGCCCAGTCGGGCAACAGTCAGGCGCTGTCCTTCGGTAAGAGCCGTGCTCGCATGTTCACAGGCGATCAGCCGACCGTGACCTTCGAGGATGTGGCAGGCGTGGAGGAGGCCAAACAGGAACTAGAGGAAGTTGTGGAGTTCCTGAAGGAACCTGAGAAGTTCAGCGCTTTGGGAGCGCGCATTCCCAAGGGTGTGCTCATGGTGGGACCACCGGGCTGCGGGAAGACTTTGATGGCCCGGGCCGTCGCCGGCGAGGCGGAGGTGCCGTTCTTCAGCATCAGTGGCTCCGAGTTCGTGGAGATGTTCGTCGGCGTAGGCGCCTCGCGAGTGAGAGATCTCTTCGAACAGGCCAAGCGGAACTCCCCCTGCATAGTATTCGTGGACGAGATAGATGCTGTGGGGCGCCACCGCGGAGCCGGGCTCGGCGGTAGCCACGACGAACGAGAGCAGACGCTGAACCAGATATTGGTGGAGATGGACGGTTTCGATACCGACACCAACGTCATCATCATGGCCGCCACGAACCGCCCCGATATCCTGGACCCCGCGCTGCTGCGGCCTGGCCGCTTTGACCGCCGCGTGGTCTTGGATCTTCCAGACATGATCGGCCGCAAGGCCATTCTGGCGATCCACGCCAAGGGAAAGCCACTGGCCGACTCTGTAGACCTGGCTCTCATAGCCAAGCAAACCCCCGGTTTCTCGGGAGCCGACATTGAGAGTCTACTCAATGAAGCTGCGATCCTTGCAGCACGGAGGGACAAGAACGCTGTCGGCATGGATGAGCTTCAGGAGGCAGTGGAGCGAGTCATTGCCGGCCCAGAGCGCAAGAGCCGCCTCATCAGCGACGAAGAGAAAGGGATCATCGCTCATCACGAGGCTGGGCATGCGCTGGTCATGACCCTCCTGCCAGGCTGCGACCCGGTTCACAAGGTTTCCATAGTGGCGAGAGGGATGGCTCTGGGTTACACTATGCCTCTGCCCGAGGACGACAGATACCTGATGCCACGCTCGAAGTTCAAGGACGAACTGGCCGGGCTACTGGGAGGGCGAGCGGCCGAGGAACTCGTCTTTGAGGACGTGACCACCGGAGCCAGCAGCGACCTGGAGCGTGCCACGCGCCTCGCCAGGAAGATGGTCACCGAGTACGGCATGAGCGATAAGCTCGGACCATTGACCTTCGGGCACAAGCAGGAGTTGGTCTTCTTGGGCAAGGAAATCGGAGAGCAGCGCAACTATAGCGAGGAAGTCGCGCGATCGATAGACGAAGAGGTGCGTCGCTTGATCACCGAGGCCCATGAGACAGCCCTGCGCATCCTGCGCGAGAACAAGGACAAACTAGTCAATCTGGCCTCGAAGCTCATCGAAGTGGAGACCCTTGAAGGAAAAGAGCTCCAAGCTCTTGTCGCTTAGGACAGTCCCCTGAACTGGCAGTCGCCTGAATGGCCGCGGGTCTGTCGGCCGGTCTACCCCACGACTTTCTTGAGGAACTCAGCCAGCTTCTCGGGTATCACCGTCGGCTTGCCCCCGAGAAGGCGACAGAGCACGACGGTCCGCGCGGCAAACTCCAGCATTTGGGCCCTGCTGGCTGCCTCTCGCAAGTCCTTGCCCACGGTCATCAAACCATGGTTCCGAAGCAGCACCGCGGCACCACCTCCCAAAGCCGCCACTATGGATTGTGACTGCTCCCTGGTCCCCGAGAGCAGGAATGGGCCGACGGGCACCTGAGCCAGTGCGATGGCCTCGATGGTGATGGCAGGTATCGGCTCGTCGAACAACCCTACGATGGTGGCCATTGGCGCATGAGTGTGGATCACAGCACCCACGTCCTCCCTGGCCCCATATACGAGGAGGTGCATGGGGAGTTCCACTGAGGGCCGGTCAAGACCCTCTAGCTTCTTGCCCTTCAGATTGACCTTGATCAGAGTCTCCTCGGTCAAGCCACCCTTGTATAGTTGCGTAGGTGTGATCCACAGCTCGTCTGCGTCCGGTATCCGAGCGCTGACGTTACCACCCTTGGGAGTGATCAGCCCTGCGTCATAGAGTTCATCAACAATGGAAATCATCTGCTTAGTGATGTCTTCTCTCATGGAAAACCTCTCGTTGGATAGAATCCCAGGCTTTCTCCTCTCAGTCCTGGCAGACCTGCCGGTCTCATGCTAGCGACCCAGAAGGCGCTGATACGTCTTGAGCCACCGCTTGTACAGGGTGCGATACTTCACACGCATGGCAGGATCTGGCTCCAACACCTCCGCCCCCTGCGCCATCCCCTCCGCAGCCTGTCCCAGACTGTCATACCTGCCCGCACCTACTGCCGCGCACATCGCCGCCCCCAATCCCGAAGCCTCCCGGATGGCAGGCACCTCCACCGGAACCTGGCAAACATCGGCCACCATTTGGGTGAAGAACCGCGATCTGCTGAGCCCTCCGCAGAGGGAGAGGGCCTTGACTTCCCGGCCCGAGATCTCCTGGAGCTGGGCAAGGTTACCCCGCAAGGCAAAGGCCACGTTCTCCAGGACGGCTCGCGCCATCCTGGGTCTGGTCAATGGCGCATCGAGAGTCATAGGAAAGGGAGCCAAGAACCCCACCCGCGAGGGGAACTCCAGACGACCGTGATCTGCGATCCAGGGACCCATGAAAGCCATCACCGAACCGGGTGGCTCGCTCTCTGCTTCAATGCTCATCGCCGCGTAGCCTTCCTCTGCAGGCTCGTCCCCGCCGAACGCCTGCCACAGCCACTCATAGGCGATCCCAGCCAGCCCGGCGCTACATTCTAGACTCCACAGACCCTGGAGAGCGTGGGCTCCAGTCCAGGTTCGGTGGGCCTCGTCCAGCAGAGGCTCCTCCAGTGTCATCTGCAAAGGCATGGTGGTACCGGCGACGGCCACGGTGTCTCCATCACCCACAGCGCCGCACGCCAGAGACGCCGCCTGCGAATCGGCGAGCCCCACGACCACTGGCGTGCCCTCCCGTAAACCCAAGTCCTCCGCTGCTTTGTCGCTGAGGTGACCGACCGCTGTGCCTGGCGAGAACAGAGGAGGGAAGATCGCCCCAGACAGCTCCAGCAACTCGGCCAACTCCGTGGACCACTTCTTATCCCTGACATCGAAGAGGAGAGTCGAACAAGCGTTGCTGGGCTCAGAGCTGAAGGCTCCACAGAGCCGGTAGATCAGCCAGTCGCTCACCATCAGCACACAGTCGATGCGCTGATATACCTCAGGCCGGAACTTCTTCATCCACAGCAGGTGAGCTGCCGCGTCAGTTCCCACAGGCCATCGACCGCTCAGGGAGTAGATCCTCTCACCGTGGCCCTGGGCCATCTCAAAGCCCTGAGCCACAGCCCGGGCGTCGCGGTTGGTGCCTGCGTACAGCACCTGGCCTTGGGGGTCGAGGAAGACCACGCCGTCCCGGAAACTCGTGGCGCTAAGAGCGGCTATCTCTCGTGCAGCTACCGATATCAGAGCCTCTCGTGTCAGCCGGACGAAGGTATCCCACATCCGCTGTGGATCGAACTCCAGGCTCCCCGGCACATCTTCAGCACGCACCGCGTGCGCCTGGGCGCGGCTGAGGGCCACCTGCCGACCTTGTGTGTCCACGACCAGACACCGGTAGCTCCCGCTGCCGGCGTCCCAGCTCAGCAGATACGGCTTCGAGGGCACCTAGGCAGATTCTCCCCTGGCCGCCAGGTAGATACGATTCAAATCATCCTGGAGACTCTGCAACCCCATGGCCGCGGAGACGTCCCCCGCAAAGGCGAGGTCCCCTGACATCGCTGCGGTGGTGGCATCCAGTTCACCGCTGAACATGCCATCGAACACTTCGCTTGACATGCAGAGCTCCACCATCACCTCGCCGGGGAACTTCCCTATGCCGCCGGCAAAGCTCCGATCCTGGAAGTGGATGTGGAAGAAGAAATCGAGGTCCTCGATCTCGAACTCCACGGAGACGTCATACCCCTCGCTGCCTTCGCTGACGGCATCATCCTCTGGTATTAACTCGATCCACCTGGCGATGACCTTCTCCATCTCGGCAGCAGATTCGTAGCCCGCCATGCAAAGACCTCCTGGTACTGTCTACCCCCTCACGAATAGCCTAGCCGTCGCCTGGATCTGGTTCCTCGGCCTGGTCACGCCAACGAAAACCCTCCAGCGCGCTGGGGTTTACGATGTGCAGCGGTCGCTCTCCACAGAACAGACGCTCCAGGTCGGAGACCACGATTCGGGACTGGTGCACTGGGATCTCGTATGTGTTGCCACCAATGTGAGGAGTGGCGATGACGTTGGGCAACTGGAGCAACGGATAGTCGGGGGGTGGCGGTTCCTGGACGAACACGTCCAGCGCCGCGCCGGCGATTCTGCCCTCCTTCAGCGTCTCGTAGAGAGACTCCTCATCGGTCAGTTCGGCTCGGGCGGTGTTCACGAGCCTGGCGGTCGGCTTCATCAGTCTGAACTCCTCACGGCCTAACATGCCCTTCGTCTCCGCCGACAACGGGACATGCAGAGTCACCACGTCCGCCTCCGCCAGCAGGGTGACCAGGTCCACCCGCCTGGCGCCTAGATGCTCCAACACCGCGTCCGTGACATAGGGATCGCATACGAGCAACTCGACGTCGAAACCGCGCAGCCGCTTCGCTACCTCGCTGCCCACAGCGCCAAGTCCAACTATCCCCACCACCTTTCCCCACATCTCGTTGCCCTTCAGGTCGAAGAAGGTCACCGCCATCTTGACCAGGCCCTGTGGCCCGCCTTCCTGCCGGAGGATGTCCATCGCTTGTGGGATATTGCGCAGGCTCATCAGCATCAGAGCCAACGTGAGCTCTGCCACGGCTTGAGCGTTGCGGCCCGGCGCATGGAGTACTGGTATCCCCCTCTCCGTCGCCCTGGCGACGTCCACATTGACCGGATCCGCGCGACAACAGGCGATCACCTGAAGGCGGTCCACCTCCTCTAGCACTCTGGCACGTACCTGATCTACCTCTGTGACGAAGACATCAAACCCCTCCAGAGCACGTGCCAGCTTCCTGCCAGCCAGGAGCCTCTTCTTGTCGCCGAACCCCTCATTGGCCACTTCGCCGTACTGGGAGAGTCTATCGACTCCCCACTGGTCGAGAGTGGCCGTCACCAGGATCTTCATCTACTCTCTCGTCGACTCACTACCCTGGAGCACTCTCCAGTGAGGACATCTGACATCCTCCGCACGACTGCTCCACAACCTCCTTGATCCGTGCGAGTTCATGAGCCAGGGTACTCGTGACTTGCTCGGCCAGTTTCTCGGCCACGAAGCCTGGAACTGCGCCAGGAAGGGAGAACTCGTTGATCATGGTCAGGACCGTCCCATCGCCCTCCGGCTCGCAGAGCTGGGTGAACGTTGACTCCCCGCCCTTGGTAACCTCGGAGACCATCTTCCTAGCCGGCTCCCATTCCACGATCTCATGCTCGGTGGTCACTCTGCTGGCCACGAACTTGCTCACCGATCTGTACGTGGAGCCCAGGCCAGGAGGACCTCCAGAGGTGAGCTTGCACTCCAGCGTCACCAGACTCCACTCCGGACTTCTCTCCAGATCGCTGATCAGGGACCACACCTCTTCCGGCGGAGCAGCAATGAACACCTCGCTCTGTGCCACAGGCATTTGACGCTCCCGTTGACTGCGCGTGTTGGCAGTGAAAGCGGAAATCATTATACCACGGGCCCCAGGCCTGGTCCAAGGCTGGCAGCAGCTTGCAGACGCCGACGCTGCGGCCGTATAATTTAGGAGAACGTCCGAGGGACCCCTGCTCTTCTGCTCAAGGACCCCCGCGTGGCTCAGCGCCGAGCACCTCGTCACAGTTCCAGACCGATCAGGCCGGGTCCGGACAATCGCCTGGCAGGATGCTGCCGTCTCTCGGAGTTGGCAAGCTCCGCATGGACAGAACTCCTTTTCTGGGTGAATTACGCCCCCGCCGGGGCAGCCATTTGCTGACGCGAAGTGTCAAGGCGCGATGTCCACTCGCCGTCGCTCTTGTCGCGTTGCTCCTGGCGTCGCTGGGCGGCGGCTGCGCGACCCAGAACCCCGAGCCGGCGCCCACAACCACTGCGCTTGAGGTCACGCCCCCCGTCACCGCCACGCCACCGAACGGTACTCCCATCACAGCCACCGCCACAGCTAACGTAGTGGTTTCACCGCTGCCGGCTCAACCCTACTCCAACAACCGCCTGGGAATAGCAGTCTCATGTCCCGATAACTGGCTCTTCAGGGAGACGGAGAATGGTTTGGTCCTCGGCACCTCGGAGCGGGTGCTGGCCGGTGGCGAACTGGAGTCGGGGGCAGGGCTGGCCGTCGAGATCGAGCCTTTGCCCAATGCCGAATGGGAGAGCGCAGAGGAGTTGTGCCTGAGCCGGGCGGCCGTCTTCAGGTCCGAAAACATGCACATCGGGGAAGTACAGGCGCTCAACATCGACAGTACGGAGGGGGTACACGTTGAGTTGCAGGGTCGTCCGCCTCTGGGCGGGACGCCCATCAGAGGATTCATCGCCCTGGCCATCTGGGACCATTGGACCTATACCTTTGTGGCACTGGCCACGGACGGTGAATGGTCAACGTACGGCACGACCCTTTACACCATCGTGGAGGGCGCTCGGTTCCTGACGCACGACGAGCCACCGTATGCCCCTGACCCCTGGGAACCGGACAACACTACGGACACCGCGTCTCTCCTAGAGCCAGACAGCACCCAGACCCACGATCTACACCGGCTGGGTGATCGAGACCACGCCCGCTTCGACGCCACAAGGGGGTATGTGTACACGGTGGAGACGGCCAATCTGGGACAAGACATAGACACTCGCCTCTTTCTCTACGACAGCCAGGGCAATCTGCTCGCCCACAACGACGACGGCCGATCTCTCGAGGAGCCGTGGGCTTCCCGCCTGGTGTGGACCGCCACGAAAACATCCACCCACTACGTCATGGTGCATGACGTAGGAGATGACTGCGCCGGACCTGGCACCTCTTATGACCTGAGGCTCTGGGAAGAAGTCCGCTTTGTGGAGGATGAGTACGAGCCGGACGATTCGGCGAGGCTAGCCACTCTGCTCGAGCCGGGGAAAACGCAGGTCCACAACCTCCATGTCGTTGGCGATGTGGATTGGATGCGGGTTGACGCAAAAGCGGGGTCCACCTACGTCTTCGAGACCTTCGACCTGGGTGCCGAAATAGATACCGTGGCCCACCTCCTCAATGAGGAGGGGAACGAACTGGCGGTGGATGACAACGGGCGGGACGCGGAGGAGCCTCGGGCTTCGCGCCTCCAATGGCAGGCGAGCAGCGACGCTCAGTTCTACATTCTCGTCCACGATTCTGAGAATGACGCTGAAGGACCGGGCACCGAGTACTGGGCCAATCTCACGCAGAGTGGTCCTTAGCGCCTTCGCCACTCGGCAGCGAGGCCTGGACACCCGCCCCTCGACCTCCCAAGCCCCTACACCTGCTCCAGCAATTCCCGGAGAAGCCGACCAGCTGCCGTCAGCTCTCCGTCTCTCAGCAGGGTCACGCCATCCAGCGCGAGCTCCTCTTGACCTTCAAGTACAGCCCTCCCCAGGGGCGAGGCCTTCAGCATCCTGAGGTCCTCTGTGTACGGATCTGTGACTATGTCCTCCCTGACTATGCGTCCATCACCCATGATCAGAACACGGTCCGTACGTCTCGCCACCGCTGGGTCGTGGGTCACGATGATGAAGGTGGTGCCCAGTCGGCGATTCATGTCGTGCATCAAGTCGATCGTCTCCCGGGAACTCTCCGTGTCTAGCTCGCCGGTGGGCTCGTCGGCCAGGACAAGTGACGGCTGATTGACCAGCGAGCGAGCGACGGCAACCCTCTGGCACTGTCCCCCTGACAACTGGTTCGGCAAATGGGTCAAGCGATCACCAAGGCCTACCAGCTCGAGCACCTCTGTCGACCGACGACGTCGCTCCTTGGCGCTCACCCTCTGCTCGTGCAACGGCACTTCGACGTTCTCCACAGCCGTCATGGTCGGTATGAGATTGTGAAGCTGGAAAACGAACCCTATCGTCTCGTTGCGGAATCGATCAAGGTCCTTGACCGCCGTCAGCTCTTGGCCATCGATGGTGACCCGCCCACTCGTCGGACGAGCCAGGGCCCCCAACACGTAGAGAAGTGTGGACTTGCCGCTGCCGGATGGACCCATGACCGATAGGAACTCACCTCTCCTGATGGTCAAGCTCACACCGTCCAGTGCCCTGATCTCCTCGCCATCTCCGTAGATCTTCGTGAGATCGTGCGTCTCAACGATGAAGTCATTGCCAGTCATCGCTAACCCCCCACGCGACCCTAGCGGGTCCAGGAAACGACCCTTTCATTCCCCCCAGTGTACCAGATCTTCAGTGTCTGGGTGACATTGTCCAGGATTTGCCTCTGACGGCTGCCATCGGCCGCCATTACGTAGAACGCCCACTCGCCACTCCTGTCAGACAGAAACGCGATGTGCTTCCCATCTGGGCTCCACGCTGGCGAGACGTTGTTGGGCCGCCTCTCCAGCAGCGGCGAACTGCTGGTCAAGGGCCAGCGGCCAACCCCATCGGCTCCCGTGCCGAAGATCTCCCAATGGTCGTGTTGCCAGTGCTGGAAGGCGATCTGGCTTCCACCCGGGGACATCACAGGGAACTGGTCGTGCACATTGTCAGTGAAGGGCACGTTGTTCGCTCCGTTAGCCTCGCTAATCATCAGTCCCTGCACGCCGTCGTATATCAACTGCTCCCCATCGCCAGTCCAGGTAGGGGAGAAAGAGAGATCGTCGCAGTAGGGCTCATGGAAAGACCCATCCGCCACTTCCACCACGCCCAGGTGCCACTCCGTCTGCGGGTAGCCCCGCTCGATGTAGTACCAGCCGAATCCGTCAATCCAGATCCTCCACGCCGGGTGCCAGCCTTCGGTTGTGAAGAAGAAGGCGATCTGGCTCCCGTCCGGGGACCAGACGGGGCTCCGCGCCACGCTGGAGCTGAACAGCAAGCGCTCGTTGCTCCCGTCGGCGTTGATGGCATAGATGCCCCAGGGCTCGATCCAACGGGCGAAGACTACCTGCGTGCCATCGGGCGACCAGGAGGGATCCATTCCCTGGGTCAGCCGCCTCAGACCGGTCCCGTCCGCATTCACCACGTAGATGTCGCCACCGCTGCCCACCTCAAACACGAAACGACCCTCCAATCCAGGCGTCGGAGTTGGAGTTGGCGGCAGCGGAGCGGGCATGGTCGCGGGTGTCATCGCAGGCGTCGGCGTGGCCGTAGGTGTGCTGGTCGGTGGCACCGGGGTAACCGTAGGTGTATCCACCGGCGTGGCCGTGGGCACTGATGTGGGGGGTGCCACCGTCGGTGTGGTAGTGGGCACGGCTTCCACTCCAGGTTGCGGGCCCGAAAGGGCGCCACATCCGGTCAAAAGCACCACAAGCAAACTCGCGGCAAGTCTCTTCCAGTCCATCTACTGAGTCCCCACGAAGATATCGACGAAAGCAGTCAAGCCCCAACGTAGGTCTGGGTCCTGTTCCTCCAACTCGATAGTGACTTCGTAGTTGGTGCCCCCTTGCTCCAGGCTGGCCATAGGCGCGATCGTCGTGACCACACCCCTCATGCTCCGTTCTGGTAGGGCATCGAATGTCAGCTCTACCATTTGACCAACCCGCAGGAGATACAGGTCCACTTCATTGAGATCCGTCGTCTCTATCATGAACTCACTAATGTCTCCCAGAACGACGGCGGGCGAGCCGGGGTTCACCATCTCTCCATCCCGCACCAGGACAGCCCCAACGGTGCCAGCGAAAGGCGCCGTCAACGCCGCGTCGTCGAGCGCCGAGGCGGCTTGAGCTAGAGCCACCTGAGCTTGCGTGACCTGTGCTTCCACTACCGCTATGTCCTCCGCACGTGGGCCCGCGCTGAGCAGCGACAGCGATGCGCGCGCCCCATCCACCTCAGCTTGCGCCGCAGCGATGTCTTCCGCCGACGCTCCCCCCACCAGTGCTTGGTACCGAGCCTTGGCGATCTCGTACTCCACGGTTGCCTGCTGCAGGGCCAGGGCTTGCGGCATCTCCTTTATCTCCTCTAACCAAGAAACCTCGTCGTAGGCCGCCTGAGCTTGCTGCAACGCCAGAGCCGCGGTCTGCATCGCGCCCCTGGCAGCGGTCACTTCCTCCTCGGTGGCCCCTGACCGAAGTTTCGCCAGGTGAGCCTGGGCCGCGGCCAGACCGGCCCTCGCCACAGCCAACTCTTCTGCCTTCGGAGATGCCTTGACCTGGGACAACGTCGCCTGAGCCGTCCCTAGCGCCGCCTCGGCCTGGGCAACCGCAAGTTCGAGGTCTGTGTTGTCCAACTGGACGAGGAGCTGCCCCTCCTGGACTTCAGCCCCCTCATCCACCAGCACCTCGTCCACCGCACCGCTCATGCCGAAACTCAGGGTGGCCCACCGCGACGGCACTACAACGCCGGTGGCGGACACGACCTGTGTCACTTGCTCTTCAGGCTCCTCCGGGATTCCGGCCTCGGGCTGGGGAGCTAGGTAATTGGTGTACACCCACGCACTACCCGCCACGACCACGGCTGCCACCACCACCCCAATGACGATCTTCTTCACCATCACAACCTCCGTAATCTGCAGCACACCCTCGAGCTATCGGGGGCTACTCGTATCTCAATGCTTCCAAAGGATCGAGACGCGAAGCCCACCATGAGGGATACAGTCCCGCGATAGCGCCCAACGCCAGCGCCAGGACAAGGGCACGCACCAAGAGTTCTCCCGAGTAGAAGGGCTCCAGCATCGCGAGCAGCAGTGGAAACAAGTTTCCCAAACCCATGCCCAGCACGATTCCCACCACCCCTCCTACGGCGCTGAGCAGGAGAGACTCCTTCATGATCATTCCTAGGACGCGACCCTTGCGCCACCCAAGCGCCCTGAGGACACCGATCTCTCTGGTTCTCTCAAACACGGACATGAACACTGTGTTCATCATTCCTATGCCGCCCACCAACACAGCCAGAAACGATATCGCGCCGATCATAGCATCCATGGCGCGGAAGTCCGGCGTGCTTTCGGCAAACTCCGACGTCTTGGACACGGAGACCTCAGGAAAGCGCTCCTCCAGTACTTCTAGGACGCTGTCCACCTGCCTGGGGTCCCTCAGCGCTATGCCCAGAAAACCCATTTTGTGGGGTCTGCCGAAGAGTGCCTGGGCTTCTCGCATGGAGATAACCATGCCGCCGTCCTCAAGAGCGACCCCTGTCTCGTAAATGCCGGCGACTCGGAATCGGCTTCCCACCAGGTTGACCGAGTCGCCGACCTCCACCCCTATGGCATCGGCAGCCATGCGACCTACCAGCACCTGCCGCGTGCCGCTCAGCACCTCGCCCTCCACGATCTTGAAGTGCTTGATGGCATCCGCATTTGGCTGATAGCCCTGCACGAAGAGGAAGGGTATGCCCTCAGCGGAAGCGATGCCAAATGTCACTCCGGAGACGCTCTTCACTTCCGGCAGAGCAGCTATGCGCTTGGCCACCCTCTCATCTATCGCGCTGTACTGCATGTCCGAGATATCGGCCTCCACGGCCATGAGATCGACTTGTCCGCCGCGACCGATGGAGTTGAACTGCTCGCCAAACCCCTCCGTCATGCCGCTCAAGGCCACCACAGAGGCGACGGCGATACCGATGCCCAGGACGGTCAGCAGGCTCCGCGTCCGGCGACGAACCAGGTTCCGAACGATCATCCCCCCCGGCCAGTGCCTAGAGCCATCCCCTCCTCGCTCGGCGTCGTACTGCATCGCCAGCAGAGGGTCCAGCCGTGAGGCTCGCCAGGCCGGATAGAGGCCACCTATAGCACCCAGGCCCAGTGCCACGATGAAGGCCTGGATGAACAGACTCAGGGAGAACTTACCCTGCATCAGCACTGCTGTTGCGGGGATCCTGCCAAAGAGCCACACAGTCACAATTCCCAGCGCAGAACCCAGAACTCCTCCTATCAGGCTGATCCCGATGGACTCCATCAGGATCATGCGCAGCACTCTGCTCTTCCGCCAGCCAAGGGCGCGCAACAGCCCTATCTCTCGGGTGCGCTCGAAGACGGACA
>Ga0307380_10008633_pt1 | contig 13029 bp, 13 predicted proteins | sample UN3MG_FD_202239 | JGI IMG/M metagenome (GOLD analysis project Ga0307380, IMG submission 202239) | Soil microbial communities from Risofladan, Vaasa, Finland - UN-3 | ecosystem: Environmental > Terrestrial > Soil > Coastal area > Acid sulfate soil | place: Finland: Risofladan, Vaasa | collected... | reverse complement strand
ATAAGTTGTGTTTGATTTGCGGTATTGTGTCTGAACCTAGCCAACAATGCTCAACGTGACAAAGGTCACACCAAATTTCGGCCATTCGTAACTATCAGAAAGGGGTTCAATCACTCATATTTATCATCCACTTCAGGGTTAAAGGGCGCTTGGATAGACAATTGCGGTTACAACGAGGTCATTATGGACGTTAGTCAAAGAGAAAGACATAGCATGCTGGCCGTCAAAGTAGGCCTGGTCATGAACGTTCTCCTGGCTATATTGAAGACGAGTGTTAGCAGTCTGGGTCACAGTCCCGCACTGTTGGCGGATGGAATTAACTCGACATCTGACGAAGCTTATTATTTGGTAGTAGTCGCGTTCATGAAACGAGCCGGGAAACCATCCGATTACGAACACCCATATGGCCGTCGCCCAGATTTTCGATGCCGTGCCAGCGCCAGTAGTCGAAGCGGTGGGTTTGCCAGCAGTCCATCCACGCCTCAGGATCTGGCTGCTTTGCGGTGTGTATTACTAGCCCCTTAGCTCGCCACTCAAACGGTACCGGTCACCACGATGGTAAAGAAGAAGGTATTCGATGGGTACGTTAAACTCTGTATAGGAAATGCGCTCAATTGATAATAATGCAGCAGATTTCTGAACGGACAGCGCATTCGCCAGTTCAATCGTCGCCGATACTGCCCTTATTGACTGTTGCGCACTGCTGATTCGAAGCCCATATTTCTCTTCAAGCATTTTTCGTAATGACTGCGATGTGTAGTCTTCTTCAAGCACTTTGGGACAGTAGCGATGGACCAGATATGCCATCTCAACGCTCATGGGCTCACCGTCAGCCAGGCGGAGCCGTTCGATTCTTGCGAGGGGTTCGCCTATTGGCACTTCCAAAAAACTTGCCAGAGCCTCCGTTGCTGGAATCAGTTCGGCCGACCTCAGCTTTGTGCTAGGCTCCAGTCCGCGCCCTTGCATGTCTTCAGTGAAGCTAACAATGCGCACCAACCCTTGATCGACATTGTGCGGCGAAACAAAAGTCCCTTGTCCTTGTCTGCGCACAATCAAGCCGTCACTGACTAATCCATCCATCGCTTGGCGAACTGTAGCCCTGCTCACCTGGTACTGCTCAACCAGCTCCGTTTCGGAAGGGAGGAGATCGCCCGGTTTCAAGTCTCCGGCGGAGATTCGACTCCGCAGCAACTGATAAAGTTGTTCGTAAAGAGGTGACTTACTCTGTCGACTGACCCGGTCTGCAATGTCCATACGCATCATATTGTAATCATTTGTTGCTTAAATTATATCAGCAGCGGCAGGCTGACTCTCCTCGCGATCATCTCTTGACAATTGCCAGACGGAACCTGACGGCCGGGCAAACGATATCCGGGTTTATCCTCAGTGTTCCAAGAAAAAGAAATGTACTGCAACCTATCATCTCAAGCCAGTCGCTTGAGATGATAGGTTCCTACGAAACTATGGCTGCCCCTTGCAAGTCAGAGCCTTGGGCAGTTCCTTATCGTTACTGGCCAATCTCATACTCTTGATAAGCTACGACGCCCTTGTCGAGCTCCCAGCCCAACAGGTTCTCCGGCGTATCGATGTCGACCATTGTCGCAGGAGTGATCACTAACTCCGGCACGTCTTCGCCCTGGAGGAAACCTGTTATGACCTTTAGGAGTACGCCAGACTCATAGGTCGGGGAATTGGAGTTCGTGGCGATCGCCTTGCCATCCATGACGCCCTGGAAGTCTTCGGGGCGACCGTTGTGGGTGATGATCTTGATCGGGTTGTTCAGCAAGCCTGCGTCTTCCAGCGCTCGCACAACACCCAGGTAGATGTCGGCGTTCATGGCGTAGACCATATCGAATTCGCCATCGTAACTCGCTAGCCAGTCATTCATGATGTTTTGGGAGCGCTCGGCATTCCATTCACCCGACGCTTCCAGAACAACTTCGTTGTTCGGCCCCAAGTTGGCTTCGAACCCTTCCTGGAACAGCTCCACAATGCCCTGGCCCAGTGTGCCCTGGACAATCGCTATTTTCGAATCCGGGTAATTATCGGCGATATAGCTACCGATCATGCCACCCATAACGCCGAAGTCGCCTTTCACTGTGGAGGTCACCTTGCCGGGGCCGTCGGCCGCGGTCGAGCCGACCACGAAGAACGGGATGCCTGCGTCGTTTGCCAGCTGTGCGCCGCGCTGCGCCGTCTCTGCTGCGCCGGTGAAGTCAACGATAGCGTCGAAGTCCTGGGCGATGAAGTCCTCAATGTGGGCAAGTTCCTTCTCCGGCTGCGCCTCGGAAGTCACAAAGGTCATTTCCACGGTGAAATCTTCGTTCTCATTGATGTAGTCGACAACCTGTTTGGCAGCATCGGCCTGCATCTGGTAGTAAGCATCCGAAGAATATTGGATGTAGCCGATCTCATATACCGGTTTTTCGGCCATTGCCTCCTCAGCCTCGGGCATAGCTGTGCTGCTGGCGTGGATGTCGTACTCTTGATATGCCTTGACGCCCTTTTCCAGTTCCCAGCCTAGCAGGTTCTCCGGCGTATCGATATCGACCATTGTCGCCGGAGTGATCACTAATTCCGGCACGGTGCCACCATTCAGAACCTCGGCCACTGTCTTAAGCAAGACCCCGGATTCATAGGTCGGTGAGTTGGAGTTCGTGGCGATCGCCTTGCCATCCATGACGCCCTGGAAGTCTTCGGGGCGACCGTTGTGGGTGATGATCTTGATCGGGTTGTTCAGCAGGCCCGCGTCTTCCAGCGCTCGCACAACACCCAGGTAGATGTCGGCGTTCATGGCATAGACCATATCGAACTCGCCATCATAACTCGCCAGCCAGTCATTCATGATATTCTGCGAGCGTTCGGCGTTCCATTCACCCGAAGCTTGCAGAACAACTTCGTTGTTCGGCCCCAAGTTGGCTTCGAACCCTTCCTGGAACAGCTCCACAATGCCCTGGCCCAGTGTGCCCTGGACAATCGCTATTTTCGAATCCGGGTAATTATCGGCAATATAGCTACCGATCATACCACCCATAATGCCGAAGTCGCCCTTGACCGTTGAGGTCACCTTGCCGGGGCCGTCGGCCGCGGTCGAGCCGACCACGAAGAACGGGATGTCCGCCGCGTTAGCCAACTGCGCGCCGCGCTGCGCTGTCTCGGCTGCGCCAGTGAAGTCGATAATGGCATCGAAATCCTGGGCGATGAAGTCCTCAATGTGGGCAAGTTCCTTTTCCGGTTGCGCCTCGGAGGTGACGAAGGTCATCTCAATGCCGAAATCTTCTGTGTCATTGATATAGTCAATGACCTGTTTGGCAGCATCGGCCTGCATCTGATAGTAAGCATCCGAAGAGTATTGGATGTAGCCAACCTGATACGTTGGCCTCTCAACCGCTGCGACTTCTTCAATCGCGGCGACTTCTTCAATCGCGGCGGCGGCTGTTGGGGCCACGCTTTCCGCTGTTTCCTGGGCCTGATCGCCACAGGCAGCTAATACCATGGCACCTAGTGCCAAAACCACGATAGCAATTAATATCCGTTTAGCAACTTGCATTGTCTCTCTCTCCTTGTTTGTCAACATAGTAGAATTCTCTGTCCTGTCCCCGTCAGATGAATCTGCGCAAAAAACTCCATTGCTCTCTTCAATAGGCACTCTACCTCCCGGATGACGAATTGGCTGTAATCTAGTTATTGCTACCGGACCTGTGGAATGAGCCCAGGTTGCTCAGAGAAACCGCAATGATCACAACTGCACCGAGCATTACATATTGGTAAAACGAAGGGACGCGCATGAGATTCAGCGAATTGCGAATCAAACCCAGCAAGATGACACCCAGAAATACGCCGGGAATCGACCCTCGACCGCCGTTAAGGGCAACGCCTCCAATGACGGCCGCGGCAATTGTCTCCAGTGGATAGGAAACGCCCATCGCCGGCTGGGATTGGCCGATACGGGAGATGACGATGAGCGAAGTGAAACCGACTAACAAACCGCTGACCGAGTAGGCGATGATCCGGTGTCGCTCTATGCTGATGCCGGCCAGATAGGCGGCTTCCCGGTTCCCCCCGATCACGTAGAGGTTACGGCCGTATTTGGTATAGCGCATGACCAAATAAGCGAGAATCGTTACGCTCACAAAATAGACCACGGGCAAGGGCACAACCCCGCCCACCTTCGTTGTTCCGAAACTGCCGAACCTCCCCTGTAGGTAAATGTTGTTGCCTTGGGGAATAATCAAGGCCAAACCCTGATAGATGGACATAAGGCCCAGGGTCGCGATAAATGAATCAATGCGGGACTTTGTCACGATGACGCCGTTGATGAAGCCAAAGGACAGGCCGGCCAAGCAGGCCAGGACGATGACCACGGAATCGCTGATATCCCGGATCAGCAGAATCGCTGCAATCGAGGCTACGCACGCCAGCATGTTACCCACCGTCAGATCAAGGCATCCGGCGATCATGGCCATGGCGATGCCCATCGTAACGATGCCCAGTGTTGATTGCTGGTTGAGTACGTTAAAGATGTTGCCGACCGTCAAGAAATTATCATCGAGAAGTGACATGATAATGATGGCAATAACAAGGAGGCCGAACAGATACCAAACTGAGCGGTTGCGCTTGTTGAAAAACCCTGTTTTTGTCTTCTTGTTGGCAGTGGATGTCGCCAACGACTGAGTGGATCCCTGGCTCATAGAGCGCCTCCAATAGAATAGGATAAAATGGTTTCTTCAGTGAGTTCCTCGCGATTCACTCGACCTACGATCTCGCCTCGGCGCATAACAAGGACGCGATCACACATCGCGATTAGCTCCGGCATGTCCGACGACAACATCAGAATGTATTTGCCCTGGCGTGCCAGCTCAACCATGAGCTTGTAGATCTCTTCTTTGGAACCGATATCGATCCCGCGCGTCGGCTCATCGAAGATGATGATCTCGGAATCCGCGTAGAGCCATTTAGCCAGAACAACCTTCTGTTGGTTGCCGCCAGATAGCGATCCGGCATCCTGATCAATGCTCTGAGCCTTGACATTGATCGCCTGCGTACAGCACAGCACATTGTCGGCCTCGTCCTTCTCATTGATGAAGGCGCCATTGCTGTTGGCCAGATGGACGATCGATACGTTCCACTTGATGCTCTGGTTCAGGATCAGGCCGGTCTTCTGGCGATCCTCGGTCAGCATGGATAGGCCCGCCTTGATCGCCTGGCCGGGATTGGCAATGTCGATCGGTTGTTCGTTCCGGATGACTTGGCCGCTGACTTTACGGGTTGCACCGAATATTAGACGGGCAAGGTCCGTCCGGCCGGAGCCTACCATGCCGGCCAGTCCCACAATCTCGCCCTTGTAGATTTCGAGGGAAACATCTTTGACAACTCCACCGGAGAAATGCTCGAAGCGGACTACGCTGTCGTAGTCGATGGCAAGGCGCTCTCGCGTGTAGAACATACTCAGGTCGCGGCCGACCATCTCGCTGATGATCTGTTGTTCGCTGACTTCATTCTGCGTGTGGGTGACCACCTTCTTGCCGTCGCGAAGCACGGTGATCCGGTCATGAATTGTGAATACCTCTTCCAGATGATGGGAGATGTAGATGATGCCCACACCTGTTTCGGCAATTCCCCTGACCAATGCCAACAAATTGTCGATTTCACTGGAGCTGTAGGTGGCCGTCGGCTCGTCGAGGATAAAGACGCGCGCCTGCCAGGCCATTGCCTTAGCAATCTGCACCGACTGTCTCTCCGGCACACTCAACTTGTCAACCAGGGCTTCCACATCCAGGCGGATATTCAGGTTGTTGAGCAGGTCTCGAGCTTCCCTGTTCAGACGGCGGTAGTCAACTAAGCCAAGCCTGTTGGTAAATTCCCGGCCGACAAATATGTTTTCCGCGACCGTCAGGTCCGGTGCAAGTGAAATTTCCTGATAGATCGTCGTGATGCCCAATTCGTGGGCCTGCGAGGGCGTCAGAAACGTGTATACGTTGCCGTCTATCGTGATCGTACCTTCATCCGGACGCAGCGCTCCGGAGAGCATCTTGATAAAGGTTGACTTGCCGGCGCCATTCTCGCCAACGACGCAATGAATCTCGCCTTCGTAGAGGTCAAAGTCAACTTTGTCGAATGCCTGCACACCAGGGAACGCCTTGCTGCAGGCTTGCACTGACAAAATCTGCCTTCGATCCATGGTCTTCATAATCGCACTAATAGCCTGGTCGACCAAACTCACTGACGGTTAAGTTCAAGCGGGCCACTGGCCACCAAACAATAGGAGTCTTGCGGCGAGTGGGCCGCCACATGACTCCATTTCTCTAAACTAGGAAAATGCCGGATCCCAATAAACCATTTCCGGTACGTACTCTATGAACTCCGCCTTATGGCCTGTGTAGCACTCTTTCTCACGCAGCAGGCGTTGGAAGTAATTGCGAGCTTCCACATAACGCTTATCAATAATAGACAGGCTGCCCAATTCATGGCCTTGGACTACGATAGGTGAGCACTGTTCGTGCGAGAGCAGACCATCGAAGCCGATTTCCTTGCAGGCGTCGATAAAGGTTGGCCACGGCAGCGGATCGCGTTCCGACCCGGGCGTCACCTCTTCCCAGCCATAGGCCGCCCCCCCAATGGTGTGTATCGTGGCCAGCGAGATCGTGTGCGAATAGACCATCGTACCGGCCATCTTCTGCACAGTCTTGCGTACCGAATCAGGATCGTATGCTTCCATAAGCGGTAGATCAACCCCAACTTTCAGACTGTCCACGGCCACTTCGGCCAGCATTTCCAGCGTGTCGTCGTTGTTGTTAGTCACTTCCGGGTGGGTCTGAAGGGCGAGAGTGATGCCCTGGTCCTCCGCGTAGATTGCCACCTCGGTCAGCGCCTCGCGAACCTGATGCCATGCTTCAATATAGTCTTCGCCCCGTGAAACTCGGCGAGAGCGCGACTCATACGCCGGTAGCCCGTAACCATCACTGGCATAAGGGTTCGAGAAATAACCCCACAATGAAGCCATAACGCGCACCATGGGGCTACCCAATTCCACCGCCATGTCGATGCATTCTTTTGTGTACATGATCTCTTTTTCGGCATTGAACACCAGAACGTGATTGGCTTCAAGGAAGTTGTTGCAGCAGACAATTGCACCAACTTCCAGATCAAGTTCTTCATATAGAGTGACCAAGCGCCTGCGCCGATCGGTATCCAAATCCATCGGGAATCCCAAAGGGCGATGGGCAAATATGCAAGCAGCGTCGTAACCAAAGACGGCCGCCCTACGGATAGAGTCTTCAAGCGACAGCTTTTCATGATTCTTCGTGAAATAACCACCGTAACCGATGACATCAAGGCTTAGTTTCATGGCTTATCTCCTATTGACATTACTAAACATCCGATTGTACGGACATTCTAATGTTTCATAAATGTTTTGTCAATATAGCTGAACGATAGTGTCAGGACTTTTACATCCTCATTTTGGTGGACAGCACAAAAGTTGAAGTGCCGCAGAATGCTGGGCGTTGAAGAAACGTCGTGCTGCTGCCAAATTATCGAATCCATTCTGCTTCACAATGCCTATGACCAGATTATTGATAATGGCCATGGCCTGGGCCTGAAATCGGTTATTCATTCATGGGGCATCCTCGCGTAATGTCATGTCTCGATGCCAGTAAGTTGCTCTGATTCTCCTTCACCACCCATAGATAATCGCCACCCGCTTCTGTTGTCTGCAAGGATAAGCCTCGTTGAGTCAACATGGCATCGCCGCGCACAATCTTCCCGCGTAGGTCCAACGCAGCCAAGAGTCGTGGGGCGGCGACAATCTCATTTTCCTTTCGGTCGACTTCCACCTGCATCAAGACAATTCCGTCGCGAGGCAGTTATGCCGCTAAGAGATACTCCCCCTTGTCTCGCCTGTAGGTATCGTACCCCGCATTATCTTGCCATCAACGGCGATAAGGATACTTGTGCCACCTGACGCCACCTCTTGTACACAGTCGCTGATGATGGTTTGTAGTTGGTTCACCTCAACGGCACCCGCCAGCACCCGTCGACACGTGTTGTGACACGGCATCGTCTTGTGCTTCAGTCGCAGTATAGCAGCTAATGCCTCACATCGATACCGAGCCCAATCTGCTATCCCATAGGGTGTATCTTCCCTACATAGCTTAGCCAGCACCACCGATAATAGCACCGGATCTAAAGAATACCGCTTGCCCTTCGCTTTTCGCCGGTCTTCCAATCTTCTCAAACGCTCTACTAGGCTTCCCACATCAAAACAGAATCCCTCGGTCTCTGCACTATCTATGTTATTATTCATTTGGACCTTCCTCCTTTGATGTTTGTTTGGTAACCACAACTTAATGGAGAAAGGTCCAATAGTTCTCTTTTTCGTTTCTACTTTGTAAAAGCCCTGACAATTGTGTTATTCTTCAGCGAATCTGTCACCCATTAAGAAAAAAGACAGTCACGTGAAATCCCAGTTTCTTCCATCATAAGTTGCCTCCAATTATCGGTGCGACCTAGGATATAGTCATAATCGCCCCATTTCTTGAGTGTTTTAGGTCCGAGTTAATCTTGTGGAATGGGAAATTAATGGACCCCATAAAGTTAACCTGACAGGGCAATATAGTACATCTCCAAAAACCAAATGTCCATTCCAATCTCCTTAGTTGTAATTTACTTTTGATAGGTATGATCGTTTTTGATATAGCTTCGGATATCAAGCCACAAATTATCGGCATGTCGACGTTGTTGACTCCAACAATGACGACCATCAAAGATACCATAGATGCATTTTCAAAATTCGATGTTCGTCAACAAATCAAGATTACCGTTGGCGGCACACACGCCAGTCATGATTTTTCCGATCATATAGCATATAGGGGGGCAGATGGCTTAGACCCAGATGCAAACGCAGCCGCGAGGCTGGCCAGGCGATTAGTGGGCAGCAAAACTTGACAGCGACCAGCCGAATATACCACCAATTATTTTTGAGGCAGCCATATGAATAGTCGCGAACGTGTAAGAAAAGCAATTAATCACGAACAACCAGACAAGGTGCCAGTCGATTTTGGTAGCGCCCCGGTCACCAGCATCCACGCTTCGTGTGTCGCTGAACTACGAGAGTACTATGGCCTGGAGAAGCGTCCTGTCAAGGTTCATGAACCATTTCAAATGCTTGGTTGGCTTGACGATGATTTGATGGACGTTCTGGGGATAGACACAGTGGGGATATCACCCCGCAATACACTATTTGGTGTTCCTAATGGCGACTGGAAAGAGTTTCGTACCCCCTGGGGTCAAGAGGTTTTGATATCTGGTCACCTGGAGATTACCGAAGGTCGTAATGGCGCTTTCTTTGTCTACCCACAAGGTGATCGAGATGTGCCACCCAGCGGTCACATGCCTTCTAGCGGCTATTATTTCGACCTGATCACAAGGCAACAGGACACAATTGATTCCAAAAATCTGAACCCTGAAGAAAATTTGGAGGAATTTGGCGAACTCGGCGATGAGGACCTTGAATATTTCAAAGTTCAGATCAATAATGCCTTAAGATCTGAATGTGCCATCGTCGCTAATTTTGGAATAACGCCATTTGTTGATGTGGGTTTGATTCAGGGTCCAACTTTGAAGCACCCAAAGGGCATCCGCAACTTAACCGATTGGTTGATTGCTACTGTCAGGCAGCCGGATTATCTTCATGAAGTATTTGGGCGCCAATCAGATCTGGCGATAAGCAACCTGGGGAAGGTATTTAACGTTGTAGGCAACAATATCGATGTATTGTACTTGTGTGGGTATGATTTTGGTACACAGACCTCTACCTTCTGCTCTCCGCAAACTTTCGACTCCCTCTTTGCTCCGTATTACAAAAAAGTAACAGGCTGGATTCATGAGAACACAACTTGGAAAATATTCAAACATACAGATGGCGCAATCGAGCCCTTCATGACTAAATTTATTGAGGCGGGAATAGACATCTTAAACCCAATTCAGTGGAGGGCAAAAAATATGGATCCGCAGCGTATCAAGGATACATATGGCAAAGATCTGGTTTTCTGGGGAGCAGGTGTTGACACACAAAAGACGATTCCTTATGGGACGCCGAAAGAGGTGCGCGAGCAGGTTTTGGAAATGTGCGCGATTTTTTCGCAAGGGGGCGGCTATATCTTCAATTCAGTTCACAATCTTTTACCCCGGTCCCCTGTTGAAAATATTGTAGCCATGTTTGAGGGAGTGAAGGAGTTTAACGGCGATTGATAGGGTAACTTGCCCACCTTGTCTATCAGGCAGTGGCCGACAAGAGATGATTAAACGGTTCATTCATTATTTTCAGGAGAAAAACATGACTTCTCAAGCTAGGTTGTTTGACCTACATCTAGAATACTTACCTAAGATGCCTAGGAATAAAGATGTCCGCATCGGTTGTATTGGCGCGGGTTTTATTATGGCTGACATCCATCTCGTTGCATACCGTGACGCGGGTTTTAATCCTATTGCTCTTTCAACACGGAATCTAGAACGCGCGCAAGAAGTGGCCGATCGCCATTCTATACCCAACGTATATGAAGATTATCGAGACCTTCTTGATAATCCAGCTGTTGAGGTCGTGGATATCGCAGTGCCGCCTGATATTCAACTCTCAGTAATTCGTGAAGTTGTCAAGCGGAATGATCATATCCGCGGCGTACTGGCTCAAAAGCCTATCGCCTGTAATTATGAAGAATCTAAAAAGATTGTGGACCTCTGCGCGGAGGCAGGCATAACGCTAGCGGTCAACCAGAACATGCGCTATGACCATTCAATCCGCGCCTGTAAGTATATTCTCGATAAAGGCTATCTGGGCAATCCTGTTTTAGCGACGGTGGATATGCGTGCTATTCCGCACTGGATGCCCTGGCAGGAGCGGCAGGGTTTTGTCTCTCTGCGCATGATGAGTATCCATCATCTAGACACTTTCCGTTACCTCTTTGGCGATCCCGACCGTATTTATGTTAGCTTCCGCCCTGATCCGCGGACGGAGTTTGAACATGAGGATGGCATTTGCCTATACATCTTGGAATATGGAGATGGGCTACGGGTATCGGGTTGGGATGATGTTTGGACCGGACCTGTTAGAGAAGGATCTCAGGGTGATATATATTTGAGATGGCGCGTCAATGGTGATGCCGGTCTGGCCAAAGGAACTATTGGTTGGCCTAAATATCCCTGTCCGACACCCAGTACATTAGATTTTACAACCAACCTGCAGCCCGGCTATTGGTTCCAACCACGCTGGCATGAGGTCTGGTTCCCTGACGCTTTTCAAGGAACAATGGCGCAGTTGTTATGTGCGCTTGAGGAAGGTGGAGAACCGGAGATAAGTGGCGCTGACAACCTGAAAACAATGGCCCTAATTGATGCAGGTTATTTATCTGCCAAAGAGCACCGCGCGGTGGCCCCGCGGGAAATTATCGAAAAATATTAATGCCTCTTGACAACCAAGTTTGTGGTTTCAGTTATTCGCTTGGCTGAAGATGAACGCAGCATCGATACAATAAATTAGCTATCTTTTAGGAGGTAACTATGTTACAAGTTGGGATATTTAGTGGCTATTTTCCGTATACACTCGAGGAATCAGCGAAAAGAATCCGCGAGCTAGGTTTTAATACCGTCCAGTTAGATCTCATATTCTCTGATCTGGATCTGGCAACGGAAAAGATAACCAAAGAAAAGTGTGTTATGATCAGGGATACATTCCGGCGTTACAATCTGCCCATTTCTTGTATCTCAAGTTATACCAACCTCACAGATCCTATCCCTGAACGGCGAAAGATGAATCTCGATCGTTTGAAAACGATCATCCGTCACTGCCACGATTTAGGGTCACCCTATGTACCAAGTGAAACAGGGACTTATCACCCGGACAGCGACTGGATTGCGCATCCTAATAACTATACGGAAGAAGGCTATGAAGAATGCCGGGACATTATTTATGAACTTGTGCAATTGTGCCGCAAAGAAGGGGCAGTGTTTGTTATCGAGGCCTATATTTATAATGTTATCGGTACAATTGAAAGGACTCTGCGCCTGTTTTCGGAGATTAATGATCCCCAACATTTGGCCCTGGCAATGGATCCGGTCAACTATATCGATGAGGTTAACTTCTATGAAATGGATCGGACTTTAAACCTTATGTTCGATGCTCTTGAAGATACCATCGTCTTCGCTCATGCCAAAGACATCCGGGTTGTAGAAGAAGAACAAGAAGTGCAAATGGCCGAGGTAACGGCCACAGAGGGCCACTCATTCCGCGGTGTTGGTCTTATTGAGCAGCCGGCAGCTGGATTGGGATATTTGAACTATGATCTCTTCTTGCAACGGCTGGCGAAGGCCAGCCCGAACTGCCCGATCATTATCGAGCATCTTGAGTTGGAGGATGTGCCGCGGGCGAAAAAATGGTTAGATGCCAAACTCATGGCGATTGGCGTCTAGGAAAGTGAAGTTAACCCGATATCGAGGACCTGGGAATAAGATAATAATCTAAGCCTCAGGAAGGGTAAAATGAGTCTCTAGAAGTATGAGGCAGGCTTACCCTGGTTGCTTAAAGGTGCCATAGTCACAGGGCAGAACAATTTTAGTGTCGCCGGGCTCAAGGGTGCAGCCGAGCAAAGGATACGCTTCCCTGTTCTCCATGTTGATAACCACTTCGGTGAAGCGCAATTGGACTGATCTGGCGTTGTACCGGACCTGCACGCTGGTCGATTCAGAACTGATGGCCAGGATACAGCGAAAAGTCGCCGGCGTTTCGGTCGCATTATACAGGAGTGTCACCGTGACCGTAACGTCGCAAAACTCCCAATCGTTGACGGACGAGATGAAGCAGTATTTTAACTTAGAATTATTGACCGGGTATCTTACCTGTCGACCGTAGAGGTCAGCGTCGATTGTGACAGAAGGGTGGGGGGAGCAAAGAAATCGGGCATTTTCTTTGCTCTCAAAGAGTATTTACATAGTACAACGGTCTCACCGTACTAAGAACTTCGAGCAACTACATCA
>Ga0307380_10008632_pt1 | contig 13031 bp, 15 predicted proteins | sample UN3MG_FD_202239 | JGI IMG/M metagenome (GOLD analysis project Ga0307380, IMG submission 202239) | Soil microbial communities from Risofladan, Vaasa, Finland - UN-3 | ecosystem: Environmental > Terrestrial > Soil > Coastal area > Acid sulfate soil | place: Finland: Risofladan, Vaasa | collected... | reverse complement strand
TACCACTACTTTGCTTAAAAATTACCAGGGTGATCTTTTAAGGGTTGCCCAGTATACCAGGCATAGAAGCTTGGAGATGTTACAAGTTTATAATGACAACATTGAGATGGAAAATGATTTGCCGAGATATTACAAAACCTTTAAGGGAGTAAAGTTTTAATAAAGTGAATTACAAAACAAATAGCTCATCAATTTTAATAGAAAACATTAAGAACTACTTAAATTATATTAATGGAAATAAAAATATCCCTAGTATTTGTAAATATCTTACTTATTTCTCAGTATTTGATATTCTTGGAAAATTAGCTTTCCCAAAGAAAGGCCATCGTGAAAGATACAAAGAATTAATTAACTATTATTCGAGTTGGAAATATAAGAGCTATATAAGCTCTTTACAGCTTGAATGCATACTAAAGCATGTTAGTAAAGAATTAAGAACACTGATTAAAGCAAAGATTGATATTAATCCTTTAACTTATAATAATTTTTTCAATAAACTAAGGATACCTGCCGATAAAGTTGATTTTACTGAAGAAAAATTAAAAGAAGGCTTAAGTGGTTCACAGTTAAAATTGTATGAAAAGAACATGAACACAATACATAAAGCAAGGTATGATAATTTATTCTATAAGTTAAGGTGTTTTGTTGTTCATGAACTCAGATTTCCAAATCCGCCCAATGCCTCGAATGTAGATGAAAACAGCGAAGAACCAGTATATTTTAGTTATTCTAAGATATTAAATGAGGAAAAAGAGGCAGAAAAGATAAAACTAGAACCTGGTTATAGACTTTACTTTTCGCCAAAGTTAATTTTATTAATTCTTGAAGAGTGCATAGAAAAAACAAAAGGAGAAATTAATTATGACGATAATTATTATAAAAATTTTGAGGCTACTCCGAAATGTTGGATATGAGGAAATATTTCAGAATCTATCTCTACTTCCGATAATCCTAATTACAGGAAGTAGAATTTACAAAATTTTATACGCCATAGAAAGTTTTCATATAATACTTAGAAATAATTAAAAAGAAGCAACGATCTAAAAAAGCAGGTGAAAAAAATGAACAAAAAAGCTACTGAAAAAAACAATATTTTAACCATAGGAGAGTTGGCAGAGGTTTCCGGGATAAGACTAACTACGCTTAAATATTATACCGAGCTTGGAATTTTGCCTTTTAACCAGGGCGGGGAGAGATTAACCCGGAAATATAAAAAAGAAAAGGCATTAGAGCGCCTTGAAAAAATTAAAGAATTGAAAGAAAAAAGATTAACTATAAAAGAAATAGTTGATCATTTTAATAAATCTACTAATGAAAGATAAAGCATATAACTTTTAAACGTATAGAGAATATCTATTTTTTATACAGATAAATTGGGCATAAATAAAGTGTTTCGCAAAATATGTCAATCTGGGATATATCCGAACTTAGTTCGGATATGAAGGAGTTATCTGCCATTGGTCATTTGAAAGGAGCGTTGAAATATTATGAAGGAAGAAGAAAAACTTGAATTTGAGGAGCAGGAAGAAGAACCAACAGAAATTCCACCTGAAAAACGTAGGGTTTATTCAGATAAACCTGATAGAAGCATTTTTGAACTATACCGCCAGTATCAAAAAGGCAATTTAGAACTACAACCAGAATTCCAAAGACTTCATGTATGGGATAATGCGAAATCAAGCCGCTTAATAGAGTCAGTATTACTAGAGGTTCCAATACCTGTTATTTATTTAAGCGAGGAATCAGATAGTAAGTATTCGGTTATTGACGGGCAGCAGAGACTGAACGCTTTTATCAAATTCCTTGAAAACAATCTAAGGGTAAGTGGTTTAACAATCTTAGCAGAACTGAGTGGTAAAAGATTCCAAGATATTCCAAAGAACCTTCAGGATAAATTTGAAAATGCCACGATTCGCATTATAGAAATTAGAAAAGAGTCTCACCCCGACGTAAAATTTGAGATATTTGAACGATTAAATACTGGAGCAGTTCAACTTAATGCTCAGGAACTACGAAATTGTATTTATCGAGGTAAATATAATGAATTGTTGAAAGAGTTATCTGAAGATAAGGATTTTCTATTTTTATTAGGACTTAAAGAGCCACATTATCGTATGCAAGATAGGGAGCTAATTTTGCGTTTCTTTGCATTTTTCCATAACACTCATCTGAAGTATACGCCTTCGATGAAACATTTTTTAAATAAAGAAATGGAGCGATATCAAAATCTAACGGGCAGTGATGAAGGTGAACTCAGGAAGATTTTTAAAAAGAGTGTAAAGATGTCAAAAACAGTTTTTGGCGACAAGGCTTTTAGGCGATTTGTAGCTGGCACGGGTGGTGATGAACGAAACGGTCAATGGGAAAAAAGAAAAATAAATAAGGGATTGTTTGACATCATTATGTTCGGCTTCACATTGTATGAAGAAAATCAAATCGTGCCTAATAGTGACGCAATTCTAGAAAAATCATTATGGCTTATGACACATGATAACGTTTTTATAAATTCAATTTCAGGAAGCGGAACTGATAATAAGGATAAAACGATTACTCATTTTGACAAATGGCTTTCTACACTTAAAGAAATTGTTGGGACTCCAAGAACAGAACCAAGAACTTTTTCTTTAGAATTTAAAGAACAACTCTGGAAATCTAATCCTACTTGTGCTTTATGTGGACAGCGAATCCATCTTATTGATGATGCCGAGATCGACCATATCAAACAATATTGGCGTGGCGGCAAAACGATACCTTCAAATGCACGTCTTACCCATAGATATTGTAACAGAAGTAGACTATTAGTAGACAAAGAAGATAATAATAAAATAAAAACAGAGGATGGTATACAAATTCCTAAAGGGGAAGCACAAACTAAATACCCAAGAGTAATACCCAAAGGAGAGCGAACACCTCGTCAATCATTTCGTATCCCTATATTAGAGGCCCTAATAGAACTTGGAGGAAAAGAAAGGGTAAAGGAGATTTTGAAAAAGGTAGAAACTAAAATGAAAGTAATGCTTAAACCGGTTGACTATGAAAAACTCCCATCGGAAGTGATGATAAGGTGGCAAAACACTGCCCAATGGGAGAGATATATGATGGTTCAGGATGGTTTATTACGTTCAGATTCTCCAAAAGGAGTATGGGAACTTACAGAAAAAGGAAAACAATACTATGAAAATCATAAAGATTGATTGCGACCAACAGCGTATAACACAGCATAAAAGGTTCGCTGAAGCTCACCCAAATTGTGCCTTCGGCACAACTTCACATACACCGAAACCTTATCAGAAATTTTGCTTAAAGAGGTAAAATTATGAATAAAGCAGAGCTTGGTTCAAAAACTGCAAAAGGAGGATTTGCAAATGAAAAGGCAATTTGTAAAAAAATTAATTCTTGGAGAAAGGATGTAGAAGCGCAAGAATGGCTTAAAATAATGGGGTATGACATTGAAAAGCTTAATTCTGTAAAAGCAATTCAAGTACCTACCAGAATAAAGAAAAGTGATTTAGGTAAGTTTGAAGTTAAAGAAGAAGAATATGGACAGTTTGTGAGATTTAAAAAGGCAGACGCTCAGATAAGAATTATTATAAAAATTGGAAATATATTAAAAATTGAAAATCTATCACTAAAGAAAGCAAATTCTAATGCTGATTATAATCAAATTGATAAAAGAACTGTTGAGAATTATCAGGAAATGTGGAAATTTGATAATGAAATTGCATTTTGGCTTAAACTTTTCACAGGAGAATTAGATCCTAAAATATATTCAAGAGAAACGTGTATTAAAAAATACAGAGATAAAAGACGCTTGTTCTTGAATGAGATGTCGGAGATAATTCAAAAAAAGATTATTGGTTTCTTTAACAGAAATAGGATTATGATAATAAGCGATATAATCAAGGGCAGAGGAGGATTATCTGCTGATTGGATATTAGTTACAAGATTTAATCCAAAAAACAAGACGACTACATGGACGCTCAGAGACATAAATGTTGCAATGAATTTTTTTGGAAGCGATGAAATCTGTGTTTCCCCAAAAGGAAGTTTATATATCGGAAAAGTAACTATGCAAAGAAAAGGCGGAACTCCGGACCCCACAAAATTACAATTCAAAATAAAACCATGCCAACTGTTTGGAATAGGAGAATAATAATGCAAGTAAATAAAGTATATTTAGGTGACTGCGTAGAAATTATGAGAAAATTGCCAGATAAATCTATAGATTTAGTGTTTGCGGATCCACCTTTCAATATAGGTATAAAATACGATGTCCATAACGATAGCATGCCTTATGAGGAATATTATAAATGGTCTGAAAAATGGATTGGGGAAGTGGGGAGATTACTTAAAAAAAATGGAACGATATATGTTGCTATCGGTGATGAATTCGCAGCGGAAATAAATATAATTTTAAAAAGAACAGGTTTTTATTTTAGAAATTGGATTATCTGGTATTACGCTTTTGGGCAAAATCAGAGAAAAAAGTTTAATCGTGCTCATACCCATATCTTATATTTTACTAAAAACAAAGACCAGTTTACGTTTAATAGTAATAATATAAGAGTACCCTCAGCAAGACAACTTATCTATAAAGATAAGCGTGCAAATCCTATTGGAAAAATACCTGATGATATTTGGCAGTTTTCAAGAGTTTGCGGCACTTTTAAGGAACGTATCGGAAAACATCCCTGTCAGATGCCTGAAGATTTATTAGAATTAATAATAAAAACAAGCTCTAATGAGGGAGATTTAACTTTAGATCCTTTTGGTGGAACAGGAACAACTGCTGCGGTAGCCAAAAGATTAAAACGAAATTTCATAACAATGGAAATATCAGAGGAATATTATAATATTATATTAAAAAGATTGGATGGTAAAATTGCAGAAATAAAAAGAAATAAAAAGATTGAATTTAAAAAACAGAAAACATTGTTTGATACTATACGATGATCCTAAAATTCTTGGTATTTCAAATATACTAGAATCGTTGCGTATCGTTATTTTATAAAACGGATAGGATAGTTAATAAGAGGTAATTCCATGCAAATTATAGCTTTAATCAATCAAAAAGGCGGAGTGGGAAAAACCACTTGCGCCATTAATATAGGAGCGGGCCTAAATAAGCTTAGGAAGCGCGTCTTACTAGAAATATCCACGCACGAGCAAAAACATGGCATATGAACTTTTTAAAAGAAAGTGTAACTTTAAAAAAACCATCATAAAAAAATGGACTTAACGCTGAAATTTTAAGCATTAACCGAGGTATAGTATTGGGGGGTAAAATATGATAAAAAAACCGTCCCCCATCATAGTGTATAAAATTCTAAAAGGAGTAAGATGTGGACAAGGGGAAAAAGAATTCCAACAAATGTCTAATTTGTGGTAGATCAACTCATAAAAGGTTAAAATATTGTATTTTTCACGCAGGTGCAGAGGATAAAACTGAAGAAGATTTTAAGAAGGCATTGAAAGAATATATACAAGAAATTAAAGAAAAAGATAAGGATTATAACTTCGAAAGATTTATTTTTATCGGAGATATAAATTTTAAAGAGGATTTAAATGTTACTGTCTTTAAAAAAGCTAACTTTAAAGGTGCAACCTTCGGGGAAATTCTCACTTTGAGAATGCCACCTTCGAGGGAGAAGCTGACTTTGGGGGTACCACTTTTAAGGGATATGCTGATTTTGCATTTGCCACCTTCGAGGGGAATTCTCGCTTTAAGAGTGCCAACTTCAAGGGGATTTCTTACTTTGAGGGTGTCAACTTCAATACCACCTTCGAGGGATATGCTGATTTTGCATTTGCCACCTTCGAGGGGAATTCTCACTTTGAGAGTGCCACCTTCGGGGGAGGGGCTTACTTTAAGAGTGCCAACTTCAAGGGGGGTTCTTACTTCGAGAATGCCAGCTTCAATACCACCTTCAAGGGGGGTTCTTACTTCGAGAATGCCAGCTTCGAGGGAGAAGCTGACTTTAGTGATACCACTTTTAAGGGAGATGTTAATTTTGCATTTGCCAACTTCAAGGGGGATTCTTACTTTGAGAATGTAAATTTCAAAGGGGATTCTTACTTTGAGAATGCCACCTTCGAGAAAGAAGCTGACTTTAAGGGTACCACTTTTAAGGGAGATTTTAATTTTGCATTTGCCAACTTCAAGGGGGATTCTCTATTTGCGTTTGCCACCTTCGAAGGAGAGGCTAACTTTGAAGGTGCCACATTCAAGGGAGATGTTAATTTTAGTACTAAAGCCATTAAGAAGAATATAAGCTTTGCAAATGCTCTATTTACTGAAGGAAAAACATTAGTAATTAAGACACCCGATGTAAAAAATGAAAATGAAGTTGTAATTAACTTTAAAAAAGTCTGTCTGGAAAATGTCTATTTGGAATTATCTTTAGGAGAAAATACATTAATTGATTTTACCAGGGCCTTGCTTAGAAGCACTACCATAGAAAAAGACCAAATAGAAAATCATATTCTCCAGAAAGAAAAAAAAGAGTTTTCTCAAGCGCAACAAATCTACTTACTCCTTAAGAATAATTTCCACAGTATTGGAAGATATGATGATGAGAGTTGGGCTTTTAAAAAAGAAAAGGACATGGAACGGCTATCTTATTCTTTTAATTCTTTTACAAAAAACATGGGAAACAAAGATAAAAAGGGGAAGGGAAAAGTATCTAAAGAAAAAATATCAAAATTTATTTCGTTTTCTAGTTGGTTAAGGACAAAGAATTTTAGAAAATGGCTTTCTTCATGTTTTTTTAATATTGTTTATGGATATGGAGAAAGACCACAAAATGTAATACTTCTTGCAATATTTATAATCATATTGTTTTCTATATTTTTTTCTATCTTAGGAATTAATAGTCTTGAAATGATAGAAATGAAAAGTCCCACAGTACAAGAAATTTTTAATAGTAATTCAGAAATAGTATCTAAAGGTAATCTACTTAATAAAACCACAAATTATTTTTTAGATTGCTTATATTTTAGTGGTATAACTTTCACTACTTTAGGATATGGAGATTTTCGCCCTCTTGAAGGCTGGGTTAGTAGAATATGTGCTGGAACAGAAGCTTTTATTGGTGCTTTAATGATGGCACTTTTCGTTTATACACTTGCTCGAAAAACAGGAGGAAGGTAGCCATTAAAAGAAGTGAAAAATATTGATAAAAATTACTATAATATGATGTTAGAAAGGCTTGATAGCAGGCATATAGCAGAAAATTACAAATTACCAATTGGTTTAAATAAAAAGAAAAAAATATAGGAAAATTACCTTTCCGTTCTCTAAAATAATCAAATTATTAATATGGACATAGATTTTATAAAAGGAGTTTTGTTTTATGCAAATAATAGCCTTAATTAATCAAAAAGGTGGGGTGGGCAAAACCACTTGCGCCATTAATATAGGAGCGGGCTTAAATAAGCTTAGGAAGCGTGTCTTATTGATAGATTTAGATCCGCAGGCACATTTGACTTACAGTTTAGGAATACCTGCCCACGAGCTTAAAAATACTGTTTATGAGCTTTTAAAGGGAATCGCAAGGTTAAAAGAAACAATCGTCGAGAAAAATGGTCTTAGCCTGGTCCCCTCTTCTCTTAATTTATCCGGAGCTGAGATAGAATTTTCAGGATTGGCCGGCAGGGAATTTTTACTCAAAGAAACCGTAGAAGGATTAAATAAATTTGATTATGTGTTTATAGACTGCCCTCCCAGCTTAGGCCTTTTAACTTTAAATGCTCTTACCACTGCTCAAAATGTTTATATCCCTTTACAAACAGAATTTTTAGCCTTACGGGGGATGACAAAGCTTAGGTCTTTACTTAATTTATAAACAAATCTAAATAAAATTTCTTATTCAACTTTTAATTTTATATTTGACATTATCTTTTTTTTAAGCTAAACTATAGAAAAATAAATTTATATTCATATTTTATAGGTGAAACAAAAATGCAAACTTCAGACGTCCTAAAAAAAATCAATATTCCCAGACACAAACTATATTATCTGGAGCAAAAAGGCTATATCAAGCCCAAAAAAATAACCAGAGGCGACCTAGAGATGAGAGAATATACCGATGAAGACTTTCAAAAAATCCAGATAATATGGAGCTTTTTAAAGCAGGGTTTTAAACATAAGGCTGCCTATCAAAAAGCAATGGAAAAGATAAATAAATCTTAAGCCGGTTCTTTATTTAAAATCTAAAAAGGTTAAGATAAAATATAATCATGAATAAGGAAAATACCCAGAAAGTTAAAAAGCCTAAAGTTATTGCCGTTACCAATCAAAAGGGAGGAGTGGGAAAGACAAACATCACTTTTAATCTCTCCGGAGCATTAGCTGAAAAAAACAAAAGGATCCTCCTTATAGATTTGGACCAGCAGGGAAATCTTTCCTCTTCATTTTTAGAAAATATTTACAATCTTAAATTTACCGTTGTTGACCTCTTTTTAGATAATGACCTTGATCTTGCCAAGGTTATTCAAAAGACTTCTTTTCAGAATATAGACATTGCCCCTTCCAATATTGAACTAAGCAAAATAGACCTGCAACTGGCCGGAGAGCCAGATGCCCAGTACTTTTTAGCGGATAAATTAAAAGACCTAAAAGAATCCTATAATTATATAATCATTGACTGTCCTCCAAGTTTAGGCCTGGCCACCAGAATCGGACTGGTAGCAGCAGATGAGGTTATTATACCTTTAGAGTGTCAGGAATGGGCCGTTAAAGGGACAGCCTATCTAAGAGGTGCCATAACCAAGATAAGAAAAAGGGCAAATCCCAAGCTCAAAATAATGGGTTATATTATAAATAAGTTTGTCGGAAGAAGAAAGCTGGAAGAGGTTTATCACGAGACTGTTTTAGGGGGTTTTAAAGATAAAGTATTTAAAGTAGAGCTAAAGAACAGTGTTAAATACGCTGAAGCAGCTACTCTAAAAAAACCAATTACTTATTACTTGCCCTCTTCAGAACAAGCAGAAACTTATCGAAAATTAGCTCAGGAGATTATAAATCATGGCTAAAAAAAAGGAAAACATTTTAAGAAAATTTGCCAAAGATAGTTTTGCTTCTCTCCCCATTCAAGAAGAAGAGGCTATTAAGGAAGAAAGAAAAGGCATTCGGGAAGGAACAAAGGGGCTTTCCGGGGCTAGAATTATTGATATTTCCAGAATAAAATCAGATCCTGACCAGCCCAGAAAAAGCTCAAACCAAAAAAGTTTAAATGAATTAGCAGAATCGATAAAAAAGCACGGACTCCTACAGCCGATTACTGTAGACTATATAGAACAAGAGGATTATTTTAAGATAATCAATGGTGAGCGTAGATATAAAGCAGCTAAATTAGCCGGGATTCAAGAACTTCCCTGTATTATTAAATATATTGACAAACATGTCCGTCTTATCCATCAGTTAATTGAAAATATACAGAGGCAGGATCTTTCATCACTTGAAGAAGCAGAATCAATCCAAACTTTAGTAAACAAAAGAAGAATAGAAAATCCAAACTACTCCCAAAGAGAGGCCTCAAGAGAATTAGGACTCCCTAAAAGTTACGTGAACGAAATGCTTTCTTTGCTCAAGCTTCCTCAGGATATAAAAGAGAGTGTCCGAACATCGGGCACAGTGCCAAAATCCTTATTGTTACTGCTTCTCCGGCAAAGTGATGAAAAAAATATAAGGGAATTTTACAGACAAATAAAAGAAGGAAAATTAACGGTCCGAGAAGCAAAAATAAAACTCAAAAGATCTAAGGTCAAAAAAGGAAGACCTAAATGCTATGAATATAAATTTGAATCCCCTGGAAGAGAATTTATTTTAAAAATTAAATTTAGGAAGCCTGAGGTGGAACGGTCCGAAATAACTAATGCCATTCATCAAGTACTAAATATTCTAAATAAATAATTAAGAAATACCGAACTTTGAATTAAGAAATACCGAACTTTGAATTAAGAAATACCGAACTTTGAATTAAGAAATACCGAACTTTGAATTAAGAAAATCACCCTGTTATCCTTTATTTATAAGGGCTTGCTGGAATATACAATATATACAATATATACAATAACAACAACAGAGAAATGTTGTTGTTATTTAAAATAATTAAAGAAGGAAGAAATGAAAGAACCCGAAGAGATTACTATAAAAAATAATAACGAAATTGATTTACCAAAGATAATAAATTCCGAAGTCAACCTTTTAGTTTTCCCTTTCTTTGCATTAAATAGAAAAAATTTAAATAAAAAATTAGAAACCGAATACAGAGAGGTGGTTAAAAGAGGGGATAAAAAAATAGAGATTGTTTGGAATGTTTCCGCTAATCCCAAATACGGATATCCTGGTCCCTTTGATAGAGAAGTTCATAAAGCAGTGGAACAAATCATAAGTGAGCTTCTAAAGGAAAAAGGGGAGATAAAAAACCCGATTTCTTTAGGATCTTTATATAACATTTGTAAGAGAATAAGGATTGATGAAACCGCAGGAGAAAATTACCGAATGATTAAAAAAGCCTTAGAGAGGATAAAAACAACTACCATAAAATCAGTAGGCACCTTTTATTCAAAGGAAGGTAAACAATGGGTTGACGATAATTTTAGTTTATATGATAGGGTAGTTTTTAAAGGTAAAGAATTACCTGAAAATAAAATAGCCGATGATAACTATTTATTTTTAGGGAGTTGGTATCTCCAAAACCTAAATTCTTTTTACATAAAACCGATTGATTATAATTATCTGCAAAGTCTCAAAAGCAAAATAGCTTCCAGGCTTTATGAAATTTTAGGGGTAAAGTTTTACGGTTTAAGAAACAAGAGAGAAAATTTTATCTGTTACCGGTACTCTAAATTATGCCAACTTCTTCCAGTAACTCCCCACAAATATATCTCTTTAGCTAAACAGCAATTAGACTCGGGTAATCATGAACTTCAAGATACTGGTTTTATTTCAAAATTCGACTGGAGTGAAAACGGAAATAAGGACTGGCTTATATATTATTGGCCAGGAGAGAGAGCTAAAGAGGAAATGAAAAGGGCAAAGATAAAAAGTATTGATGATCGGACAGAAGAATATCTACCAGGTCCAAAAGAGGAAGTAATAGAATATTTTAAAGAGCAGGTTGATTTAGTTAATAAATTAGTTAAAATAAATGTTTCTAAGGTAACCGCTGAAAATCTAATCAAAAATAATGATCAGGAATTAATAAAAAAATGGATCGAAGCAATTAATTATACCAATGCCGACGATAAAGCGGCCTATTTAGTGAAGGCCATAAGAGAAAACTGGCAATTTCCGGAGGAATATCTAAGGGAAATAAAAGAGGAAGAGCGAAAAGAAGAAAGGGAAAAGACAGAACATATTAAAACAAAACTACAAGAAGAAGAAAATAAAAAGAGGCAGGAAGAGATAGAAAAGATAGAGCAAATTTATAATTCACTTGACCCGCTACAGCAGGAAGAAATAAAAAAGGAAACAGAAAACAGGCTGCCAGATTTTTGGAAAGCGCAGTTAAATAAGGAAAGAATTAAAGGAAGAACATCGAAAATGCTTGAGGTTGTCCTGGAAGAAAAGAGGAGAGAAATAATAAAAGAGTGGATTAATTCCGGAAGGATTGAAGATATAAATAGCAATGTAAACAGCGATAAAGAAGTTATCTTTTATCCGGAAGGAAAGGAATAACCAGGGGGTTTTTTAAGATGAATAAAATTCTAAATATATTATTAATAGGGTTATTTATAATAGCAGCTGTAGGTTTAATTTACCTGGCTATCCCAAAGTATCAGGTTAATACAGTCAGAATTAATGATAATCAAATTCTAATTACTAAAATTAATACTCTAACCGGTCAAACATCTTTAGAAACAAGAAATATAAAAAGTAAAAGGTTTTCAGACTAAAGCTTTAAGAATATCTCGATAAGTAATTTATTTTTTTAAATATACGGTAATTAGGGGGCTTGAAATGAACACACTTTATTACGGAGATAACTTGGATATTTTAAAGAACCATATCAAAGATGAAACTGTTGACTTGATATATCTGGACCCGCCTTTTCAAAGTGGTAAGAATTACAATATCATTTTCCAACCGAAGACGGGAGAAATACAAGGAGCGACTTCCCAGAGGGAGGCCTTTAAGGATACCTGGGAATGGGGACCGGAAGCAGAACTGGAATATACAGAACTTATTACCGGGACACTTACCACAGAACCCCCAGGCCAAAAATTGATAGACCTAATGAAAGCCATGAGGGGATATTTAGCCGAATGCCCTTTACTTGCTTATTTGTGTATGATGGCACCTCGTCTAATGGAAATGAGGAGAACATTAAAACCTGCCGGGAGCATTTATTTACATTGTGACCCGACAGCAAGCCATTATTTAAAGCTTTTAATGGATGCAGTATTTGGAGCAGAGAATTTTTTAAGGGAAATAATTTGGTCAATGGAGACCTCTGCGGGATATAAATCTCAAGTCAATCTTTGGGTTAGAGGACACGACACCATCCTTATGTATAAAAAACAAAAAGCTTATATTTTTAATAAACAATTCTATCCTTTAAGTGATAGAACCGTTAGACGATATGACAAGGTTGATAAAGAAGGAAGGAGATATAAAATTTATTATGAAACCGGTAAAGTGCCGAGAATTGTCTATTTGGATAAATCCAAGGGGAGACCTTTGGCCGATGTTTGGACTGACATAATTAGTTTTCAGACTGTTAACAGAGGGGATGAATATATTGGTTACCCTACCCAGAAACCTGAAACTCTCCTGGAGCGTATTATTAAAGCTAGCAGCAACGAAGGGGATATGGTTTGCGACCCTTTCTGCGGATGTGGAACCACCATAGCAGTAGCAGAAAAATTAAGAAGGAAATGGACCGGGATTGATATAACTTACCTTTCTATAGATGTTATTAAAAAAAGACTGGAAAAAAACCATATAAAAGAGAATGAGCATTTTAAAGTTTATGGAGAACCCAAAGACGTTTATTCAGCCGGGAAGTTAGCAGAGCAAAAACCCT
>Ga0307380_10008631_pt1 | contig 13032 bp, 19 predicted proteins | sample UN3MG_FD_202239 | JGI IMG/M metagenome (GOLD analysis project Ga0307380, IMG submission 202239) | Soil microbial communities from Risofladan, Vaasa, Finland - UN-3 | ecosystem: Environmental > Terrestrial > Soil > Coastal area > Acid sulfate soil | place: Finland: Risofladan, Vaasa | collected... | reverse complement strand
AGGTCTAGCCCAGTCCGGAGCATAAAGCTGACAGGACTGGGCGGGCCGGAAAAGGCCGTCATGTCCAAGAGAGCTTTGCGCCGTCATCACCGCGAACGCATGTTTCAGCATTGCGCTCGTATCCTGAAAACCCGCTGGGTCGAGTCGATCGCCACTGGCGATGTCACGGTCGCTGACATCGAGAGATGGTCTCGAGCACGCCGGGACAATTTCTCAATCTGCTCGTGCTGGATGTGCTGCAACCCTCGCCGGTTGCGGTACTCCAACGGACCGGCACTCACGGTGCAGGAACTCCGTGCCGCCGAGAGCTTCCGTCTCGCCATGGAGGAGCTTGGTGATGAGTAGGGCACTACGTCGACACCACCGGCAACGGATGGTGAACAAGGCTCGTGCGCTCTTTACCCGATGGGGCGAAGACGAAGAAAGGGTCAAGCGTAACGCGCCGAAGTTCGCGGACAACCTCTGCTGGTGCTCGTGCTACTCGTGCGGGAATCCGAGGCGGCACCTCGGATTCACCGTCTACGGAAAGACCAACAGCATCCTGACTCGCCAAGAAGTCCGTGCGGAATTCACTCTCAAGGAGCAGCTTAAGGAGCTACGTTCGGTAGAGTAATCCGTGTCGAATCGAGTCTACGTCTACTGGAACCTGCATAAGGACCTTTTCTCGGTTCGCAAGGACGGTCGGGTCCGTAGACACGCCAATCTCGTCCAGCTTCGCAACGTGAAGTTCTCCGTCAGTGAAGCTGGGCGCCAACGCGTCCTGGCGTCGAAGAACAAGAACGTCCACGCCGGTCTCCGGGGTGACGACTGCGCCACCTCCCCCGAGTTCAAGACTCGAGGCTGGCGCCGTATCACCTACGATCCATACCGGTTCGACCACTTCGTCACCGTCGCCGGTGAGCGTTCCGTGGTCGGGGCCGAAGAGCTCGTCGGCAAGATCGTAGGCGGTCGAGCCCGGCTCTACGCTCGGGGCCTCGAGTACGCTTGACAACTTTTTTGAATCGTGTGCTTGACTTCGCCGTCTTGCTCCCCTAGAACGGAACCCATCATGTTCTGCATGAAACTGAAATCCAAGCTGTAGCCCGTGGGGATGGATCGCTCCGTCTTTACGGGCGTAGTAGCGAATCATCTCCGGGCCGGTAGCTCAGTCTGCGTAGAGCAGTGGGTTCTTACCCCACTTGTCGAAGGTTCGAATCCTTCTCGGCTCGCCAACGGGATCACGAACGGTACGAAAGACCGGCCGTGGCCCGGGTGCTGGACTCGTCTGCGTTCCGCAGGTCCGACAACCCAGCACTACCCTTGGGCCCGTAGCTCAGTTGGTAGAGCGGGAGATTCTTAACCTCTAGGTCCCTGGTTCAATCCCAGGCGGGCTCACTAAGGAGTTTCACGATGGCACTTTTCCCCAACACCTCCGACGCACAGACGTTCCTCGGCTCGTTCGATGGGCACGACCTGTACTTCGACCCGCAGATCGGGATCCCGACCGTGATCGCACGGTTCGGCCCCGAAGGCCCCGACTACAAGAGCGGTGTACCGCTTGCGGAAGTGGACGTGCATCTTGCGGAAGCGAAGCGTCGCGCCATCGAGCGCGGCCTTCTCAAACCGGAGTCCTAACTTCGGGGCGGGAAGCACAGTCTGGTTGTGCAAGGGACTTTTAATCCCTGGGTCGCGGGTTCGAATCCCGCCCCGCTCTCCAAGGGCTCGTAGCTCAGTGGTAGAGCGAGAGATTTTTAACCTCAAGGTCGCTGGTTCGATCCCAGCCGGGCTCACAAAGTCATCCATCATGTTCCCCACCCGACATACCAAATCCCATGGTACCTTCCCGGACCATGGGATCACTGACCTGGGATGGGTTGTTCACCGCGTTCGTTCAGGTCATCACGACCGGGGTCGTGCTCCTCGCCTTGGTGACGGGCGTCTTCGGCTCGTGCGCATACATCGTGGCGAGCGGAGTACAGTCGATTCGTGGGGAACCGATGGTCGACTTCTGGCCCTTCATGGGTGTGGTCGGGATTGTCCTCGTCGGGCTCTTCCTGGTAGCGATCAGCTCCCGTTGACTGGCTTTCTCTAGCCACATTGCTGAAGATCCGCGATGCAGCGGATGGGACGCTGGAGCCACTGTACGAAGGTGCGTTCTCCTTTCGTACAATTACAGCGCCGACAAAGAGGAAACAAGTTGGCATCCTCGTCACGCCCACCTTCACTGAGGGGTACGACATGATCCCAGGTGAGCTGTTCCGAAATTCGTTCAGGGCCCATGTGAAACCGGGTCCTGCAAACGGGACAACAGTGGCCGAGAGCTTCTAGCATCGCGTCCTTGTAATTTTGAGTTACCACACCGGCCTGTTCGGCTTTTCGCATCCTCCAACGAGCATTACACCGGCGTTGGGATTCACGACCCTTCTTGGTTCGACGGTATTTGTCACGGGTGATCTTGTCCCGTCCCTCGGCTTTCCGCAGTTTTCGAGCTCGAAGTCGGACTTCCCTTCCCCATTCTGTTTTCCCGTATCCCTTTTCGTACTCCTTCATTTTTTCGCGCAAGGATTCTTTGTTTTCAGCACGCCAACCTTTCGCCCGAACATGGATTTCATCTTTGTGTTCCTGGTGGTAATTCACATTCTGGGCTCTGGAACACGCCACACAAACACCGTTCGCTTTGAACCGAACGGTTTTGCCAGTATCCTCGTAACCATGCCCCCGCTTGCAAAGTTTGCCAAAACGATGCTGTTCGGGGTTGAAAGAGACAGTAGTCATGACCCTTCTCGTAGAAATTCGTGCCGCAGAAGGCGGCGAAGACGCCAAACTCCTCGTGCAGGAACAATACCGCATCTACAGCCGGTTCTGTTCCTTGGAGCGACTTTGACCATGAACTCATCGAGGTGCGCCCCGGCTTTTTGCTGATGCGTATCACCGGCAAGAACGCAGCCACTGCGTTTTGCCACGAAGCGGGCGGTCATCGCTTCCAACGCGTACCGCCCAACGAAAAAAGAGGCCGCGTCCACACCAGCACGGTGACGGTCGCGGTTCTCGAGGAACCTTCCGAGCACGAGGTCAAGATCGACCCCCGTGACCTGGAGGAGTCCTTCACCCGTGGGAGCGGAGCAGGAGGCCAGCATCGGAACAAGACCGATACCTGTGTCCTCCTGACCCACAAGCCTTCGGGCATCACGGTTCGGGTCGACGGCGGCCGGAGCCAGCACATCAACCGTCAGACGGCACTTGGAGTCCTCCGGGCTCGTTTGAAGGCGGCTGGTGACGAACGCCTCACCCGGGACCGGAACGCCAAGCGAAAGGACCAGGTGGGGCGTGGTGCCCGTGGGGATAAGGTACGAACGATCGCTATCCAGCGTGACACCGTGCACGATCACAACACCGACAAGACGATGAAAGCCAAACAGTACCTACGGGGTCACCTGAATCTGTTGTGGTAATCTGACCACATGGGTAAGCGGGAGGACTGGATACGCAGCATGGGAGGCAACCCGGCCCGCTATCGCGGTCTGGAGTTGCCTCCCCTCATAGTCCATCACCCCAAAGACGAATTCATCGAAATGCGTTGTGTGCATCGAGGGGGCGCCCCCACACAACGCAAACAGCCTGATGCTCTCCAGGCACGGTCCACGGGGGCCACGTCATTTGGGGGTGGTCGCCCTGACCGCGCTGAAGGCTCCCTCTGCGAAGGGACCCGGCACAAGGTGCTCACACGCACGACGGGATTCGTGCGCGGCTACGACGTTCAGTGCATGACATGCAATCGCACGTCGTCCATCCGTTACTGAGGAGACCGCAAGCTCTGGTAAGATGACCCCATGAACGATTTCGTGGATCTTGAAGAGGCTTTGCGGTGGCTATCTGCCAACTGGGACCGCCTCAAAGAAGAAGGGAAACTCTGGGACTCCCACCAAGGAGACCTCGAGATCCGCAAATTTTCCGAAGAGGGCCGAGCTGCTTTCAAAAACTTCAAGATCGAAACGGAGACGTGGATTCAGACCGACAAAGGGTTGGTCATGATTCATCCACAGGAGGGACTTCTGTCTTCTCAACCGGGACCCCCACCACGTCGATGATATCGGCCAGCTCCTTCGGAATCTGGACGATACGACCCTTGCTCTCCACGGACTCGAGCGCCTTCTGTCCCTTGGCGGCCTCGGCAAGCTCGAAGATCTTCTGAGCAAGCTGTCCCAGATCGATCTGAGAGACAGATCCGACATGCTCCTTGAGTGCCTTGTTCTCGGCCTCGAGCTGGGTGATGCGAGCTTCCATCGCGGCAGCCAGGGCGTACTGCTGCTTCTCGATACGGTGAACCTGCTCGTTCGTGTTCCGGATCTCCCGCTTGTTCCGACGCGCCCGTTCCAATGCTTCTCCGGTCAACGTCTTTCCCTCTCCCGGACAAGATAACTCAATGTTCGAGAAAATCTGTTTGCCACCATCGTCCTCGTACCACCACATGTGTTCGCGCGTCCCCACTGGAGCTTTCGGGTCCCCTTTGCGAAGCTCGATGACCCCGCAGTAAGTACAAATTGACCGGGTTGACCCGTAATGCGTCGAAGGCATGTTGAGCCACGGCATCGCTCCCATACGAGTAGGGGGTCTGGGTGCAGGGTTCGGATCAGCCCAGCTATGTGGATGAAACTCGAGGAGCTCCCCGTCCTCGAAGAGCAGTTCGATCGGGGGCACCACCCCAGGGAGGGCCTTTGGCTCGTTCGCCACCCACCATTCTACCGCGCAGAGTTCAGCTCAGGGCTTTGTTGATGACTGAGAACGCTTTACGCCAGATCTTCGGATCAGGCTCTCTGGTCTTCACCCCGAAGGTGTGCGCACCGATTTGCTTGATCATGAAGTCCGGATTCTTCTGGACCGCGAACGGCATCCGAGGATCGGCCGTATAGAAGGGCAACCACCCAAGCGGCTGATGACGACCGGCGACCTTGCGGAACGAATCAAACGAGCCCCACGGGAGCTCGTAGTTGTAATCCTGCATCAGGTAGTCGCGGTCGTTCTCGGGATCTCGAAGCACGAGACCTCCGGTCCGGATCTGCTCGGCGTCGTCCTCGAGCCCTTCGTAGATCTTCTTGAAATCCTTACCGTTGAGACGATGTCCCGAACAGCTCGGTCCCGTCGGGATCCCCTTCTTGTGCAGCCATGCGACGAACGGCTGGATCATGGGGTCGACGGTTTGGATGAAGTTTTTGCCCGTCGGCAAATCCCAGACAGAGCGGTCTTCCCTCTTGGGGGCCGCGTAGTACCAGGGCTCATCCCGATACTCCTCGGGCGCGATCCACGAGAATTTGTCCCACGACTCGTGGTCGACGAAATTCGGGCTGGCAAAGACGAGGCGCATGGACTCACCCAAGGGTGGGCGATAGACGGGCTACCGCTAGTCGCCAAAGAGGTCCAGGATGCCGCCACTGACCGGTGGGATATCTTCGACCAATTTCCCGTCCCGAACCCAGTGGGCTTTCCGTTCGTGAAAATAGTCAAGGGACTCCTGTTGGATGTCGAAACCCAGGAACTCTCGAGCGAGGTTGAAAGCAGCTTCGCCACAGGATCCGCTGCCAGCGAACGGATCGACCACAAGATCACCTTCGGAGCTCGATTGCTTGATCAGGATCTCGCACAGATCGACCGGCTTTTCGGTTGGGTATGCGTCCTTGCGTTTGATCCACGGAATCTGGAGGACGTTGCGAATGCTCTTGTCCTCGGGCGGCTTCCGTTTTCCCTTCTGGGCCAACAGCACCATCTCCCACTGACTGCGATACGGATATCCCATCCCAGGCGTCCCGGGCGTGTGGTGCTCACAGACGAAAGTGTCGCATCGGGGACAGTTCCACTTCTTGAGCTTCCCGACCTTGTGCCAGACCAGACTCTTGCGCATGTCAAACCCAATGTCGCGGAGCATCGGCTTGAGATTGTCGCCGGTCTCTTCGTCGCACATCACGTACAAATGGGTGCCCGTCTTGAGAACGCGGTAGCTCTCCACGAAGACTTCCTTGAGGTCGTCGAAAGACAGCGTCGGGAACCACTTGTTGCTCGACTGCGATGACTCCTTGAGACGGGTCGTCGTTCCCATCTCGCGCCACTTCTCGAGCGTGTCGTAGGGAGGGTCCGTAACGATGAGGTCAACGGACTTGTCTGCCAGCTCCCGCATCCCTTCGAGCGCGGGCATCAGCTTGATTTCGTGACCCATCAGTCCGTAGGGCTCCTCGTCATCCCCATCGCTTCACGGTGCCAGCGCAGGCGTCTCCCGAACGTGATGGAATTGGTAGGCATGAGAGGTTATCGCACCCCACCAGGGCGCCCATCGTCCAGCCATTCTTTCGGGAACCCCAGAGTGGCGGTGTCCTCCGAAGTCATTCCCCGGAGAATCTCGCGTTCTTCCGGAGAGCACCGGCGCACAATAAATGCTCCAGGCTGCGTGTAGTAATCCAAATGCTCCTTCGGTTGGTCGATCCTCCGCGTTGAGCGGTAATTGTGAATGCACATCACCGCATCCTCGGCAAGGCGCCGTAGGAGTCGTGCTGCCGGAGTTGTTGGACTCCGTTCACTTGGGAGTGAATCGAAATTCAGCGCGGAGTTTCTCCAATCGGTTTTGGGTGACATCGTTCGGTTACTCCAGCAGAGCTGCCGGCTCCAAATTGAACGCGTGGGCGATACGGCTGAGAAAATCGGTGGAGGGGCTCGATTTGCACAACAGCAGGTTGAACAGTTGACTCTTCGACACTTTCGCTTTGGAAGCCAGTTGCAGCACAGTGACATCGTGCTCATCGAGCATCCAGCGGATATTTTCGGCCACCTTCTTACGGGTGCGCATCTCGAGGGGACTGATTTTGCGGACTGCCACTACTTGTCCTCTTTCTCTTCGAGGTACGTCTCGACTTTGTGGACGAGCTCTTCACATTGGTCAGCGCCGAACCGACCGATGTGTGCCTCCTCTTCCGTCATCTCCATCGCCTCCTGCATCCACTGGTAGGCTTCACCACGAGCCATGTGCTTGCCCTTCCACAGTTGGTCGAACGCATCATGGGCCTCGATCCGAGCCTTCTTGGTCATCTTGTCAGCCGGGATACCCAGAGGCTGCCCGGTCTTTTTGTGGGCGCCGTGGCTTGCCTTGCACTGCGGGAAAGCGGTGCAGCCGTAAAACAGCCCGTACTTGCTATCACGCAGAATCATCGGCTCCCCGCACTCGGGGCACGGATGGTCGAGCACTGTTCCGATGGGAAGCGGGTCAATCCCGTGGGCGGCGCGTTGTGCTTGATCGCTCATTGAAGTACGTCCTCTCGAATCGGACACGACGTGAAGTCGTTCCGGAATTTCTCGCTGCTCATGGAGCCTTTGATGGCGTCGTCGTCCCATCCCTCTCCTTGCGCGAACCCGGCACCGCACAGGCTATCCAGATGTGGGTCGAACCAAGCACACTCGGGACAGCGGAGACAGGGAAAAGGTCGCGTGCCCCCGAGCACCTGCATGATGTTCTTACGTTCGGTGTTCTGCTCGGACGTCTCCATCGGGCAGTTCGATTCGACGGCACAGCCATGACCCCTGAAAGTTTCCTCGAGTTCGGTAGCCTCTTCCTTCGTGCAAAGACAACGAAGGATCGAGAGTTTCCCGTCATGTTTCATGATCGGGTTGCCCTTCACCTGGGCCTGGAACGCTTCGCCGTTGCGAACCTGGAAAATCCAGAGCTGTTTCATCGGTTGATCCTCAGCTCACCGGGCCGGTCTCCCAGGGTAACAGTCCCCAAGGAGTGATGACGCCAAGTATGGAGCCGGATCTCGTCCCGAGGGGTCAGTTGAACGTCGTAACCGAGGAACATGACCAGGAACCCCTCCCCATGGACCTTGTGTGAGCCGTTCACGATGCTCATACGGCCTCCTTCAGGGAACAACAGGGTTCGGCCGCCCAAGTCTGTATCAGGTGTCCTGACCGCCAGGAGGGCCCTCTGGAGCGACGCCGAAAAGCCATCGTCTTCAGGGGCCACGACCACGATCCAATCCCCTGTTTCGCGGACATGATCGCAGATCGCGCATAGCGCGGAAATGTACTGGGACGGAGGGAGCACCATCTACTCTGTATACGCAAAAACTCGAATTCAACTTTTCACGAAGCGTACAAGGTCGCGCGCCACCCGACTCGACGTTCACTGACCGTGTTGATGGGAGTCACCACGAGCTCGTACTCCGCATCTCGAGCCTCTTTGGTTCGAAGCTCGCGGAGCAACTTGTTGGTAAGCGACTCCGCGGCCGTGTCGATGAAGTTGAAATTGGGGTTGCGCTCGTTGACGCCACCATCAATCTGCATCCCCCACTCGACTTCGATAAAAGGGTTCCCGGGATTGATCGTCACGACCCTCAGCCCCTTGACCAGCGGCGTCAAAGCATCCTGTATGAGACCCACAATCACCGGAACCACCGAACGCCGTCCCTGCGTGCTGGTCAACGCCTTGTGAGCCAACTCCTGCCTTTCCTTGAAAGGCATCCGTACCAGTTCCATCGGGGTCGGTGGTTTGACCTCCCGGATGGCTGCCTTCTGCCCAGGCTGATAGCCCATCACCGCGACACCACGTTGCGTCTCCTGGCGCACGAGACCCGTGATCGCATTGCCCGTGCCACCGACAGCGTTGAGCATATTGGCGATATTGGCGTCCTTCTCTTTCTGCGCGGCACCGAGTTCGAGAACAACTTCGTTACTCGCCGTTCGCAGCATGGCACCGATAACCACCGGGTTCCGAGCCATGGTCTTCACCGGAACCGCCGGGGAGCCTCCCTCCGGCAGCGCTCCGGTGCGCAGCTCAGGGATGTCGCCATCGTACTGGAGCAGCTCAACGATCATCCCCATCAGCAACGGGTGGAGCATTTGGTAGTCGGGTCGATCCTCAAACGGAGTGAAGATCAGATCCTTGTCGTCGAACCCCCACCGGTCGAGCATTTTCTGGCGCTCCGGGAAATGGGCCAGGTCAGTCGTTCCCGGTTCGATTTTGAACGCATCGAACAGGGCCTGCTCGACACTGCTTTGGAACTCCTTATTCTCGGCCGCGGCCCTCCAGACCTCCTTGACCGCATCTTTCGGATCCATGACTCCGGCTCGAGCGGTCTCGATCAGATCGATGAGCCCCGGGTGCTTGCTCAAGAACTCGTGGCCGAACCGCAGCACCGCATCGAGGAACTCTTGGTCGTCGCTCATGTCTTTTTCTTTCCGCCCGTTACGGTCACCGTAGCCCCAGGCTCGACGATCGTGTCGTCTGGGATGGCCCAAGGGTCCTTGGCTGGCTGTGACTTCGGGCGCCGTTGCATCTCCTGTTGGGGAGCTTGCCCGCCACCGATCATCACGCCGCCTTGTGGCATCGGCGTGTTGTAGGGGCCCTGTTCAGGAGGCACACGAGGATCTCGTTTCGGAGCGGGCTCAGGTGAGGGAGGCGCGGAAACCTGCGCCCGACCCGTAGGGGCGCTCGAGGCACTGCTCTCATCGTCGTCATCCTCTTCACCCTTGGCGAGCTGATCCTCATACCAGGTGCGTACTTGCGTCAGATGCTTGCAGTGTTTCCACCGACCGAAACCCTTGCACTCACAAGTCCACCGACCGTCCTTGTGGAAAATGACGTGGTAGGTGGTCTTGCCGTCCTCCGACGGATACTGCGTGTCGTACTCGTAGAGATCTTCCTCTTCCCCTTCGGGATTTTCGAAATGAGCGGGCTGATTCGTTCCTTCAGGGCGCTCGAGAGTCGGGGCTTCTTTACCGCGTGCTTCAGCCAACTTCTTGACCGCATCATCGAACTGGTCCGTGGTATCGGGGCTGGCAACCTTGTTGTAGCCATCCGTAGGCGAGTCAGGGATCTCCCAATCCTGACGCTGTCTCGCGATCTCGAGCCTGGTCATTTTCTGACCGATGTCATCGAACGCCTGTTGTGCGAGTTTCAGATGCTCGGGATTGCTCATGTCCGAGAACTGTGGATCGTTGAGCAGGTAGTCGACTTGCTCAGCCATCCGCGTGTGCCACGGACTGACAGACCCCTTTGCTCGGATACAATCGGCGTTTTTACACAGCCGACAGAACGCCTTCATGAAGACGTGAGCGTCAGGATGGAACCACTCCTTGCCAGGCTCGTTACACCCGGCGTACAGGTCTCGCTTCTCGCGCGGTTGTACTCCGGTGACCCGGTCATCCGGACTGAGGTTGAGCCGCTTGGGCTTCTTGGCCATCAGTCGTCCGCCAGCGCATCCAAAATACTGTCGTTGAGCCCGGTTTCGTCTTCGGCCTCATCTTCTTTCTCCGTCTCTGGAGAAAGAATTTCATCCGGGTTCTTGAGAGCATCGAGCAGAGTCGGTTTCTCAGATTCAGGCTCGACGACCGTGACCGGTACCGGGGCGCCCCTCTTCGTGAAACCCTTCTTGGTCGTAGCGGCCTTGATCTCGGCACCGAGATCTTCATCCACGAGGGTCTGATCCACATCATCCTCGCGTTCTTCAACGAGAGGCGTCTTGTCCGCCTCCGTGCTCGGAGGATTGTTGGACTCCGATTCGAGGATACCGTTGTCGACCATCTTGTTGGCGATGTTGCGTTTGCTTGGGGGATCGTGCTCAGCAGCTTCTTTTGGCTGCGAAGGCGGCATGGAGGGCTTGCGGTTTTCCAACGGCTCCTTCTGGATAGCCATGTCCCGCCAGTGCATCTTCTCCTTCGCCGCGAGCCATGATTCGGTCTCGATGACATGAGGGCGACCCGGACGCGGGTTCTGCTTGAGAGCCAACGAACAGTCGAGGCACTTGGGCCCCATGACCATCTGACCACAGATGTCTTGCCAGACCTTCAAGTGCTGGTACTGGTTCTGATCGACGGCGCCTTGCTTCCAAAGGGTGTCCACGTCTTCGGGCGTGTGCCCGTACATCTGAGGGGGAGGGAACGACTGCTTATGCGTGCACTCGAGAGAGATTTCCCGTCCCTTGAATTTCGTTGTCAGTGGCTTCAGCATTTCGTCAAATCCCGTGGTAGTTGGCTGCGGTTCGGAACTCGTGGGGGTTCACCATGATGGTTGCGCCTTCCCACAGAACGTCCTCTCCCATGGGCCCAATAACACGAAGGGGATGTGACCCCCTTCCCTGACACTCTACGATCACGTGGGCCAACCTGTTCGCAACACCTACGCCCAAATCACGCAGCCGGAACTCGAAAACCTCTCCGCGCTCCAGGCGCGGGGGTAGTGGGCTCGAAGGGGCCGTGGGAGCAGCACTCGGAGGGGGTGCCCCCGAAGGCTCAGTAGGATGCTCAACAGAAGGCTCAGGAGGGTCCTCAGACGGCTCCGTGGCAGCCCGTGGGGTTTCGGACGGGGTTTCCGCGGGCGCTTCCAGAGGCGTTGTGGGCTCACTGGGCCTGTCAGTGAGTTCCAACGGTTTCCAGTCGTCTCCGAAGAACTTCTTGCCTTCTTCGGCCGTCAGATTTTCGACGACGGGTGCGAAGCCATAGACAGGACCGAAGATTTTCACGAAGTCTGCGGGCCAGAGTTTCGCTTTGAGCTCGCCACCGTCCCGATACAGGCGTCCCTTCTCGTCGGTCTGGAATCCATCCGGACGCACGCGCTTGAACTTGAAATTCTTCATGTCGAAGGGGACGGTCCAGTCGAAACCGACTTCGCAGTCCGTGGTGAGCGGCACGTTCCACTTCATGTTCAGGATCGTCTTGTTCCTGGTCATGAGATCCTGGAACAGCTCGATAGCTTCAGGAGCGATGTCGTAGTCGATCTCGAACACGAGTTCATCGTGAATCGTGATGGTCATGAAAACCTTCTCGAGCCAGTCGCGCTTTTTGCACTCCCGATAAATCATCGCCATCGACAACTTCGTGATGTCGGCGCTCAATCCCTGGATCGGTCCATTCGTGGCGTTGCGCTCAGCCTTCGCCCTGAACTTCCGGTTGAACTCCATGAACTTATTGACATCATCTTCTGTCGGTGGCTTGGCCGGTTTCCCCTCCGCCAGTTTCTCCTGGTACTTCTCCTTGAGCTCCCTGGCGACGTCTCGAGCCGACACGGGGAGTTTGATGTCAGGGATCGGGTATCGACGACCGAACGCCGTCACCACATAACCGCGCTCGCGCCCAAAACCCTTGACCTGGTCCCACCAAGTCTTCAGCGTCGAGTAGGTCTGGTTGAAGGTCCGGTGATGACGAGCAGCTTCTTGCTCCGTACAGCCCTCGATGGCACGGATGATCGCGCTCGGACCGCCCCCGTAAGCCATAGCGAAATTCGCAGATTTCGCACCCTGGCGCATTTGCTTCCACGCCTTGGTTCCAACCTTCTCCTCACCGAAGAACGTGATGCCGGTAAGCGTGTGGAGATCACCAATACGATCGTCCCCGCACTTCGGACAGTAGGCCGGCGGGGCCATCGGTGTGCTTTTACCGTCACCGGTGTCGAACTCCTGGCCACAACTACTGCATCGGAAATACTCCCGGAGCCACTTGGGCTCCCCCGACAAGATGGTGGCGATGCGGAGCTCCACACCACCGAAGTCGATGGCGATCATGATCTTCCCCGGTCGTGCCTTGATGGCCTCACGGATACGAAGCAGACACTGAGGACGGCTCTTGTCGTAGGAAGCGGGAGTCCCGTGCATCGGGAACTTCGTGCCACCGTCGATTGCCGGGTTCCTGGCCGACGGCGTGGTGAAGCGACCGGTGTCAGTACCAAGCTGCTGATAGTTGATCCGTAGCGTACCGTCGGGGCCTACATCGTTGTGAAGCGAGATCAGGTATGTGCCCAGGGCCTTCTGGAGTTCCCCGAGGCGCTTGACCTTCGGAAGAAAAGGGTACCGGTGCCCGTACTTGTCGTTGAGACGCTCGATCTCACCCTGCGTCGTCATGATTTGCTCGGACTTCTTCGTCTTCTGCAAATCCGGAATCTGGAGTTCCTCGAACAATGGGCCGATCTGCGGACGACTGAGAATGTCGTACCGCTCTGGGAATCCCGAATCCGTCTTGAGGAAATGACTCTTCATGTCGAGGTCGTCGAGATGTTTGCGTTTCGCCTCGTTGCGGCAGTCCTCG
>Ga0307380_10008629_pt1 | contig 13035 bp, 15 predicted proteins | sample UN3MG_FD_202239 | JGI IMG/M metagenome (GOLD analysis project Ga0307380, IMG submission 202239) | Soil microbial communities from Risofladan, Vaasa, Finland - UN-3 | ecosystem: Environmental > Terrestrial > Soil > Coastal area > Acid sulfate soil | place: Finland: Risofladan, Vaasa | collected... | reverse complement strand
TCCACCCTGTTGCATCGTGAGCATTCCATCTTTAAGGGCATCCGCAATACCCGCCATAGAATCCTCTATCTCTCGGGACACGAAGCAATTCATCAATGTGACGACATTAGGCGTTCCTGCTCCTGCTTGAATCCTCCCTGCAGGGATCCAGAGCCCCTTCTGCATGGCTTCTAGTGCATCGCGTTTGGCATCCTTGTTAGGATCCTTAGCATAAATCCCTTCTACAACGCGCCTCATGGAATCAAAAGGGTGTTCCTCATTACCATCGGCCCAACGGTATTTCTCTCTCCATACATCTAACGTAATAGCATGGCTATCTGATGCACCTGGATCAGGATTGTATATGTCTAGTTTCTGATGGGCAGGATCGATATTGAACCTGCCATCTGTTTCTCTTCGCGCCATGTGCTATCTCCTTCGATGATGTCGTATTGGATTGTGTGCATTAGTTGGTGCAATCGCCAATCTTCTGGTCTAAGTAATTGCCTACTATTTATCTTGTCTAGTGCTTGTTTTACAGTTAGAGCTGGCGCTGTTGGGATCCTATATGAGGATGCAACTTCCCAATAAGCAAGGGTAATCTCCCTCAGGGGGTATTTTCGAGCCATTTCCGTTTCTCCTCATTCCAGGCTTTTAGCGCTTCACTAAGTGAATGTGTGCACCCGCTGGCAAAGCTTACAGTAGGGCCACAGATAGGGCAATGATCCTTTCGAGGATCAAAGGGTTTAGTGTAATCTGGTGTGCGTTTACTCATATAAAGGTCCTTTAAATTTTTGAAGCGAACCCCAACGAGGGCCGTGTGAAGCATCGGCTAAGAATGGCACTGATTTAATCCCCCAGTCAATCGGTACCTGCCTTAGCTCTCCCGCCACAAGTCTAATTGCTCTGTCTCGTATGTCATTGGCGGGGGTGATTGGAACTTCCATTAATATTGCGTCGTGTATCAAGTTCACAATCCTAACATCCCAAGACATCAGCTTCTTATAGGTACGCATTGCTGCATGCAGAGTGATGTCGCTGCTAATGGATTGAGGCGGAAAGTTGGATGCCTCATTCATGAGGAAGCTGAGGTTTGCACGTGTTGCAAGCCCCACACGTTTCTTACGCCCAAAACAGGTTGTTATGACTTGGTTGCTTTGAGGGGCATTTCGACAACGCGTTATGAACTCGGCGGCTTCAGGGAATCTCTTGTACCAGCTATCGATCATCATGGAAGACTCTTCTAGTTCGCCTCCAATCTGTCCTTGTAGCCCAAACTTTGTGATACCATATACTATACCGAAGTTCACGTTCTTGCACTTCACTCTTTGCTCGTATGCCCCTTCGGCCTCAGCACTCCAACCAGCAAAAATGAAACGTGCCATCTCATCATGAATGTCACCGCCTGTATTGTATATCTCCGTGAGTAAAAAGTCCCCAGAGAGAGCTGCCAAACACCGCAGCTCTGCCTGGGAAAGATCAACCTCAACAAGCTCGTAGCCAGGTGCAGCTACAAAAGTCCCTCGGATTTGTGCCAATCTAGGAGGGTTCTGCATGTTAGGTTGACGCGCGGCGAGACGCCCTGTTCTTGTACCATGAAGTAGAAAGGTTGCATGCACTCTATTGGTTAGAGGGTCCACGTGTACACGGAGCCCCTTAACATAAGTACCATACATCTTAACGGCCTTGCGGTGTTTCAGGATCAACTCGAAGATAGGATGTTCTGTCTTCTTCTGAAGCCAGTCTAGTGCATCCGCATCTGTTGATCCTTTGAACCTATTAGGAAACTTGTACCTCCGGTATAGCAGTTCACTAACTTGCTGTGGAGATCCTGCATTGATTGAGTACCCTACTAACTCATTGATCTCTTCGGCTACCTCAGCCCTCATGCCTTGGAAGAATACCTCATTCTCATCTAACCTCTGTGGATCCGTGCAGATACCATTCGTTTCGACTTGTGCCAGCATCGCACTAGCAGGGATGAGAGTCTGCGTATAAAGTTTCTCAAGGCTCGAGTCACTACGAACACGGGCTCGAAGTATAGGTAACAACTGCGCCGTATTAGCTGTGTCAATAGCTTGGTACTCGGCAAGTACTTGCGGGGGGACGAGTTCATAACTGCTCTCCTTATTCGGCAACCAAGGTTTGATCATGTATTTGTAATCAGGAGCGCCTAATACGTCAGACGCCACCGCTTCCAGACTATGAACTCCACCCTCCTCGTCCAAGGCGTACGAAAGCAACATCGTATCATCATCAACTCGAGCCCGTATACCTCGTCTTGCGAGGAACTTGATGTCGAATTTACCGTTGTGCCACGTCCACCGTATATGAGGGGACTCAAGATACTTTTTGAGGAGACGCAAGTGCTTGGGGTAGAAGCAGTAGCTGATGGCAGGATCGTTAGAGGGGGTAATGCCCAATGACAATATACTATCGTGAATGTGATGTAATCCCGTAGTCTCAATATCACACGTGAGTTCATTAGAGTTCCACAGTAGCTGATCAAAAAGGAATTTAATATATGCCGCATCTGCATCGTCGGGGATTATCTGCACATCAGCGGGTATGTGGATGTGTGGGCTGCCCCCTGCGCCAAGTTCTACTCCATATTGGATATCTTGCTTCCATTGCCTAAATGAACCGCCGCCTCTCATCAAGGCGGCTACATGTACAACTGGAAGGATTCCCACTTCTGCAAGTGGGCTTGGGATCAATTTGCCACGCACTTGTGTTATCTTAAGGCCCCAATTACCTGTGAGTGATCTCACTGCTGCATTACCCATAGCTACAATGACGCGTCGAGGATGCGCACTTACCTTCTCAATTAGACGATCTCTGCAACATCCGGCGGCAGTGTTCATGCTCTTCTCATTCTTTAGAGCAGGAAGAGGGTAGCACTCCATTGCGTTCAATATATAGCCTGCATTCTTTGGAACAAACTGGTGAAAGATCTTACCTGAGGGCCCAATTAAGGGTTCTCCTTCTTTAACTTCTTGTGCCCCTGGTGACTCTGCTACAAACACAATAGGACTCTTAGGATCTCCCTTCGAACCTACCTTAGGCCCCCGAAAGGGACATCCAATACACCGCACTTGAGGCGCGTGTATCTTGTTATATTTCATTTGGAGCTACAAGCGCATGCATTGCGTAGACGTTCTGCATAGACTGGGTATATGCTGTTGTAGCACTCCAATAATTACCTCTCTCGACGTGCACGTATTTATCCACATCAAGAGGTACTCCTGCTATCCCTAACACAAGGGGATTAGCAGAATCGATCCCCACAACATTTGGCAGAGTACAACAATAAATGTCATCCGCCATATTGTTAGACATCCCTAAGAGGTGGATGTGCACATCCGACCTTCCGAGCGCATTATCATTTATGAACTCTATCACACTTGAGCGTGTTTCGTGCTTATTAGCGATCCAGCGAGGTATGCCCCAATACTCCACCTCATACGCCCCCCACTTTTTGGGTAGGAAGCTACGGAGAGACGTAACGCAGAGGAATATATCATCCGTTGTTTCCCCTTGAGGTACGCGCATTAATGGTAGGTGTGAATCATGTAGTGCATCCCCTTGTGTAATGATCTGGCTCATCGTCTCAAGGTAATTACCAAGTACATCAGGTGTCATTACACACGTGGCATCTACTATTTCAGCGGCATGCAACACCAGTTTGAAATTCAGCGCTGTGCCAAGTTCGACCACGCTATTATCCATTATGATACAAGTATCACCCCACCCTCTCTCGATCGCACGCATTCGTACTTTTATTATTAGTGCTCGATACCTTGCAGGATTGGCTAATACATCATGGGCCAATAATAAAAGGTAGTTCCCTAATAGTGGTTTAGCACTATCTTCCTCATAAAGGAACAACTGCTCTAACAAAGTAATTGGCCCTATAGGGCTATATCGCACCTTCATTGCATACTCCTTGTTTGGCTCTATCGTTGGACTACACAGTGCCCACCCGTTTTGATTAATTGACCTCCACGAAGCAATGCATTAATGTAATTATCAACCCTTAGCTCCTCAGGTCGATCGTATACGTCTCTTTCCACTCTAGTGCGTCGATACGTATCGAGCATTTGCAATTTTGTTTCCGTGCTAACACCCTTCATTGAGAGCCTAAACTTTTGCCACTCTGCATCCTTAACCGCGTCGAGCAATTCGTTGAGTGGTGTTGTACTTATATTATATGGCCATTCCCGCATGATCTGCTCCTAGATGAATTCGTATAATATATTATATATTAGGTTCTCTTAGTCAATCAAGAGTCTTATTTGATCCCTGCCAGTGCTAGGAACTCCATCCTAACTGCTGGCTCTACGAAGACTCCTCGGACATGAGAGGTAACTGTGTCAATGCATCCGGTAGCCTCTTCCACTCCCCGTGCTGACATACAACTGTGCTCAGCTGATATAACGCACATAGCCCCAAGGGGTTCCAAATGGTCCATAAGGGCGTCGACAACCGAATTACCTACATCTTCTTGAAGGCTTGGGTTTCTATGCGAGATACCATATAAGAGCCTGGCAAGCTTGGAGAGGCCGACCACACGCTCATTGGGGATGTAGCCGATATAGGCTGTACCCAGTACGGGTACGAGGTGGTGAGCACAAACAGCTCGGAAGGGGATTCCTGTTTGGATGACCATTGCTCGTTCATATTTATCCTCTGCAGACGCTAGTGGGAATGTTACACTCAATACATCACCAGGGTTAAATGGCTGATTGTAGTGCTTGAGGTACTTCAACCACCTAAGAGGTGTACCAATAAAGTTGGGGTCATGGAGTGTAATACCCATCTCTTGCAGGATGTATTCCATTTTGGCCATCATAGAGGCTACTGCTGGATCTTTTATGTCTAAAGTCATTATTATACTCCTGTCAGTTTATCGGGCCATAGCAAGACATGCTGTTGGCATCCTAGGTGTACTTTCTCGTTGAATGGGGTCTTCTTAGTTTGGGCTAGCATAGTGGTAGCCAATCGATGCATCCCTTTGAGGGTCCCTTGGAGTTTCAAGTTGGCTCTAATAGCTATTTCCTCTGTAGGCAGAGCATCTTGTATATGGAGAGGCTCTGAGAACATAGGGGTACCAGATGTGAAGTAGAACGCATCATACAGGGGGGATGGCATATAGTTGTATACGTCCATCGCATATGTAAAGTCCTCAGCAGAGAAGCACACGATCTTGATACATATTTGTACGGGGTATGCACGCCTCCCTATATTAAAGGTGTCCACAAGGTAGCGTGTTAGCTCTTTATAGTCCACGATGTTCCCGCTACTTGGGGGCTTTGGGGAGAACGTGATAACGTCACATACAGGAAGCCAATCCGCGAAGATCTCTCCTTGTGTTTCAACAGCCACCTTCATTCCACGCGCATTAAATCCGATGATCATCTCACCAAGCCCTTTATGAATACAAGGATCACCGCCAGTTAGTGTGACGTAGGGTGCAAATGGCCTAGCGTCTATCGCGTCATAGATCTCGCCTATGGTCATCATAGTGCGCCCTGAGCGGATGAGATTAGGCAGAACTGCATGAAGTGAGTCACACCAAGCACAACGAAGGCCACAACCTCCTGTACGTAGGAAATGTGTAACAGTCCCCGTCATTAGCCCTTCCCCTTGGATCGTAGGCCCAAAGAGCTCCATGATCGGTATCCTAGGAATTTTAACCATGATGTTTGAGCTCCTCTGTTAATGCAGCCCACGCTGCTTGGGAGCTCTCTACCATAGCGGAATTGTTAGGCGTTTCGAAGACGCGTACGCGTCGACAGAACACTTTAGAGCCTCCATAGCCATTGTCGATCAACCATACATCGTTCATGTACCAGAAGAGGAATTCTGCAATCCCTTCACATCCGGTCTTTTCAATGATACGCACCTGTGCGAGCCCCCATGGAGCATCTAAATGTTCTAGCTCCATGCGCATTGGATCATCCTGCGCCACCAGCAGCGTATGATCGAAATACTGCTCCAGGAAGTCTTTGAGTGTCCGGAATCCTCCGAAGTCGCACACCCAGTTGCGAACGTCAAGGACAGGTGACTCGAACTCAAATTCAAATGCCAGAGAGTACCCATGTAGGTACTTGCAGTGGGAGTCCGCCTTGTATTGGCGATAACATATACTGAACCCTGCTTCATGTCCATACCTCTTCGTACTAACGTACACCATCATGCTCCTTCTCTGCTACGCGTAAATCCTTAAAGCGCTCAACTGCCTCTTCATACGTAACCCCACTAAAGGGCCACTTAAGTTCCGATAGCTGCCCGTGAGGGCGTTCCTGCATACGCTCATATAGCTTGAGGGTATTCAGAATCATAAGATCATCAATCCCCATACCGAAGTAACGCCCCAACTTATGTAAGTACCAGAATGTATCACCGAGCTCATCTATGAGCCTGTTAGCTCCTGCGGGATGATCTATTACAGCGCGGAAGGTGCTATAATCTTCGAAGCCGGTGTCTCGTATGACCTTTTTGACGTTATCCGCAAACTCTCCTGCCTCCCCTGCAAGCCCTAGGGTAAGATAACATATCTCGCCAGCGTCATACATGTGTGCGTGAGCATACCAAGAGGTTTCCCTCTGAAATTTTGCATATTCCTGTTCTAATTGATTTGATGTAAACGTATTCATGATTTATACCTCGTAGGGTCTGTTACGCACGCAAGCTCGAAACCATCGCGTCGCGAGATGCAAGTAGGGCACACACCGCAATGTACCTCTTCCCCTTTGTAACAACTCCATGTTAGTTCCCAGGGGGTATCGTGGTCGTCACCAAGCTTGATTACTCCTGCTTTATCAAGGAACATTAAAGGTGTGAACAATCGAATCTTGTGGTATGTGCCAATGTAAATTGCATTTGCCATACCACCAATGAATTCTGGCGTACAATCAGGATATGCCCAATTTTCCGCGTCATCTGCATGTGCACCAAAGAAGATTGCTTCTGCCTCGGGATCTGTAACCGCAATGCTGGTGATCAACGAGAGCATCACACCATTACGGAATGGTACATACGTTGGAGAGACTCCCGCGGGTAACTCACTATAAGATGCGTCAGGGACTACGAACTCTTTATCTGTAAGCCCTCCGACCCCAATAAGGCCATCAATCTTCTTGACTAAATGTTGCACACCTAGAAAGGCACACACTTCATGTGCATGATCAAGCTCTTTAGTGTGTCTTTGTCCATAATCAAAACTCACTCCCGTTACAGACCCTTGATAATTACGTGTTGCGACTGTGAGGCAGGTGCTACTATCAATTCCTCCTGATAAGAGGACATACGCCTTACTCATCTTATTTCTCCTGGGCTTTGGTCTTTGGTCTTTTGTTTAAGGATTGTCTCATAGATATGAAGGATCTCGGTGGTAGCAATATGATCTTGACATGGAGCGTGGCGTAGTGCATCGAGTACTACATCTACAGACACTCTATATTGGCCTCCAACCTTAATCGTTGTGATCGCATTTCGACTCCTCTGTCTACCATAAATGCCTGAAGGGTAAGAGTACCCCAACAGGCATGACATGGAACGAAGTGGTATCCAACCACGATCAACGAGCTGGTGGAGAGCTGTTATTATAGCTCCTCTTGAGTTCTCGTTGATCATGGTGGATACCTGATAGCTAACCGACTACCGACTAGAAGTCGCTACCACCATCGCCAGGGAAGAGATCACGAACGTTGTTGCGATCCTCACCTTCATACTTCCGTACATCTACCTTCACCTTCAAGTCGCGTCCCAGCATCGAGCTGATGACATCATCATCTTCCGGGTTGAATGCTTGTTCCAGGAGCTCCGGAGCAATGCGCGACAATTGGCGCTTCGTGATTGGTAAACCTTTGCCTGCGAATACCAGGTGACAATACAACTTGCGTCCCGCATATTCACCATCGCTGACCTCCAGTTGCAGAGTCCACATTGGATTGCCACTGGCTTGGCTATAGGTGAAATCACATTCCGCAATTACTGCAGGGTACATTCCCTTCGGCAACGCTTCAAACGATACATCTTCCACGTTGTTAAGGTCAACCATTAAAGTGTCACCGGCGGAGAAATCTACTGCGTCTGCTTCTACTGCTTTGATCTTGGCTTTGGCCATGTTGCTTACTCCATAACGTTTTGGTTAATTGCCTACTCAAGGTTTAATCTAACGCGGTAGGCGACGTTAGACCCCGTTCGAACTCCTCTTATTTCAGTGCTGTTCCGTCAGGGTTTAACAGCCCCACCTCCTTCAGGATACTTCCAATCGTGGGATTGTCAAAGTATTCACCTTTGAAAGCTTGATAACGATGCTTAGCATCATACTTCCCTGCGCCTGAAGGAGACACATATAAGCGTCGTAGTGTTACGCCTTCTGCACTCTTGCCCATCTTGTAGTACCCCACCATATCCATAAAGCCCTGAACTTTCTTTGAAAGCTGTCCAGTCATATCGGGTACGTACTTGTACTTTTTGTTCTCGTCCTGATTGTACTTCTCGCCGCATGTGAAGATCACATTCATTGGTAGGTCCCTAAAGGCACGTACAACTCGCAGGATCATAGTGTTGTTCTTCTTGTATTCTGCCCACTCAGCACTTTGTGTTTCCTCATCTAACCGCGTAGTAGGAGTAATCCCCAGGAGCTGATTAAAGCAGTAGGCTTCAAGCTCGGAGAGGCTGTCCAGAACAACGGTGCGGTACTTTCTTGGTTTCTTGATCTCACTGAGTTCCACACCTCGAAGATGTGCTTCCATCGCCTTCAGCTTTTCAATGTCGTTGTCATCGCGGGCAAGGCAATGCTGTTTCAAGAACTCGTTGATCTGCCCGAGCTTGCGAAAATCCGTCACAGTAATTGCATCCAGATTCGCCATATGATCTACGGAAAGATCACCTGACTCCGCATTGATGATTAGCACGTCACGCATTGAAGGTATATCAAGAGAGGTACACGCTAGTGTAGTCTTACCTATTCCATAGGTCCCATATACTAGGCATTTGAGGAATCTCTCCCTTCGTTGTACTGTCTCGATCCTAAACTGTGGTGCCTTGATCGCCTGCGTAATCACCTTTGCAGGAATAGCTGCAGTTGGCTTACGCATAGGCGTAGGTGTTACTCGGGGTACTTTAGGTAATGACGCCATCCGTAATTCTCCTCTTCTCGTGATACCGTGGTTTCTTTCAATTGAAATTCCCAATCATCGTCTCGATCCATCATCAGACATATGTCTTGAAGGCTGCAATCCCACGAACAATCTCTCGTAGGATTCGGGTAAAGTGGCAGATCAGGGTTACACATGTCTACTACTTCCATCATGATCTTCGTGCCTTCTGCTTGCATTTGGGCCTTTGTGCGTCTCGTTCTCGAACGCCTTATAAAATCGTCCCTGTCTTCACTTTCGCTGGCTGCAAGGTTGTTAAGGCACTTAATGTTCGCCGATGGCGCTCGCTCGACATCTCCATAGAGTCTAACAAGAGCATCTCTATAGAGCCCATGTGTAGTCCCTTGGTGCTCCGCAGTTGAGATCTTTCCTGTGGATAGGATTCTTGGCTCGTTAGGGAGTTCTTTTCTGAATTCATGTAGTATACCACCTGCTATGTCAAAAGGGAATACTGCTTCTGCAGCCCAGATATATGCACTCATTTGTTGATCAAACTCAAGGCCCCCTTGGCCAAAGGATTTATAGAACTTCCAGTCCAGGATCCAATACTCTCCCTCACATTTTACCAACCTATCCAATGTGAATTGGTATGCTACAGAATCAAAACCTGGAGGGGGAGGAATATCGAGAGGGATGTGACACGTAATTTCGACTTGAGGTTTACCATCGATCCAGACTGTTTCATATTCATCGCGGCTCTGGATCCACATGAGATAGTTCTCGAGAATCCCCTCACATAGCGTCGCTTGCTCTTGCCAATCATCGGGGAGTCCAAATTTTTGTTTCCTCTGTTGCGCCTTGCACGCGTCAACGTATGCATGTAGGGCTTCAACAGGGTGTAGGAATCGATTATACCCGTAGTAGTCTTCAAGTGCGAAGTGCCCACCAGTACCAATCCAATAATACGAAGGGTTGTTCTTTGTCGTGAGATTCTGCTTTAGGGCACTCTGCCAGCCCCATCGGCGCCGACATCTCTTGAAACTGCCTCGATCACTTGTGCGGAGGACAGCTATTCGTGGCTCGCTTGTGGCGAGGCTGTGAGTCTTCTTGGCCATACTAGGTTCCGTCTTTGTATGTAATATCTAATATATTAATTATATAGGAGTTATAATGTGGTCATCAAGAGATGCCATATAAATTCTTTTATTTTGAGGCTACGTCTCACCCTTAAGCGCCCGTATTAGCTCTTCGGGCCTGCGCATGATCTTGCGCACATTGGCAGCACTCTGCTGAAGATTAAGGAGAGCTACCTCGTCAATTGTCCTATCATATTTAATGTAACGCCACTTAACAAATTCATGGGCACTAATTGCGCGACGTGTACGTCCCTCTGCTTGCTTATTAGCATCCAGGTGACTATACCCAAGGAAGAAGGAGTTCTTGCACGTTTCTAGATCGAAAGACTCTGCGTATGCAATGGTACATACTATAATACTCTGGTGCTCTCTAAAGTATCGCACCTCCTTATCTTGCTCCTCATTACCTATACCACCCATAATGGCATGCGCATCATACCCTCGCGCACATAGTTCCTTCGTAATTTCAGTGCATGCGTCCCTAAAAGGGACAAATATGACTATGTGTGGTTCGTCCTCAAGGGTGTCCATAATTGCTTCGAACCCTGCGCCCATTCCCAACGAAGGATCCAACGCACGAGGACAACATAAGAGTTGTCGCAGCTTGATCAATTGGGATAATACGGTAGATGCAATGATCATAACATCCCCCTCTTCCATCATGCCTATCATCTCTTGCGCGAGGCCTTGATAGATTTCCTCCTGCTCGTCATCCATTTCGACATCCATGACTGTGCGCAATCCCTCAGGGAGTTGATCTGCGATCACATCTTCAGGCACGTATGCGAAGTATCTGTCCATAATTGCATGTAATGCTTCAACGTTCTTGACCCCAAGGATCTCGGTCCCAAATTGGCTCGCATTGACAATGCAATATGTCTCGACGAACTTCCAATAACTGGTAAACACCTTTGGGGCCACTAATTGGAATGCCGTGAACATCGAGGTAGGATCTTTAGAGATGATACTGCCTGTTGCAAGGATCATTACATCACTATGTAGCGTCATGCTTTTGAAATAGCCATACGTCGCTGATTTACGGCTACGCATGGCTTTATGATATTCATCCGCTATGATGGCTGCCCATCGCAGGGTCTTTATGGTCTTATAGTCTCGCCAGAATATGGAGAAGTTAATAATGAATATCCCAGGTTTGACACTTGCGTGTAACCACATAGCTCTCCGTTTAACCGCACTACCTTTTACAATGTAGATCCGATCCTCTAGTCCCTCAATATTGGCCCACTGAGGAATTTGTCGTTTCCACGTGGCTACAGCGGGCCCCGAACACATCACCAGGATACTCCCCTTAGGGAACATTGTCCCCAACCCACCATTTACTAGACCCAGTTCAACGAGGGCATCAATGATTGGACGCGTCTTGCCAGCTCCTGGGACAGCAATCACTGCTGTACGCCCCTTTCTAACGATCTTCTGCCTCACAAAGCCCTGGTATACAAATTCCGGCTCTAGTTGGTTCATGCCTGATAATCTACCTTGTTCGATTTGCGCAGGTTGCATATAAGATGTACTAATTGTACGTTGTCCCAAGTATGCGTGCCCCCTTTCGAGAGGGGATGCGTGTGGTCCATCGATGCATGCCCTGGTTTGACCCATTCACCACATATTTGGCAAGACCCAAAGGAGATGCGGAACACTTCAACTAAGGTAATAGTGTGATCACACTCAACTCCCAACGTAGTAGCTCGATGTCGTTGCCGCATGCTCATCTTGCTTTTCTTGTCCCTCTTGCGTACCCCTTCTAGAGCCCTATTCACCTTACAACATATTGTGCAATATCGATTAAGCCCATCTGCATCCGCTACCCTATTGGATGCATAAAATTCGCTCTTAGGCTTAGTCTGTTGACACCCGCTGCACTTCTTCATGACTTAGCAGCTGCTTTTGCTGCCTTTGACATTCTCTTCACGGAAGGTTTGGCGATCTCTTCTTGACGGGGCGTATTAGGAGGAAGCTCAACGTACTTGCCTCCATGGAACATAATTGCACGCGCACACCACCAAAGACACTTGCCAACGTCCTTAAGGTAGCTACTGTCACTCTTACGCCCAGCACGCATCAGATACTTGAGGGCTTGCGAGAGGTGAGCATCGTCAGGAAATCGCTCTTCCATCAAATCGACCACCTGGAACGTATAGCCCTTAAGAGTGAACTCGTAATGCTTCGGGTTAATCACACTCTGTGTCATCTTAGTTCTCCTTCATCCTACTGTTAACTGAGCGCGTTGCTTTTTCGTGATCGCGCCGAATATGAGGTAGTAACATCCATGACGAATTGCATCACGGGCATGCCTTTCGCCCTTAACATAGAATCCCCATTCCCTCAATCTCTTATCTGTGCAGAAGCCCTTTGCAATATGTGCGGGCTGCTTGATTATGTCAAATATACTATTGATGATGCATATAGTCTCTATGCACCCTATAATGCGTGTCGTTAGCATTTCACTCCCGACATGATGTTTGGCGCGCCACTTATAAACGCGGTAGTCTTCCATTACCACCAAATCAGGTGGATATTCCTTAATTAAGCGTGCTACCTCAGATGCGGCATTTTCTACAGAGGTTGTGTCTATCTGCCCACTCTTAGTGAGCTCGAAACCTTGAAATGCTGCCCATCCTGTAGTGTGCCCAGGATCAAAGCATAGAGTAACGAAATGCTGAGGAACACTAGGTGTACCTTTCTGTACATGGGCTTTTACTACTAGCTCTTCAAACTCCACAACTTGTTCCTCCAAGGTAAAAAGGGGGAGGCTATTAAATATGTGTGCCTCCCCCTCAAGGTGCCCCGCG
>Ga0307380_10008628_pt1 | contig 13036 bp, 7 predicted proteins | sample UN3MG_FD_202239 | JGI IMG/M metagenome (GOLD analysis project Ga0307380, IMG submission 202239) | Soil microbial communities from Risofladan, Vaasa, Finland - UN-3 | ecosystem: Environmental > Terrestrial > Soil > Coastal area > Acid sulfate soil | place: Finland: Risofladan, Vaasa | collected... | reverse complement strand
GGTGGCGGGCCTGGCCCACAGGTCGGGCAGCTTCGCCAAGGCGGCAGTTTCCTGCTCACGCATTATGTGAGTATACCGGTTCATGGTCAAGGTGATGGTGGAGTGGCGGGCGAGGGCCTGTGCGACGGCCGGGTGCGCGCCGCTGCGGACGAGATTGGTTATGAACGTGTGACGCAGCGAGTGGAAGTCGGCGTACCTGCCGCCGGCGTCGCGGAAGTCAATCCCAGCCGCCTTGAGGTCCGCCTGAATGATGGCGGACGCAGGCTTGTTACGGCCTGGAGAAGCCGTACAATCACGGCGAAATGGCCCACGACGATCGTGGGCCACAGCTCGGATGAGAAATGTCGAATCAGTGCGAGGCTTGGAAATGACCCGACCCGCAGGCGCCATGACGTTGCTTGTCTGTTTCCTTGGAGGTTGTGCCATGCCACGGAATGAACTGACGCTCGCGGCCGACTCTCGCGCCGCGGCGATCATCGTCGTCGGCGAAGAAGCCACCGCGCCGGAGCGGCATGCGGCCCAGGAGCTGGCGGAGTTCCTGCAGCAGGCGACGGGCGCACAGTTCGACGTGGTCGGCCGAGACGAGCGGGGCCGGCCGCGCCTGCTGGTCGGGCCGGATGCCGCCCGGCTGGCCGATCCGGCGTTCACGGCCGAAGGCCTGGGCGCCGAAGGCATCGTGATCCGCACGGTCGGGCAGGACCTGATCCTCGCGGGGGGCCGGCCGCGCGGGACGCTGTACGCCGTCTACACGTTCCTCGAAGGCCACGTCGGCGTCCGCTGGTGGTCATCGAAGGTCACCGACGTACCCCGCCGTCCGGCGCTGACGGTCGGGCCGCTGGACGTCCGGTACGTCCCGCCGCTGGAATACCGCGAAGCGTACTGGGCCGACGCGCGGGACGGCGACTGGGCCGCCCGCAGCCGGTGCAACGGCAACGGCGCGGCCCTGGAGGCCCGCCACGGCGGCAAGTGCGTCTACGAGGGCTTCGTGCATACCTTCTACCCGCTGATCCCGCCGGAGAAGTATTTCGCGAAGCACCCCGAGTGGTTCAGCATGATCGAGGGCAAGCGGACGCACAAGCAGGCGCAGCTCTGCCTGACGAACGAGGCGATGCGGAAGGAACTGGTCGGGAACCTGAGGGCTCGCCTTCGCGAAAACCCCGCCGCCACCATCGCGTCGGTTTCGCAGAACGACTGGTACGGCAACTGCCAGTGCCCCGCCTGCCGCAAGATCGACGAGGCGGAAGGCAGCCCCTCCGGCTCGCTGCTGCACTTTGTCAACGCGGTGGCCGCCGATATCGAGAAGGACTTCCCGCACGTGGCGATCAGCACGCTGGCCTACCAGTACACGCGAAAGCCCCCCAAGCACGTTCGCCCGCGGCAGAACGTCATCGTCCGCCTGTGCAGTATCGAGTGCTCCTTCAGCATGCCGCTCTCGTCGCCGCGGAACGGCGCGTTTGGCGACGACCTTCGCGGCTGGGCGAAGATCTGCGAGCGGCTGTACGTGTGGGACTACACGACGGACTTCAGGAACTACATCCAGCCGCATCCCAACCTCCGCGTGCTCGGGCCGAACGTGAAGTTCTTCGCCGGGCACAACGTTCGCGGCCTGTTCGAGCAGGGGGCGTACAACACGGCCGGGGCGGAGATGGCCGAGCTCCGCGCGTGGGTGCTGGCCAAGCTGCTGTGGGACCCGAAGCTCGACGCGGATAAGCTGATCGGGGAGTTCCTGGCCGGCTACTACGGCCCGGCCGGCAAGCACGTCGCCGCCTACCTGAAGGTCACGCACGACGCCGTCGAGGTCGCCGGCGATCACCTCGGGTGCTTCTCGCCGAACGACGCGAAGTTTCTCTCGCTGGCGACGCTGGCGGCCGGGTGGGAGCACCTCAAGCAGGCCGAGGCCGCCGTTGCCGACGACCCCGACCTGCTCCGGCGGGTGAAGGTCGCCCAGCTTCCCGTGCTGTACGTGTTCCTGACACGATGGGACGAACTGCGTGGGGCGGCCAAGGCCGCCGAAGCCAACTGGCCGGTGGCGGATTCGGCGAAGGAAGTCCTCGCTCACTTCATCCAGACGGCCAAGGAGGCCGGCATTACCCGCCTGAATGAATGGGAGGAAGGATTCGACGACCTCGTCAAGATCGTCGCGAACGCCGGACTTCGCAAATAACGCACGCCGCCGCCTCAGGGCGTGGCCCCGGCGCAACCGGATGGGTCTCTCCGGCCTTCCGTGATACTTACCTTGGCCTCGGGGAGTCCGGGCAGTGCTCCGGGCCGTGCGGAGCGCCCGACCCAATGAAAGGCCTCCGGCGCGCGGACGTGAAAGCTTCACGCCCGCTCGACGGACGGCGCCGAGGAGCGTACAATCAGTCCGGTCACTTGGAGCACAGGGGGACGGTCTTTACCGTGAATCTTCCGCTGCAGCAAAGTGCGGCGAAGATTTGAGTACCAGCTCAACCGCCTTCCGAGCTGGTGTTGTAGGCATGCAGGGCAAGGTGCACCGCGTGGCGCCATGCTGAGCAGCGTCCTGCTGCCGGCAAGGCAAAGGAACAAATCGCTCTTCTCTGCGCGACGACGGCGTGGTAAATTGTTTGTTGTTGCCCGGTCGCCGCCGCGGCGGAACGAGTGTCGGGCCGGGCGAGTATTTGGAGATCTGCGCATGGCCAAGCGGATACTCATTGTTGATGACGATGCTGATTTCAGAGACGCCATAGAACTTATTCTTTCCGGCGCCGGCTATGAGGTATCGCACGCCGCCAACGCCAGGGAGGCTGAGAACAAGCTCAGCAAGGAAACGATAGACCTCGTACTGCTCGACGTCATGATGGACACCGACACAGAGGGCTTCCACCTGGCCTACAGGATCCGCCAGGATGAAAAGCTGAAGGACATCCCGATAATCATCTTGACCTGCATAGAGGAAAGGACCGGCGAGGAAATCGAGTTCAGCAAATCTCGCGATTACCTGCCGGTGGAAGCGTTCCTGAAAAAGCCGGTCGACGCCGAGGAATTGAAGGCACGCGTCGCAGAGCTCATAAAGTAGCGGCCGCCGGCAACTGTTGCAGGGGCCGAGAGATTACTCAAGAGCGGCAGGCCGGACGTCGTTGTGCTCGACGTGATGTTGGAGACAATAAGTTCCGGGTTTGACCTGGCCAGGGATGTGCACAACCGGGTTTTTTGACTTGCCAATTGTCATGCTGACCAGTGTGCATCAGGCCGTACCTCAGTCGATGCACTTCGAGTCAGATGAAACGTGGCTGCCGGTGGCAAGATTTCTGGAGAAGCCCGTGAGCCCTGCCGACTTGGCGAGCGAGATAGACACCATTCTGGCCGGATGAGCCCGTCAGAAGGTTCGTCGTTTCAAGGCCGGTTTGTGTCGGGTTCAGCATGCAGAACGAGCCGGATAAATCTGACATTCTGCGATTTGCCTCGTTGATTGCGCACCAGCTGCAATCGCCGATCAGTGCTATCAGCACGATTCTGAATGCGGTTTTGGGCGAGTTCGCCGGCCCCTTGACGGCGAAGCAGAGGGACCTGCTTGCTCGTGCCAGTGCCCGCTGCGATGAAGGGGTTGCCACGGTGCGCCGCATGCTGGCGATCGTGTCGGCAATGAGCGGGCACGGCGGCGCGAAGGATGTCACGGACCTGGCGGCAATTGTCCACAGGGCACAGGTTCGGTGCCAGCACAAGGCATTGCGGCGTGGCATCTCTCTGTCCGTGGAGATAGTTGCGGAGCTGACCCATGTCCGCGGCACTGAGCCGGCCCTGGCCGAGGTGGTCGATGCGATTGCCGACAATGCTTTCAAGTACACACCGAACCGTGGTCGCATCAGGCTGAGGATTGAAGCTGTCCCGTCTGGAAAGCTTATCCGGCTTTCCGTGGCGGATTCAGGTGTGGGGATTCCCGAAAAGTTCCGTGAAAAGGTTTTCGAACCTTTCTTCCGCGCTCCTGCGGCGGAAGAGTCAGCCCGCCCGGGAATAGGTCTGGGGCTTTCTTTCGTCAAGGCTGTCGTCGAAGAGATCGGCGGAACCGTCCGGGCCGGAAAGGCCGACCTCGGGGGCGCTGAGATTGTGGTGAACTTGCCGATGGCTGAGCCTGCTGAGCTCGAACAGAAGGAAAAGGCAAAGATGGTTAGCCCAATGAAGGTTCTCATCATTGGTGGCGTGGCAGCCGGCCCAAAGGTTGCGGCCAAGATCATTCGTCTGATGCCCAACGCGGAGGTGACGGTGGTCGAGAAGGACGAGTTCCTTTCCTACGCCGGCTGCGGTCTGCCTTACTACATTTCCGGCGTGGTAAAGAACCAAGCTGAACTGATGAGCACGGCCGTAGGCGCCCTGCGCGATGCGGTGTTCTTCCAACAGGTAAAGAACGTGCGCGTCATGAGCCGCACCGAGGCGATGGAGATCGACCGCACCGGAAAGCGTGTTCGCATTCGCGATCTTACGAACGGCCAGGAATCTTATCTTGACTACGACAAGCTTGCCCTTGCGACCGGCGCTTCGCCCGTGGTGCCGTCGATTCCGGGTGTAGATCTGGGCAATATCTTCACGCTTCACGGCGTTCGTGACGCCGAGGGAATCAGATCGGCCCTGGTCAGAGGCAAGGCGCACGACGTGGTAATAGTGGGCGGAGGGCTGATCGGCATGGAGACAACCGAGGCTCTGGCGAATGCCGGGTGCCGCGTGACCATAGTCGAGATGTTTCCGCAGACCCTTCGCATTCTTGACGCCGAGATGGCCAAGCTGGTCGAGCTGCACCTGGAGTCCAAAGGCGTCAAGGTGCTTACGAGCACGAAGGTCGAATCATTCCAAGGTAACGGAAAGGTGCATGCGGTCATTACGGACAGGGGTTCTCTCCCCGCGGATATGGTGATCATGGGCATCGGCGTCAGGCCGAACGTCGTCCTGGCTAAAAAGGCCGGCCTGGAGCTCGGCGAAACCGGCGCGATCAAGGTCAACGACCATATGTGCACCTCCGACCCGGACATATACGCTGCCGGGGACTGCGTGGAGTGCTTGGATATTCTGACCGGCCGACCGTGTTATGTCCCCCTTGGCTCCACGGCGAACAAACACGGACGCGTCGCCGCCGTGAACATCTGCGGCGGGGGCGACAGCTTCCCCGGCGTTCTCGGAAGCACCGTGTGCAAGGTCTTCGATTACTGTGTGGCCAGGACCGGGCTGACTGAGGCGGCCGCCCGGGAGCTGGGTTATGAAGTGACTACTGCGCTGGTGCCGGCTCCCGACAGGGCCAACTACATGCCAATGGCAAAGCTGCTCATGCTCAAGCTGGTGGTGGACAGCGACACCCGTCGGCTTCTGGGAGCCCAGGCGGTAGGGCCGGGGGCAGGCGACAAGCGCATCGACGTGGCTGCGACTGCAATTACCGGGCGGATGACGGTGGATCAACTCGCCAACTTGGACCTCTGCTATGCTCCGCCGTACTCAGAAGCAATGGACAACATCATCACGGCGGCCAACGTCGTGAGAAACAAGCTCGACGGCCACATGGTGGGCGTCACGGCGGCGGAAGTCCACAAGATGCTCGAAGAGAAAAGGAGTTTTGTTTTTCTTGATGTTCGCAGCCCCGGAGAGCACGAGCAGGTGCGGTTGCCGGGGGCGACGCTGATCCCACTGGGCGCGCTGCGAGGCCGGCTGGAGGAATTGCCCGCAGACAAGGAAATCGTCACGTTCTGCCAGGTCTCGCTGCGCGGTTATGAAGCTGCACTGATTCTCAGGGCTGCGGGCCTTAAGAACGTTCGTGTCATGGACGGCGGCATCGCCATGTGGCCCTACGAAAAAATGCAATGAGGAGCCAAGCGCACTTTGTGCCAAACCATCCCGCCCGGGCAATTCGTGGTCGGACCAAGCTCGACCGCGTTGCCGCGGCAGATTTCCGTGAGAATAGCCGCCACAAGCTGCATTTGCGCCGGCGGCGACGATGACAGGCCACTAAGCCGCCTTGCTATGGCACGGGCCTTGGGATAATTGCGGGCATGACGATTCCTGAACCCAGCGGCGGCGCGCGCAGCGTGATGATTATCGTGCCGGCTCACAACGAGGCAGAGAACATTCGCGGCGTGCTGGCGGATCTGGCCCGCAAGATGCCGGGGGCGGAGGTCGTGGTGGTGGATGACGCATCCGCTGACGACACATCGGCGACGGCAGCACCGTGCCAACCGCATTCCTCTGTTGATCGAGCGTCTGGTGGCCGACCAGGCCGATCTCGTGGTGGGCGAGCCGCCTGCTGGGGGGCCTGAGGTACCACTCTCATCCCTTGCGTTTCCTGGGTAATCGGCTTCTATCCCTGCTGGTCTCTGCAATCTGCCGGCAAAAGATCACGGACCCAACCAGCGGCTTTCGGGCAGCCGGCCGCCGGATGATCCGTTTGTTCTCGCAGCATTATCCCCAGGGCTACCTGGGCGACACCGCCGAGGCGCTGGTCTGGGCCGCCCGGGGCGTTGCATCGCTGGCGGTTGACGCGAAGAAGGAGGTTGAATAGGATTTGGAACAGTAAGCCGTCACCGACGTCCAACTACGGTTGGGACAGCCTCTGAGAACTGGCAAGGTAACCCAGTGTGGATCTGGATAACCCAAAGGCGCCGAACAATCTGGTTGGTCGCCGGAATCCTCGGCCTCTATGTTGTGGTCTACGTCGTTGTGAATGGACTGTCGTTCGAACCAAGGAAAGACGAACTCCATTTCTGGCCGACGTCCCTGCAATTCAGCCATAGCTGGATTCCGTCCGTCGAGTTGCTTCGGAGTTACAATGAACTGAGTGCGCCCTTGCCGTTCGTCGTCTTCGGGCAAGCGGAGTATTGGTTCTCAAGGGGCATATGGGCCGGCAGATGCATCAATTTCGCGTTGAGTCTGGCGGTGCTTCTGATCTTCGTGCTCGGTACGTCGGCCCGCCACGGCAAGCGTATTCTCGCCGTCATCGGCGTCTTGTCGATGCCTTACTTCATGGCTTGCGCAACGCATCTTTATACGGACACCATGGCCGTCTTCTTTACGGTGGTGGGCGTATTCTTGCATTTACGCAGGCGCAGTTTACTGAGCGCGGCAGCGTTCATCTTGGCGATTTCATGCCGCCAGTACATGATTGCTTTTCCGCTGGGAATCTTTGTCTTTGAGGTCATGCGGGGAACGAGAGCCAAAGATTTGTCCGGCCTCAAATTCCCTTGGCCGGCGGTTTGGCAGTTTGTTGCGTGCGCGTCCCTGGCCGGCTGGGTCGCGCTATGGGGGGGCTTCTGCCCACCAGCAGCTGCCGAGGCACAAGGAATCGCGACTGTTCAGCCTGAAGTTATCGTGTTTCAGAACAGCTTGTACGCGCTGGCGTGCCTTGGTTTTTACTTCGTTCTTCCGGAGATGATTCTCTTCCGTGGACGGTTTCACATGCCGTCAGGCCTCGTTAGGATTGCCATGCTTTGCCTGGTTGCTGGTCTAGGCCTCTGTTTCGCCATGTTCCCTCCGTGGGCCAATACTGCTCAAAGCCAGATCCCAACCATGGGATACATGGACAAGCTGATGCACGTACTGTTACCGGACATCGCCCGCATCGCCATCTACTACATCCTGGCGGCGCTGGCGACCATTCGTTTCCTCCGCTGGAACCTTGAAGGCAGCCTCGTGCTAGCCAATGTGCTGTTGATGATGAAGGCCCATTTGGCCTGGGATAAGTACATGCTTCCGTTGATCGTGGTACTGTGGTTCTTGGGTCTGGTTTCGTACGAGACCGCCGGGCCTCAGCAACCCGCGCGCTCTGTTGCCGGTGTGCCAGCGTGAATTACGTTGCGGGGGGGGCAGGCGCCATGCTTCGGCTTGCAGAAGTGTTGTCCGCCGGCGTCTCCTTCGAATCTTAAGTGATGCTCTCGAGCCCGGAAGGGATCGAGTACCGGAACCTAACTGCCTTTGCCAGGCGCAGCAAGCCCCGGTCCCATATGGCAAGCTACTCTCGGGCTAGCCAGCCTACGTCCTTCGTAGCGTAGTTACGGTCAGTAAGCGTTGGGATTCACCAGCCCGCGGACCAGCGTTGACAGCAGGATCCAGAGGTCCAGGCCGAAGGACCAGTTCCTGATATAGAAAAGGTCGTACTGGATCCTCTTGCGTAGAGAGGTCCGACCGCGGAAGCCGTGGATCTGTGCCCACCCGGTAATCCCCGCCTTAACGTGGTGCCTGAGCATGTAACGGGGGATCTGGCTCTTGAAGCGCTCAATAAGCTCGGGACGTTCCGGCCGTGGACCTACAAGAGACATATCGTCCAGCAACACATTGATCAGTTGTGGAAGCTCATCCAGGCTTGTCCTGCGAAGGAATCGCCCGAAGGCAGCGACTCGAGGGTCGTTCGGCACTGTCCAGACAGGCCCGGTCTGCGCTTCAGCGTCAACCTTCATAGTACGGAACTTGAGCATGTTGAAAGTCCTGCCCCCGATGCTGGCTCGGACCTGACGATAGAGAACAGGCCCTTGGCTGGTGAGTTTCACGCCTATGGCGATGATCGTCATCGGCACGGCCAGGAAGACGAGGGCGAACAGAGAGGCCGCAATATCAAATGCCCGCTTGAGCAGGCTGTTCCACCCTTGCTGTGGGCTGTATGTGAGCGAAATGATCGGCAAATCTTCAAGCTGAGCCACTTCCTGCCGAAGGAACTGCACCGCCAGCAGGTCAGGCACCACGCGCAGATCGACACTGGTCGCCGAAAGCCTGTCGACGACCTCCGCCAATTCCTCATAGCCGGCTCTCGATATTGCCACAAAGACCATGTCCACGGGGTCCTCGGCCAATATCTGCTCCACGTTGTTGATTGGCCCGCGGACCTCCAGGCCGTTGATCTTCTTGCCTGGACAAATGTCGTCGACGAAGTACTTGGCCACTATGCCCGTCCAGGGATTTTGGGCCAGGGTGTTCTTCAGCTTCTGTCCCAGCCGACCAGCCCCTATGATGGCGGCGATGCGAAGATTGCCGCCGCGGCGCCTGATATGTCGCAGCCCGATCCGCCCGATCGCTCTGCTTGTAGTGGCCAGGACCAGCCACGGGACGATCATCGACAGCATCGCCAACCTTGACAAGGGCGCGTGCCGCATCAGGCTTGTTGCCAAGTAGACCAACACCCACGTTACCAGCACTGCCCGTACGACAGCGGCAAGTTCGCGATAGAGACTGATCGTTCGCTTGGATCCATAGAGCCCCATCCGACTGTAAATCAGTGGACAAAGCACCAGGCTCAAAAACACGTAGGGCAGGAATTCCTGGAAGGACGGTGTCGGAAATTTACTCAGCCCCCACTCCCCCGCGGCCATGCGCAGTAGATAGGCTACCAACCAGGCCGCCACAGCCGCGGCCATGTCCGCGAGCCCCAGAAAGGCAAGCATCAATTGTCCGTGGCGCTTAAGCACGGTGGGCGCATCCCTTTCTTCCTAAGCTCCGGGTCGATGGCCGTCAGGAAACGCCTGCGGAATTGCTGCTTGCCAAAGTTGCGCGCCCAGGCCGCCAGTTTTTCCTGCGAGAACTCCTGGGACATATTCTCAAATCGCCTTACCGCGTCAACCATCGCTTCGATCGTATGCGGTTCGTAAAGCAGGCCCGTAGGCCCGCGCGCGTCGGGCGTGCCGACGTCGATGACCGTCTCCAACGCCCCGCCTGCCTTGTAGGCTATTACGGGGGCGCCGCAGGCCATCGTCTCAACCGGTACCATCCCGAAGTCCTCTTCTCCTGGAAAAACCAGTGCCTTGCACCGGCGGTAGTGCTCACGGACTACCTCATCGCTCTGCCAACCAAGGAATTGGACGTTTCGCGGTGCCAGCCTCCGCAGTTTGTGCAGCATCTGTCCTGAACCGATAACCCTCAGCGGCAGGTTCAGCCGCGAAAAAGCCGCCACGGCGTGGTCAACGCATTTGTACGGCGCTAGGGCCGACATTACCAGGTAGAAATCTTCCCGAGCTTCGCCATCGGGAGTGAAGTACTCCGTGTCAATCGGGGGCCACACCACCCGTGAGGCGAAGCCGTAGATTCTTTCGATGCGCCGCGCGACGTTGTGTGAGTTGGCCAGATAAAGATCCACGTGTCCGGCACTCCGCAGATCCCAGGCTTGCAGGTATCGCCTGAAAAACGCCATCGCGATGGCGTTCAAGCGGCTCATCCGGCTGGCGTACGCCGAATTCTGGGCCCAGATGTAGCGCATGGGTGTGTGACAATAGCAGATGTGCAGCGCGCCGGCGTCGCGACAGACACCTTTGGCAACGCAATGGCTGGAGGAGATGATGAGATCATAGCCGCCCAGATCCAGTCGTTCTATCGCCAGGGGCATTGCCGGCAAGAGGTGGCGATAGTAATGTCCAACTCCCGGCAGATCATCTAACATGCTGGTGATCACCCGCCGCCCCTTGACCAGCTGGGGGCAAGAGCCCCGGACATGCACCAGCGTGAATATGTCTGCCTGCGGGAAAAGCTCGGCGATCGCGGCTAGGACCTTCTCGCCGCCTCGCATTCCCGTGAGCCAATCATGTACCAATGCGATTCGCATCTGTCTATTTGGAAGTGCATCTGCGGTATTCCGCACAGCCACAGGGACGGAAACTCATCGACCTGACATCGACGTAAGTTGACTGACGCGGTAGACAACGATCTTGTCGTCGTTAGCCCCCGTTTTCAAGAATTCCCCGAGTTTTGCCGACCGGCTGCCCTGAAAAAGCCCGGCAAGTGCGGGATCATGACCGGTCGCCTGCAACAGTTCTTTTTCGCTGAAGGCGACAAGCGTAGCGGCGGGTTCCTCTTTTTCCAACATCTCGCGGAATTTTGTCGCCGTGACGCTCTTCGGATCGAACAGCCTGTATGTGATCCCCGCATAGTACCCCATCCGGGCGTCGTCAGTCAGTAGAACGTCTTCGCTTCCCGCCATGCCACTGATGTAAAGCCCAGCTTGTCGAATATGGGCCTTATCCCTGTGTGGGCAGTGCAGCGTGTGATACGACAGGCCGACAAAGACCGCCCCGACAATCACAGGAGTAACCCACAAGGCACGATTGGCTGGCGCCCCCCGGCTCTTGAAGGCCAAGGTCAACATGCCGGCTAGGAACATGATGCCCGCAACAGCCAACGGGGAAAGTAATGCTGCAAGAAAGGAAATGTGCCTGTGGGAAAGATAGCCGGACTCTAAGTGAAGCATTGCCAGTATTGGCAGTATGATGGCCGCCGCTGCGACCATGATGGCTTTGCCTGCGTTGTTGGGTATGGGCAGCGGCAAGTCCACCGTTTTGCCTCGCAGCAGAAGTTTGACTGCCAACCCAGCCACCCATACGAAGCACAAGATGCCCAGTATTGGGTGCATCGCCTCGGAGAATTGTCCTCCCATTTTCTGGAGCGTCGAGCCGGTCCAGATGTCCACCAGCCCTATGCAAGTCGAAGGGGTCAGGCTGGCGGTTGCCGTTGCGACTGCGGCGGCGGGGACACGGCCGTCTTGGGTCTGCTTTAGGATCTTGTTCACACTCCCCTTGTTTGATAAGCCGCCGATACTCCTCATGTACGGGCCGGCGACGGCTAGAACAGCAGCGCACATCACGGCAATAGAAGCCAGCGTCAGGCTGACATTGGCCCGCCGGATAACGGACCGTCCTAGCCATACCGTTGCCGCAACGAGTGCAACCCAGAGAGATTCGGGCCTAGCCAAGTATCCAAGCCCGGCCAGGATCCCCACGCATCCCGCGGCCAACAGGGCCCACCGGCTTTTTCGCCTCAGCAATGAGAGACACTTCAGCAGCAGGACTACGGCCCATAGCTGGAAGCAGATCGCGAGCGAATCGCTCAGAACGTTCGCCCCCAGGTGAGCCCATTTCTTGCCAACTCCGAAGAGGAGCACGGCAATTGTTGCGATCCGCCAATCAAGTACGCTGCCGGCAAAGATCCATATCGCCACCAATGCCGCAAGGTTCGACACCAGCGAAACGATCCGGCCTGAATATTCCCAAAGCTCCCGCCGATCCGTCAGACCCAGCGCGACGAGAAAACGGTGAACGCCGACCGTCGCGACAGGATATCCGGGGGGATAATCATAACCTTTGACCACCTCCATGGGGTTAGTTGTCCACTTGCGAGCCATTTCCAAGTAGATGGTGCCGTCGGCCGCGATGACCGCCTGGTCGATCAGGTACAAGCGAACAGCCGCACAAATAAGAATGGCCACCACGAGCATGAGAACATGCAGCCTCGACGGAAATTCTCTCTGTGCCGTTATTGCCAATCTTGGTTGAACCATAACTACCCTTGGCTAGATGTTATCAAAGTGGCTTATTCCCCTCAAACAGCAAAAGCTTCTTGCTGGATGAAAGACCCGATCGCGTTGGCGCGGTCGGCCAAGCCGCCCAGCACCCACCGCGGCGTGGCATTGATGCCGCCGGCAAAGCCGAGTTTCCTATGCGAATGCGGCGAAGATTAGCTCGAAGAGCTTCGCGTGGGCGGCGGCGGTCTGTTGCCAGGAGAATTTTGCCGCTTGCGCCCGGCCGCGACGGGAAAGCTCTTCGCGCCAACTTGCATCTTCAATACCTCGCCGGATGGCCGCGGTCCATGCGGGGCCGTCGGCAGGATCGATGCGCTCGGTTGCGGCGCCGGCAATTTCGGTGAAGGCCTCGGCCGTCGAACAGATGACCGGCGCGCCGGCGGCCATCGCTTCGAGAATCGGCAGGCCAAAGCCCTCGTAGCTGGAGGGCACCAACACTGCTCGGGCAGCGGCCAGCAGGCCGGCGGCCTGCTCGTGGCTGACGTACCCCGCCCAGAGAACCTCCCCCCCGGCGGGATGGTCGATGAGACGGCGGTAGTGTTCCTCGCTGCCCCAGCCGGTTCCGCCGGCCAGCACGAGCTTGCAGGATTTGGCTTGCGGGGGCAAGGCGTGCCAGGCGTCCAGCAGCAGCGGGATGTTCTTGCGAGGTTCCAGCGTGCCCAGATGCAGCAGAAATGCTTCCGGCAAGCCGGCGGCCCTCGCCCGGCCGGAGAAGTCTGCGGTTAGCTGGAGCGTTCGGGCTGCCAACGCGATAGCCGTGATGCGCTCGGG
>Ga0307380_10008627_pt1 | contig 13036 bp, 20 predicted proteins | sample UN3MG_FD_202239 | JGI IMG/M metagenome (GOLD analysis project Ga0307380, IMG submission 202239) | Soil microbial communities from Risofladan, Vaasa, Finland - UN-3 | ecosystem: Environmental > Terrestrial > Soil > Coastal area > Acid sulfate soil | place: Finland: Risofladan, Vaasa | collected... | reverse complement strand
TCAGTATGCTGAAAAATACAACCAGTCTGATACCCGTCTGCTCCATCTTCCGGAACAACAGAACCAGAAAGATACAGCAACCCCCGGTTGTCAATAACCGGCGGCTGCATACGAATCAAGCTACAAATTCTTCCAATCATGCCCATTACACTACCCCTTTGTTTAAAAGTTCCCAAAACCAACTACCACTGTATCCCTCCATGACTACAAAACAAAAAGTTTCAAGAGGGCCACTATGGCGATGCCACTAACAACAAATAGCACCCATACCGGAACCCCCAACAGTTTAGCCCATTCAGTAAATTTCGACCCGAACATAATTTTCTCCCTTGTGTTCATGTATTATGTATTAAGTTCAAGACCTTCCATCGTTTCGTATCCCAAAACAGCATTTCCAGTAGCAATGGCATTTATGGCCCCTCTTGCTTTTACGCCATATGCCTCAAGTGAATCCCCCACAGCGATTAAAGACGCACCCTGTAGCGTTACGGCAGTTTCTCCAAATCCAAAATACGTAGGATGAGCACTTTGCAATTGAATTACAATATGATCTCGGTTTGCGTCAGCAGTCACAACAGCAGCGCTGGCGCCGCCACCAGTCAATGTCTTTGTTCCAAGCGCCATTATAACTTCCTCTCTGGTATTTTTATTGTTTCGGCCAAATCGACTGAGGATTGGTCCACCACGCCGGCCAGTTCAGTACGTGTCTATATTCAATATGAGTGCCTGTCTCAATTCCCCCAGCGGCCGTTCCCTCGCAAACTGCACTAACTGCCAATCTGGATTTTGCACCCATTATCCTAACTGAATGTCCTTGATTCCCTAGACATATACCCTTCCCCACTTCAGCAGTTTCTCCATAAGCTAACCATACAGGATATGAACCATCTTCAAGCAATGTATGCAATTGAATCAGATATTCATCCCGATATGGATTTGCTGGAAGTATTTCCAGCACAACATTCTCTTCTAGTTCCCAACTGGACGCTGCCATTATAGAAACCAAATAAAAGAACCGGGCCGATACTCTACATCCTCACATGTTTCGATTCCAATGTCCGCCACACCACCGGCATACCCATATACCGCCAAACGTGCTTTTACTCCCATAACACGCACTGAACATCCGGGTACAATCAACAAGATTCCAGCCCCAGCTATCGCGGCCTCGCCAAAAGCTAAATATACAGAATTAAAACTTTGCAACTGAAGGGTCAAAAAGTCTCGATGTTTATCTGCCGCTATAATCAGTTCACTACTCCCACCGCCGAGCGCCGCAGTTGATGCTGCCATTACCACCTCCCTTTCTTACTTTTTTGATTATTGTTTCAAGACTCTACCAAGCGCCTCAAGCCAGGGTATGCCTTGAGTTGCTTTACCTCTGAGTGCTTCCGCTCTTTTCCTTCTGATTTGTTCCGGAGTTGGCTGAATGGTTTGAACTGGCTTTCTCATTCCGCGCAGTTTTGCTTCCATCTCTTCATCAATTCGCCTCGATTCAACCGCTGCGGCTTCCGATTCAGTTAGTTCCCTGCGGCCGGCACGCTTTGTCCAATCACTCTTATTGGCAACAATCTTTTTCTTGGCCATTAAACAACCTCCCCTTTGTATGTGACTCCGGTCAGACCCCTGCGTATTCTTATCCTTTCGTCGGGATCTTCAATATGTCCCATGAATCCAAAGTTCTGCGCTCCCCGTTTCATATCACGGGCAATCGCATCAAGTATTAAGGATTGATACGCCTGAGTATGCAGTCCAAGTTCATTGTTCAGTCTTTGTTCGGCAACCGATAAGCAACTCTCAATATACAATTCTGAAAGTTGCATTCCCCCCAGCGGATATGGGAGCAAATCCGTCAGCGCTCCACTGTAAGCTTCGTATGAATAAGTAAGAACAAAAGACGTATCCGGTCTAGGCCAAAATATAACTTCCCACCGCTGACCAGTGGCGCCTGTTGAAGATTTGGGTCTGACTGCGGCATACACCGGGACTCCAGTTAGGTCCGTATGCGCTCTCATTTCTAAAATGGCAGATTCTGAAATCACCATAATTGGACTTCTGTGTTCATCGGCAGCGTGTTGGAATGATCCAATTATTCGACCAAAGTTATCAGGCAGTGTGTAGTTTGCAGGATTCCTACCAACATAAAATGTCAATGAAGTCCCATCTCCGGGAGCAGCCGAAAGTGTAAGATCTCCAACGGCCACAACGTCAATATCATAAGTACCCAACGTAGGCCCAGTTCCCGCCGAAATAGTAACCGTATCAATGGCTGCTGTTATTCCATATGCAGTCCAGTCAGTATATGACGCAGAATCAAATTGTAATGTTGATACAGCGCCATCAATCCCACTTGCACCCAGATATAGCGTGGAAGATGGTCGAAGCCATGTCCATTCATATCCTGCCATTCCTTGCGGAAGGGCAATTGGATAATAAACGCGACGAATACCAGATTGAACAAGTGTTTCTACTTCGGTATCTTCTGCGGCAGAAAAATTAGCTACAGTTCGACCGTAACCTACGTAGAATCCGACCTCACTTTTTAATTCTGGAAAACCTATACTCAGGCCACTTTCGGCCATGGTTTATATCCTCTTACAAAAGATAAGCCGCCGAGAGCGAAAGCGGAAGAGAGTACACTCCCGCCCTCGGCGACCAAACTCACCCTACCCCAGCTACGCGAGTACCGGTTGTGTGATCGTGCATCCTTGCAAGAACCACGCTCCGGTCCATTCCAGCGTACATTGCGTGTTAATAGACGCAGCGTTCGTAAATGTAATGGTGGCCAAAGCACTATCGGCAAGGGCCGGAGTACGACCGGCTGTAACGGTGATTACAAAGTCACTGGTAGTAATATCGGCCGTAATTACACCAAACTTCTTTCGGAGACCTTGCTGAGTTCCATTTGCCAGCGTGTAGGTACAATTTCCAGTTCCGATAGTAGAACCAGTAATCAGCGTGGTCCCGCCTATCATTAGCGTGCCAATGGCATCGTTATCCACTAGGGCAACTACCTCAACGCCGCCGGACGGCGGACCTTCCTGAAGAAGTGCCAAGCACAACTGGGCAGTTGCCACATAAGTTGTGGTCTGAAGCGGAATCGCAGATCCAGCGCCCGGAAGACCGGCATATCGAAATTGTCCAACAGCCGCGGTGGTTACATCGAACGTAAGCAACCCAGTTCCGATTACCGTACTGACCGCAACAAGAATGTTGCATACACTGCCGGGCCGATAAATCTCAATCAACTGCCCAGTGGAGACGGCCGTATAAGCACGGCCTGCGACTCCAGCAAAATACTGAGCGTTGGTGGTGCTGGGGTTTTCAACTCGATTAAAACGACTCGGCTCACGAGTAGTTGAAGTGCCATAGTCGTAATTATAGCATACTGCCGCTCCCTCGGCCAATGCGCCAGTGCCGCCATACCAAACCCATTCGCTGACCTGGCGGCCCTTATCAATATAAGCGTTCCTTGAAGTGTCCATCTTTTCATACCTCTCAAAGTGTTATTGTTTAGGCTTGGAAAATATCGAAATAAACTTAACCGGCGTTGTGGAAGACGGCTTGTCTCCGCAGATTAGTACAAATCATTTGAAAACTAGCATCAAGATCAACTCGGCGAACATTGTGCATGTCGGGCACCTGATATGGTTTCGTCATCTGATTTTCCCATCCGGCCAAAACACCGATTGCAAACCAATTCCAGTCCAACATATACACGGGGTTTTGAGTGTCGATATCAAGTTGCGGAACCCACGTAATAGGAGTACTCTTGAAATTAGCTCGCCCATCCTTGCTGGCAAGATCATTTCCAAGATTCATATTTTGCTGCTCAACAAGTTCTTCCATTAGTCCAATTACGGAATCAGTAGTATAGATACCATTCCGCATTGCACCGAGAGTCGGCGTGGCATGTGAAATAGGAGAACGAAACTTAGTTTGCCTATGGCCCTTGCGCATCTTGCGAAGAAGCTCTTCCTTGGAAACTGCAGTATAATCGTCAGCCCAGTTTGCCCATCGACCATATACCGTTGAATCAATGCTACCGCGGCCGAGGGTAAAGCCAGCAGGATTTTCTCCATTAAACCCTTCAGTAGCATTCTTGATTACCCAATAGGTAACACCATAGGGAGTTCGTTTATCTGCACTCGTGGCAGGCTTGCTCCACAAAAATTCTTCGACCTTGCTGTACCATGAAAACATCATGGCAATATATCGGGTCTTTACAAGATCAACAATCGTAACTCCACCCTTCTGGAACGATGGTTCGTGCAACTCATAGGTATAATGAGCATTTACATGGCGAGGTTGAACCCTTCCACGAATCATGGTGTCCATAATGGCACTGCCGTCAGTTTCATACAAACCAACAGCACGAGCACTATGATTGTGGTCAATTTGTGCTTGCCACTCCCAATCATCACCACCGTTAAAGACCTTCTTGCGAGTCCTCCAAAGTTCACGAACGGCAACGAAGTCCTGGAGATCGGTTTGAAGATCCAGGAATGCACCGCGCTTAATAAGGTTTTGCTGCGTGAGTAAAACCGCATCATCGATATCCGCATAGGCCAAAGACATATGTATACCCCTTTTTTGTTAAAAATAAGCTACCGCTTGAAGAACTTTTCGTCAAGCATCGCTGCAATTTCGTCTTCTGGAGAAGCAACGCTTTTATGTGACGTGCCACGAGCACGCTGAATATGTTGAGAAGCCTGCTTTTCCAAATCTCCAGAAAGTTTTCTTTCACCGATTCTTTGAAAATCATTTCTGAGAACAATCATCGAAGCTGAATCAAACAGTTCATCTCTTGGAGGTGCATTTATCCCGCTGGCATTGTATCCAGATAGCATAATTGCCATTTGTTTTGCAATTGCCTCACGATTGGAAAATTGCTTTGAATTTCTGTTGAGTGAACTATATTCTCCAACCCCCAACGAATCCTTGAAATCATCACCTAGAGATTCAACCTTTTTATCAAACCAGGAACTGACCTCCCTGACATTAGCATCCTGCACGCCAATTGCCGTCTCTCTGCTTCTTTGTCCAAGTTCGGCAATTTTTACTTCCTGCTTCCTGATAATATCAGTCAGTTTGTCGAACGCTTGTACGACTTCTGGCTCATATACTTCAGGGTCAAGCTTTGGAAGGCCAGCGAATAAATCCTCTTCGCCTTCTGTTTGAGTGAAATTATCATCACTCACTTCAGACCGAACAAGAAGATTTTCTTCTACTCTACTGACAAACTTCCCAAGCGATTCGCTGTCTGGAAAAGATCTCGCATCAGACAGCGACATGCCAGCGCTTAATGCTCTGGCGAGTACATTTTCGTCCCACTCGACTGCTCTTTTTGCACTTGGATCAAGTGCGGGATCTCCCTTAAATTCTTCCTTGTCTTCCTTGTCATGTACTTCCGACGGATCGTCTTTAGATACATTTTCGATTTCCTTATCAACTTCAACAGGAGTTTTTTCATCTACGATACTATCCTTTGATTCAGTTGTCTCTTCTTTTGGCTGTTCGGCTTCAATTTGATTAAGTACTTGATCCACTTCTTTTGCAAATGATTCTGCATCAAATGACATTTTTCTCTCCAATTGGGTAAGTATTAAACATACGAATTTCTATCGTGCATCCCTCTTATCTTTAATGCCCTTTTCCGATGCGCAGCAGATGTGTAGATTGGATTCCCATCTTCCGATACTTCAGTTGGACAGCCACGGCCCCTAAGATGGTCCCTCAATTCATTTGCCTGATTTGCATTTACACCAGACGCAATACACTCAAGCGGCCACGGCCTCTTTACCCTATTTGAACTCCCCCTTACGGACAAAAACATTCCCGATACTTCAGCAGATCGGTTCCTATAATAATCATCATTATCAATCAAAACCTTCTCTGGCGCTTCCCCTCTGGGAAATATAAGTTCTACAACCCCAGATCTCTTGTTAGTTGAATAGCAGTAAACCGGCATGTAATCTCCCCTATCTACATAGCCCCACTATTCATTATAACATAAAAAAACAATAATTCAATACAAAAATGGTGATATTTTATGTTATCTATTCAACTGTACTGCCTCTGAGGGCTGGGGATTGCCGCCCAAGAGGAGTTCCTGCAATACCTGACTTGATCCTGATTGCGTCTTCCCGGGAGTAGTTGTTTTGCTGTATGTTCTGGTTGTATTTGCTGGCATTCCATTATTGCCCGATTGTTGCTTTTGACCCATCCTGTCATTTACAAATTGAACAATTTCATTAAGTTCATCAAAATCAGCATACTTTGCAACCATCCCTAAAATTGCCTGAACATCAATAGATCCACCATCAGCCTCAATTGCAGGCATAAGAGGAAGAATATAGTTCTGCATAATCATTCCAAGTTTCTGTAACTTAACAGATGGAGAATCGTCCTGCATACTATAAACATTTATGTCAATATCATACATTGACAATTTTCCCCGCTTACTACTTCTATCCCATGTAGTCGATAGTGCCAAGCCAGTTCCGGGAATCGGCTTTTCAATCTTCCGTTTCTTTATCGGATTATTCCATTCGTAATAAACCAAATCCTTAAAGATTTCCTTTGCAAAATCAACCACTTTTGATGCCATGTCTTTCAATTGCGCGCTTGCCGACTCAACAAGCATCTTGTCCTGCCCAAGGGTTTGGGCTTGCGGAGATAGTCCGCCAAGGGCATCAATGTTTCCGGCAAACCACGATGCCAAGTCCTTTGTGGCTAGCAAGAACGCAAGGGTTGACTGATCTATCCCACCGGCCTGAAGCCTCGTGGGCGGAGGACCACTGTATACAATTCCGTCTCCATCCTTCGCCTTTTGGAAATTTTCGACCGAATCGTTGTCGCCCTGAAATCCGAGAACAGTTTTCTGTGCATCTGCCGCATCGCCGACTTTTCGATACAGGGCATTCGCAAGATCATGCAAGTCTCTCCATATCGCAACTGGCGGCATGGGCAAGAGATTCCCGGGAACATCGTCAAATCCGAGTATATGATATGGCCCCCTTGGGCGATCCTTCAGTTCGACTACCTTCAACCTTCTATCTTGCTTTACACTATATGTTACCATCAGCCCTTCGCTAGGAATCCATATATCACGAAGCCATACCTTGTCTTTAAATAAAGAAGCCTGCTCTCCTTGTGCAATTTCCTCCGCCCTTTGCTCTCCAGCTATTCCCATGGTTGTATATTCATCGTGCATCAATCCATTTTTTGCATCTTTATCGAACCAATTATCTTCCATTACATCTTCATAATTCAACCAATAGCCATTTCCAATATATTGAATGTAATCCATATGCTTTGCACTCATATCAATAAGTAGATCATCAATTGTAACGATGTCTGCAAATGATTCTCCGTAAGAGTGTCCAAGAATTTCTCCCACCTTATGCAAGCCACATTTAACAATTCCAATCGAGAATATCGCCTCAAGAACCGCAAGTCTGAACGTTTGTTGAAGATTTATTTCATCGGGGACTTGATTCACTGCAAGTTCGAGATTTTTTGCAGTTGGGCGAAGATCTATATCTTTAGATGTAATCATACATTTTGGAGCACGCGCAGCGAGTCGTCGAAGGAAGACATTAACTGCAAGCTTAATAAAGTTTACAGGAACTCGTTTCCTCGCTCCGTCTTCTACATGATGATACCCCACAAGTTGCCGTATTGCCTCGATTCTCTTTTTTCTTGGAAATTCCAATTGCCTATCCGACCATTCGATACTGTCCTTCAGCCTTTCAAACTGAACAGAGTTCATTGGGTTTGTCATTTTCGCCATTTTACCATCCCTCACTTGCTAATAGTTCACGACCCGGACGAGGTTTATCTGCCTCACGCATTTTCAATCTCCAAGCAAGAGAGCCTATTGGAATTTTCGGCTCTTCTGGTTTTGGCTTGGACGTTCCTTCTCCTATTAAATACCACGCTAACGCATCTGCAATCACACGATCACCGTGATTTGATTTTGCACCAGTTGGATCTGTTTTTGAATTTTCCCTGGCATGACACACTCCAGCCACGGGATCAAAAATATATTCAAGACATTCTTCTAATGCTTCTTTCGATCTGTTGCAACATTTTCCATTTTCAATTCCATCTCTATATCCGCCTAGTAAGACAGACTTTGTGTCTCTCGTGGATGCCCATCCTGGAATTTCAGATGTTTTTCTGCCGATAGATTCTATTCGCTGACGATAATAAATGTTACCATATCTCAAATCCATAATCTGCGATCCAAATTGTCGCCCTGGACCATTGCTCTCCCATATGATCTTGGGATTCCCCGCTCCTGGGCCGCCCATCCAGCGGCAGATTGCTACCGACTGTTTTGCAAACTCTTCTGGGCGTATGTATGGATTCGCATATTCGAGCAATTTTTCATGGGTAACAGAATCATATAAACATAATGCAGAATTGCTGTTTCCGGTTCCTGCGGAAATATCAACTCCTGCAATATATGGATGTTCCTTTGGCGGCTTCTCGTTTACATCAAGTAAAAACCAAAATCTCAAGTGTCCGGATTGGTCTTCCCTGAACCTTATCGGATCTCCAGTCGTCATGTCATATTCAAGTTCTCCAATAAACGTTGGCGGCCTCGCAAACCTGCGTATAGAATCCTGAACAAGTGCCGCCTTGAAGTATTGATATCCAGATCCGCCAAAGTCAATATCCCACTCTTGTGCCATTTCCCTTTCTGATAATCTCGTGCAATCATAATCATAAGCAATTGAACGAAGTTTTCCATCAAGAATTGGCTTGTAGTCCTTTGGATATCCTTCATTATCAAGTATTCTCAGTAACCCATTTTCGTCAGTAGTGTAAAGTCCAATTCTCTTTACTGGATGGTCCGGCCAATGGAGAATGAGCTTTTTGATTTTCGTTTCGTGAATATCAAAATAGGCATTGCCCGTCCCAAGCGGAGTTGAATTGTATATTCTTGAATTAGTTGCCCGTGCAGTCGAAGTATTTACTGAACCACCCTCTTTGACTGCTGCAAACTCATCAAGTAGAATTGCGGTACGTCTGTCTCCCCTCGCAACTTGTCCAGTTGTTGATTCTCCATCTATAACGCTTCTCGTTTCGGGATTGAGAATATGCATTTTAGTTCTGTGTTTATTTCTATCGTATCCATTTGGCATTAACCAATAAGGAAGATTATCGTGAAAGAAATCCATTTTCCAAAACAGACTCTTTGGGTTCTCGCTTGAATCTACATAATCTTCAACACGAGACACCATAAGGAAAGATAATCTTTTCCAATAATGCCACAGCCACTCGAATGCAAGGACACATAACCACGAGGCGCCCATGTCCCTAGATTTCTTGATAAGTAAATCCTCAGTTCCAATACTTTGGATTATTTCAAGAATGCAAGTTTGCTGAAATGGGTAAAGAATAAACGGCAACTTTGTGAACGGTTGCCGTCTGGGGTCATAAGTATACCCGAACCCATTGATATAGAAGATAGGATCAATTGAGCAAGCTTCTTTAATGACATCAACAAGGGACGGATTTTCCATAACCCTCCGATGAACTCTGGCTCGCCATCGAAGATTTTCTGCTAAATCAGTTGGAACCCTATTGGCAAATGGAGTTGATATCTTCAAGTTGCCCCTTTTCGCTCTCAGCCCACACTATTCTTTTCCGTAAGCTCTAAGAGTCGCTGATACTTATTAAGTACATTATCAATTTCTAACGCAACGCCAAGTGCATCTCCAATGATTTTATCGAACGGTTCATTTGGACATACTAAAGCTCGCGTTTCCAGTAATTTAATAAGAACAGGAATCTCGATATTCACAACTACTCGAATTGTTTCTTTCATTTTTTCCCTTATTGCGTCAAAGTAGGTTCATTAGACTTAAACGTACCTGGCTTCGCATGAAGCTCAAGTGGAATTTCGTCTATCTGATCTTCGGTTGGCCGAGCAAGCGTTTCATCAAGCAGCCACATCAGTCCGATCTCTCCGGCCCACTCCTTGATCGCACGGGCAGGAACTATCCAATGGAAGCTATCGGAAGATTGCAATCCAAGGGTAATCATGCCAATATATCGACCGTCAGATTTCAGCGTGACCATACCGCCGGAACTGCCGCCCAGCGCGGCGGTATCTGTTTGATCGAAGATTCCATGTTCGCTTCCGCCGCCAAATCCGGCAATCCGAACTCCAATGCGAGAAACTATACCAGAGGTTAGTGAGCTTGTTCCGCCAAGGTCTTTCCCTCCAGGCGCTCCGCAATGAAATACTTCGGTTCCAACGGCAGGTATCCCATCCAGGAAGAACTTAGCGCCAACAGAAGAAAAGTCGCCTTTGCGAACACGCAGAATGGCTATGTCCCGCCGCGGATCAACACTTAGGACTTTGGCGTCATACTTGATTTCCCCGATTGCCCGACCATGTTCAACTTGCTCCTGAATTATCTGGGCATCACCATATCGAACGATTTGCTTTGTGGAACCATCAATGATTACCGACTTGACCTCACGAAGGTCTTCGATAACATGGTGTGCGGTAAGGATGAATGCCGCGGGGTTTCCGTCTACTTCTGAAATGAAAATCGCGCCAGAGCCCTGAACGCTGCCCCCACCGGAACTTGAGCAGTACACGTTCACACTGATGCGCTGCAGCATGGGTCCAATATCTTCGGCCGAAACACACTTGCTGCAAGCCGACAAAAAAATAAGAATCAACACTGACATTGTAAATTTTACCTTCATTAACACTTCCTCCTAAATTTAGTAAATGGACTAAACATTACTTAATTCTCGTGAAATCAGCATGCACACAATTGATGCATTCACGCACCTTCTTCGCTATCAAGCGAGTCCAGCATCTCGTTAATTTCATCAATTGAACGTTTGGTATTTTTTTTGTTCAGTTTTTTTTCGTCCGAGTCCTCTTCCCTTTTGGTCTGTATCTGTCCAAGCCTTGACATGAACTCCTTGTTGTTATCTCTTGCCTGCACATACAAATAATATGACCCCCAATTTGGACAGAAGTCTGGCTCTCTTCCGGTTGCGGCATGTTCTCCTGCCCTTGCAAGAGCCCATTCTATTTGGTCCTTATAGGAAGTCTCCCTCTCATCACACTGAATATCAGGATGGGTTAAATTCTCACCATTAAGTCTTTCCGCCTGAATGTCTACTAAATGATGAATCCTCGGGTTGCTGCCGAGATGTAAATCATCAGCCTTTACATCAAACTCTCGGAAAAGTCTATGGAGCAGGGGGAAGTCCTTACTGGCTTCGATTACTGCTTCTTGCTCAGTGTATGGCCCACGAGAAGCAAGTCTCTTTACTAATGCCCCCCATCTGTTATATTCTATTTTACTTCCACCATCATGTCGCCAAAGTGAAGACCGTACCTGCTTGACAAATGACTGATAGTCCTCGGACTTTGCCTTTGACCTTGCCATTTACCCCTTACTCCTTACCATGAACGCCTAACCCTGCAACATTCGTTTAGTGTAATGATTTCCCATGCAAATTTGCGCATGAAAGTAAACACGCAAGTCAAGATTTTGGTAAATGGGTAATTGGCCATTCTTTTTGTTTCTTTCTTTTTTGTCCAGTTGCAAGTAGTCATTTTGACTCTCGCTTTCATCCAATCACGAACAATTTCATCAGTATTCAAAGTTTAAGTTTCCTTTTAATTTTTAATGACATTGTTCAATATGTCATCTGCCATATCGCAAACGCCGGCAAGTGCATTAGTAAAGCCGCGGAGGAGTGGGCTTCTCGTATCTTCCGCTACCGCCCTTTTTGCATACTCACGAATAAGTCTGTCAATGTCGGAAACAAACTCTTCAACAAGTTTTGTTTTCTCAGTCATCTTTCTTCTTCTTTTTCTTAAAAGATTTTTTCTTTAATTTTTTTTCCTTACGGTCTTCCTCTTTCTCCCATCTTTCAGCAATATCAGGATGTTTTGCCCAAAGATATTTTCGTTGTTTTTCGGAACGAAACGGCGACATAGCAATTACTCCAATGAGCACGGTTCGCAGCAATCATATTCAACAGCACATTCGCGGCAGTCATATTTAGCATCATGTTCAATATTTATTACTTCCTCGACTGCACATTTGAGGTTGCAGAAGTAAATATCCCCAAGCTCAAGCTCGTTTGTATCTGCAATTTCAACTAAAGCATTCCAAATTTTAATCAAGACGGATTCTTTCATTTTTTCTCTCCGGATTAAGCTTAAGCCAAATCAACATCAATAAAAATATCGTGCCAAAGATGTAGTTAAACATCATCCATCCAACCAGCCCAAACTTTACGAGAGTTGCTGTAATATAGCATATCTCTCCAGCTAGCCACAGTAAAAGAAACCACCATGCAAGTCCATCTGAATTACCATCCTTGTATGACTTCCATGCTTGCGGGGCTGCGCTTATGGCAAAGAATATACTACCCGCCCAGCCTATGGCGTCAGACACCCTTAGCTGCCTTTATGATACTATTAAGCAATGAAAGGAATTGATTCTCTTGGGGTAATTGCAGGTCGTATGGGCGATAGTGCAAAATAGCATCCTCGGTAATCTTCAGACACTTTTTTAGTTTATCGTTCACTTCGTCAATTTTTGCTATTGTTCCGTCCCTTTCCTTGTAGACTTGGGAGAATTCTTTCAAAAGACACCAACGATCAAGCTTTACAGATTTAAGTTGCTCTTCAAGCAGCTTGTTTTTTTCCTCGGAATTTTTTAACTCCAGTCCCAGGCCGTCTCTGGCGATGATAAGATTGCAAATTTTTCTTGTAAGTTTTGATATTTCAGACAGTTGCCAATATGTACTCTCATCAAGTTTTGCCGAAAGCTGCTTAATCCTACTCTTCGCATCAATCAACTCTTGTTCAAGTGCGCGGAGGGAAGTAGTTATCCCTCGTTCGCAGTATTTGCAATACACGCTCTCCCCTCTCTCGTATTCACAATTATGGCAATACATACTCTCTCTCCTCTTTAAGTGGGTATTTACGATACTAGGTTCATCATACCACGAGTCAGTAAATTAGTCAAGAAGATTT
>Ga0307380_10008626_pt1 | contig 13038 bp, 10 predicted proteins | sample UN3MG_FD_202239 | JGI IMG/M metagenome (GOLD analysis project Ga0307380, IMG submission 202239) | Soil microbial communities from Risofladan, Vaasa, Finland - UN-3 | ecosystem: Environmental > Terrestrial > Soil > Coastal area > Acid sulfate soil | place: Finland: Risofladan, Vaasa | collected... | reverse complement strand
GAACGTTGGCGGCGCGCACAGCGCCTCCATCGAACCCTCCGTGACCGTCCCGACCTGATCGAACGGCTCGGAGGACTGTCGAGAGATGACGCGCGACTGTTGGAAGAGTTCCCCGCCGTCCCGTATCATTGACGGGCCCCATCGGCGCGAGTGTGCGTCCGTGATCAGCACACAGAATTCGCAACGGCCATCCGGCTCGCAGCACGACTCGCAGCCCCGACAACGCAGGTAGACGCCATGAAAGCCACTGACCTCATCGACAACGACTCGATCCGCGACGACATCCCCGACTTCCAGGCGGGTGACGAGCTCAAGGTGCACGTGCGCGTCGTCGAGGGCGGCAAGGAGCGCATCCAGGTGTTCCAGGGCGACGTCATCGGCCGTCAGGGCGGCGGGCTGCAGGAGACCTACACGGTTCGCAAGCTCAGCTACGGCGTGGGCGTCGAGCGCACCTTCCCGCTGCACACCCCGACCGTGCAGAAGATCGAGGTCGTCAAGCGCGGTGACGTGCGTCGCGCCAAGCTGTACTACCTCCGCGATCGTAAGGGCAAGGCCGCCAAGATCCGCGAGAAGCGCGACTTCTGATCGCGCGGCTCACCACGAGTGAGCCATCGGCGCCGACGGCGCCCCTCCATCGGGCACTGGGCCCCTCCCGACGTCTCGACGGAGGTCATCCATGCGCGAACACCGTTCCACCACATCCGATCTGTCGAACCGCGCCCGCGGGCAGTGGGGCGAAGATCTCGCCGTCCGCCAGTACGTCCGCTCCGGCTACGAGGTGCTCGACCGCAACTGGCGGTCACCGACGGGTGAACTCGACCTCGTTCTGTTCGACGGCTCGACCTACGTGTTCAGCGAGGTGAAGGCCCGTCGCACAGCCGACTTCGGGCCGGCCTCGGCCGCAGTGACCGTCGCCAAACAGCGCCGCATTCGCCAACTCGCCGTCGAGTGGCTACGCGCCCACGACGTGCACGCCCACGCGATCCGCTTCGACGTCGTCGCGATCACCGGCACCCACCTCGAACTGATCGCCGACGCCTTCTGACAGCAGTCGGCCGACGTCAGCCGGCGAGGGCCCAGATGAGCAACGCGAGCGACACGAGCAGGGCCGAGCCGACGAGCACGTAGTCGGCCGGTTTCGCCCTGAACTTCCGGTACGGGTTGAGTCCCACGCCGGTCAGTATCGTCGCCCCACATGGCCTCTGACACTCGCGAGCTCGAATCGATCACGGTGGAACGCTCCGACGGGGTGGTGACGATCACGCTTCGTCGACCGGAGAAGAAGAACGCCGCCGACGCCGCGATGTGGAACGAGCTGCTCGCCGAGTTCCGTTCGATCGCCTCGACTCCCGCCGACCGGGCGGTCGTGATCACGGGGGCGGGCGGCAACTTCTGCTCCGGCGCCGACCTGTGGCAGGGCGGCTCGGAAGACGGCCCGCCACCCCACCAGCTGTCGTCGATGCGTCACATCACGAACGTGTGCCTGGCGCTGCACCGCATTCCACAGCCGACGGTCGCCAAAGTGCGCGGTGTGGCGGTGGGTGCCGGGCTCAACATGGCGCTGTCCTGCGACCTGATCGTGGCGTCGGAGAACGCACGGTTCTCGGAGATCTTCGCCAAGCGGGGCCTCAGCCTCGACTTCGGTGGCTCGTGGCTGCTCCCTCGCCTTGTCGGCATGCACCGGGCCAAGGAATTGGCGTTGCTCGCCGAGATCATCGACGCCGATCGGGCCGCCGAGATGGGCCTCGTCAACCGTGTCCTGCCGGACGGCGAACTCGATGCGTTCGTCGACGACTGGGCCACCCGGCTCGCCGGTGGTCCACCGATCGCGCTCGCCATGTCGAAGCGGCTCCTGAACAACTCGATGCACGTCACGCTCGAGGAGGCGCTCGACGACGAGGGCCTCTCGCAGACCGTCAACTTCGGCACCAAGGACACCATCGAGGCGATCAAGGCCTTCATGGAGAAGCGCGACCCCGTCTTCGAAGGCCGTTGAGCCGCGCCCGATTCGACAGCGACAGCGGCAGCGGCGGCGCCTCGGTAGGGTGGTCGAGAGCGCTGTGAGTGAATCGGCGTCGTCCGCCGATCTCCCCGAGGTGCCATGTCCATCCCCACGATCTCATCGCCGCGCGCCCGGTTCCTGCCAGGCGGACGCTCCGACTGGCTCACCGATCCGAAGACCAACCTGTTGTCGGGTCTCGTCGTCGCCCTCGCGCTGATTCCCGAGGCGATCTCGTTCTCGATCATCGCCGGCGTCGATCCCAAGGTCGGCCTCTACGCATCGTTCTCGATCGCGATCATCATCTCGTTCTCAGGTGGCCGCCCCGGAATGATCTCGGCAGCGACCGGAGCGATGGCACTCGTCATCGTGCCGCTCGTCGAGGAGTACGGCGTCGGCTACCTCTTCGCGGCGACGGTGCTTGCCGGATTGCTCCAGGTCGGCTTCGGCTATCTGGGCGTCGGTGACCTCATGCGGTTCATACCGCGCACGGTGATGACCGGCTTCGTGAACGCGCTGGCGATCCTGATCTTCCTGGCCCAAGTGCCCCACATCCTGCTCAACGGCGACGACGCCGACTCCAGCCAGTTCTGGATGAATCTGCTCTTCATCGCTGCCGGTCTGGTGATCATCTATGGCCTGCCGCGCCTGAGCACGGTGGTGCCGTCACCGCTCGTCGCCATCGTGCTGCTCGCCGTCGGTGCGATCGTGTTCGACCTCCGGCTCCCGACCGTCGGCGACATGGGCGATCTCCCCGGGTCGCTACCGCTGCCGGCGCTCCCCGACGTGCCGCTCAACCTCGACATGCTGATGGTGATCCTGCCGTTTTCAGTGACGCTCGCACTCGTCGGCCTCCTCGAATCGTTGCTGACCGCGCAGCTGCTCGACGATCTCACCGACACGGACTCGGACAAGAACCGCGAGTCTCGCGGCCAGGGCATCGCCAACGTGGCGACCGGCTTCCTCGGCGGGATGGCGGGCTGCGCCATGATCGGCCAGTCGATGATCAACCACCGCACGGGCGGGCGCACGAGGTTGTCGACGCTGGCCTCCGGCGTGTTCCTGATCGTTCTGATCCTCGCCCTCGGCGACTTCGTCGCCCAGATCCCGATGGGTGCGCTCGTCGCGGTGATGGTGATGGTGTCGATCAGCACCTTCAACTGGCACAGCGTCGCTCCCGACACGGTTCGAATCATGCCGCGGACCGAGACGATCGTGATGCTCACAACGGTCGCCATCACCGTGCTCACGCACAACCTCGCCTACGGAGTCGGCGCCGGCGTGGCGCTGTCGGCGGTGTTCTTCGTCCGGCACGTCTCCCACGTGGTCAACGTCACCAGCGTCGTCGACCCGGACAACGTCGAACGCCTCTACGACGTGAGCGGTGAGTTGTTCTTCGCCTCGACGAACGACCTGATCCACTCGTTCGACTACGACGCGGTCGAGGTCCGGCGTGTCGAGATCGACCTGAGCAATGCCCGGGTCTGGGACACCTCGGCCGTGGTCGCTCTCGACGCCGTGGTCGAGAAGTTCGCCCAGCGCGGAATCAGTGCTGAACTCGTCGGCCTCGACGACGACTCGAAGCGGCTCCACCGCAGCACCACCGGGCGGACCGACGGCGGGCACTGACCCGCGTTCGTTAGCCTGACCGGAATGGCACGACGGCGACGATACGCAGCCCTGCTGGGCGTCGCCTGCACGTTGTCACTGTGGTCTGCGATCGGTGCGGGCCCGGCATCGGCGGCACCGCCACCGGACGATCCGCCACCCGTGACCCTCCCGCCCGAAATTGCTCCGCCGGAGCCCGGCGTCCAGCCGGGCTCGTTGATCCCGGTGCCCGTCGGCTGTCCGGTGCCCGATCCTGCGACCGTGGTGTTCACCGGAACGATGATCGGCAAGGACGACGTCACCCAGGTCGTGCGGTTCCGGATCGATCAGGTGCGGGCCGGCTCGGCCGAGTCGTGGGCGGTGAACGGGCTGATCGACGTGCGCTACGGGCCCGACTACCGATTCCTCTCCGAAGGTGATCAGTATCTGGTCGGCGTGGGACTCGATCCGGTCTACGGGGTTCCCGCCTCGACGGTCCGGCCCCCTCAACCGACCTTCGGCGGCAACGACGTCGTCGGCGTCGACGACCTCGCCGTCGACTGCCCGACGCTCGACGACCCGGTGCGCACGCTGCAGGTCGACGGAACCAGCGTCGATTCCGGCGTGCTCAGCTTGATGACCGAGGACCGTCGCCTGCTGCTCGCGACCCTCGCCGTGCCCACGATGATCGTGTTCGCCGTGCTGCTCGCGCTCGTGGTGCTCAGGGTCTTCGGCGGGCTCGCGTTCCGCGGTGTGTTCCAACTCGGCCGGGCGGCGGTGACACCGGTGACGGATCACCGGGCGGTTCGGGTGAGAACGCATCGCCCTCGCGATGCCGACGCCGTCGCGGTGCCGCTCGACGACTGAGCGTTCACTGCCCTCGCCTCTCACCGCACTGCGCGTCGCACCTCGTCGATGGCCTGGTCCCATTCGGTCACCTCGATCTGCTCGGCCTGACCCTTCGGCGAGCACCGCACGAGGATGCCGCCGACGATCGGTTCGTCGAGTGCCGTCGCGAGCGCTGCACCGTAGGCCGCCAGCTGGAGGCGGTATCGGCCGACGCGCTCGGCGGACTGTACGGGCCCCGACCACTGATCGGTCTTGTAGTCCACGATCACGAGCCCCTCGGGGGTGCGAACGAGCAGGTCGACGTAGCCCTCGAGGACGCGGTCGCCGATCGGTGCGGCAACGAATAGCTCTCGCCAGTGTTCGGCACCGGCGACCACGCTGCGAACGATGGGCGCACTCAGCGCCGAGCGGGCGAGCGCAGCGACTTGAGGCTCGAGGCCGATCACGCCCTCGGCAGCGCATTGAGCCCGGGCGAGGTTGTCGATGTCGGCGCCGTCCGACAGGTCGCAGAACTGCAGCACGCCGTGTACGGCACGGCCAATGCTGGTGCCGTAGCGGCCGCGCTGCCAGGGCGGCAACTCGACGTTGACGGGGCGCTTGTCGAGACCGGGGTCGTCGATCTCGTCATGTGCGCCGGTGCCGGCCAGTTCCTCCGACAGTCGGGTGGCGGCGATGCCGGTACGACGAGATGCGGCAGCGAACACCCGATCGCGCTCCTCGGACCATTCGTCGTGATCGGCCCAGTCGATGGCGTGTGGTCCCGTGAACGCAGGAGCGAACGATCTGAGCACGACGTCGGCAGCGCGAGCGCCCGACGACGGCTCGGCGGCACCGGCCGCCCACATCAGCTCGGCCGAGGTCAGCGGGCCCCAGTCGTCGTAGTCGGCGTTGTTCTTCGCCGGGGCTCCACGGTGCAGTGACACGACCAGGTGGTCGACGGCGCGTGTGCACGCGACGTACAGGAGGCGGCGCCGCTCGGCATCGCCCATCTGTTCGTCGATCGGCTGTTGCGCCACGAAAACACCGTCGTCACCGCGCCCCGCGAGCATCCAGGTGTCGTTGGCCCACACCACGCCATTGGTGACCGCGCGGCGAGGCTTGGTGGTGAGACCGGCCACGATCGTGATGGGGAATTCGAGGCCCTTGGCGGCATGGATCGTCATCACCCTCACGGCGTCGTGGTCGTGCTCGGGCAGGATCGTGTCGGCGACCCGGGCCTCCGACGCTTGCATCGTCGCCCACTGCAGGTACCGGCGCACGCCGTGGCCACCGGCGTCGGCCCAGGCTCTGGCCTGTTCGATCACGTAGCGCAGCCGGCGCCACACGTCGCGGGCGTCGGGACCTGCCAGCGCCAGGTCGAAGGCACGGCGTTCGTCGGCGACCGCTGCGAGCAGATCGGCTGCCGACGTGCTCCCCACCCGTTCGGCAACCGACCTGATGTGGGCGATCGCGTCGGCGACGGGATGGTCGACCAGGTCGGCCGGCGGTGCCGCCCAGAGGTTCCAGGTACCGCCGGCCGACCTCCATTCCCACAACTCGACGTCGCTGCATCCGTAGAGCGGGCTGCGCAGCGCCTCGACGAGTGCGAGCGTGTCGGTCGGGTCGTCCGCAGCGCGAAGCGCCAGCAGGAGCTGACGGATCTCGGTGGTGGCATAGACGACCGAGGAGTTCTCGGCGCGGTAGGCGAGCCCGGCACTCCGGAGTTCTGCTTCGAGCGACGGGAGCGAGATACGCGTCGGAATCAGGATGCAGATGTCGCCGGGCCGGCACGGTCGGAGCGCGTCGAGGCGCTCGTCGAACACCCGCCAGCCATCGGCGAGCGCGGTGGAGACAGCGGCGGTGACGTCCGAGGCTTCGCGGAGGCGGAGCGCATCGGCCGAGCCGATCTCGGCGCTGCGCTGGTTGGCGACGAGGTCGTCGTGACGATCGACACCGAGCAGCGACACGGTGCCGTGGTCGAGGCGAGGGGCCGGGCGGCAGGCATCGAGGCGCTGAAACGCCGGCTGCGCGTCGGCCTCGTAGGTGATCAGCCGTTCGAACACGTCGTTGGCGAAGTCGATCACCGCGCGGGTGGAGCGGAAGTTCGCGGACAACCGGACGTTGTCGGCACCGACCTGCTCGGCGGCGCGCAGGTACTGGGAGATGTCGGCTCGTCGGAACCGATAGATCGACTGTTTCGGGTCGCCGACGATGAACAGTCGCCCGGGCAGGGGCTGCAGGTCACGCCACGACCGGATCCCGGTTGGGTCGATCGACGCGCCCTGAGCAGGGTCGTCGGGATCGGCGGTGAGGCGAACGGCGATCTCGAGTTGGATCGGATCGGTGTCCTGGAATTCGTCGAGCAGTACCCGTTCGTAGCGCTCGTGCAGGAATCGACGGATGTGGGCGTGCTCGGTCAGCAGGCGGCGGGCGAGCACGAGCAGGTCGTGGAACTCGAGCTGCCCTGACGCTGCCCGCTCGGTTGCCCCGTCGAGCACGAACCGACCGATGATGGCACCGAGTAACAGCCGTCGGTGGCGCTTGACGCCCTCCAACGCCGCGTGAGCGAGCCGCCCGAGTTCGACCTCGTCGGCCCGGAGCGACTCGAGCGCGTCGGCGCCGCCAGGGCCGAAGGCCTTCGTCCACTTGCCCTTGGCGCCGGGAAAGCTCGTGCGTTCGGTTCCCCAGTGCCCGTACTTGTGGTCGAGTGCCCAGAGGGCTTCGAGCCGTGTGCGAAGGCTGGAGCTCCGCAACCCGCCCGCAAGTGCCACGAGCTCGGCGACGGTCTCGGTTTGCTTGTCGCCGTCGGGGATCGGGGTGGCGCCGATCTGGTCGGCGAGCTGCAGGATGGCAGACAGATCGAGGTCGAGCGGACCGGGGTCGGACAGCTCGACGCGGTCGTGTACGAGATCCCAGTTGGAGCGGAAGTCGTCGGCCATGCGGCGAGCGCCCTTGTCGACACCGAACCCGTCGAATTCGCACAGCTCGACGAACGCCCGTCCACCGGCGATGAGGCCTGCCGCCGGCTCGGCGTCGTCGAGAAGTACGTCCAGCAGGTCGTTCCACTGTTCTTCGAACGCAAGGCCGCTCTCGAGTTCGTCGAGCACGGTGAAGCCCGGGGGAAGACCGGCCTCGATCGGGAAGTCGAACAGGATGCGGCGGGCAAAAGAGTGCAGCGTGCCGATGGGCGCGTGGTCGAGGCGGGCGAGTGCTGCGTCGGTGTCGGGGCCGGGGTGGGCGTCGAGGCGTTGCCGCGTGCGGCTGCGCAACTCGGCGGCGGCCTTCTCGGTGAACGTGATCGCGGCGATTCCGGTGATCGGCACGCCCGAGCGCACGAGGTTGACGATGCGGGCCACCAGCGAGCTGGTCTTGCCCGCACCCGCTCCGGCTTCGACGAACAGGGTGGCGTCGAGGTCGGTGCGGATCCGTTCGCGCGCTGCCTCGTCGGGGGGCAGCGCCCGCTCGCCGGTGGCACCGGTGGGGTTCGTCATGCGGTTTCCTCGTCGATGCCGAACCACGGAGCGAGTCGAGGGTCGTGGTGCTTGCGCTCCCATTCGGCCCAGCGTTCAGCGGTGCCGAGTCCGTCGGGCTCGCAGTAGTGACAGCCGACGTAGAACCGCCAGCCGGGCCGTTCCGGACGGTTGGGGAAGAACCCGGTCTCGATGCCCGCGACGACCTGTGCCAACGCCTCGCTGACCCTCGCGTCGACCTCGGGGCTCATCGGGAACCCGGGTCGGGCGTACTCGCCCTTTCTCAGCAGGCCGTACTCGGCGTACACCGGTGTGTCGGTGTTGCCGAATCTGGCACGGGCGGCGGCCGCATAGCTCGGCAGCTGGAACAGCGACCCTCCGACGGTGGGGTCCTCGACGGTCATGTCCTTGAACTTGTCCTTGCCGCCCGACTTGTGGTCGGTGACCACGAGGCGGCCGTCGCGCATCCGATCGACGCGATCGACGGAACCCTTCAAGCGCATCCGGCGGCCGTCGGGCAGTTCGATCGACGCGGCGTCGTCGGCGCCGAACCGCATCTCGGAGGCGAGCACCGTCGAACCGCGAGCAACCACGAGGTCGCTGTCGTGACGGAGCCAGGTGAGCAGGTCGTCGAGCATCCGGGCGCGTTCGTCGGCCCAGAACGCAGGGCGCCCCGTGCGGCCACGGCGTTCGGTGCGTTCGCACACCTGATCGAAGAACCGGCCGACGGCGTGGCGGTGTTCGTCGGTCCATCCGTCGGGCCCAGGTTGGGGGAGTTCGCCGTCGACGACCGCCTGGTGGAACAGATCGAGCGCCGCGTGGTGCGCGGTGCCGCGGTCGCGGGCGGTGATGCTGATCTCGTCGCCCGGCTCCTCGACCGGTTCGACGTCGAGCAGGTACCGGTCGAAGTAGGCGTGCGGGCAGGCCGTCCACGCTTCGAGGCGACTGGGCGAGACGACATCGTCGAGGTGGGGGACCTCGATCCCGGACAGGTCGCCGTCGTACTCGGTGAGCTCGTCGCTCCGGCGGGCGTCGATCATCCGGACGCCGCGCCGCACGACCGTGTCGTTCGCACGGGGGTCGGCGTGACCGACTCGGTTGCCGGCGGCCACGTGCTGCAGTCGACCGCGAAGGCGGTGTTCGAGCGGGCTGGAGGGGAACTCCACCGAGGCGACCCCGGCATGGTGTGACGCCACGACTCGGCGCTCGTCCGTCCACCGTGCGATCCACCTCGACAGCTCGACCGACGACGTCGATCGCAGATCGCCACGCGGAGCGGTGAGCGTGACGGTGCACGTGGCGAGCGCGGACAGCAGCACGCGGTGCAACCGGACCGAGCGGGCATCGCCGGTCGGCAGGCCGGCGAGCGCGCGGTCGGCATCGGACAGCATCGGGTCGCTCGAGGGGCGCGGCGGGAGCACTCCCTCAGCGGCCCCGAGGACGATGGCGACGTCGACGTCGAGTCCGACAGCACCGGCAAGGGGTGCCGCGGTGACGCCTTGGCCGACGCGACCCTGCCTCGGTGGGACGGCATCGAGTTCGGCCTCGAGCGTGGTGCGGAATCGATGGCGTGTGACCGGTCCGCTGACCGGGTCGAGGTGACCGAGCCGGTCGAGTGCGCCGGTCAGCGCCTCGTAGGCGCGGTACTCGGCCTCGGCCAGCCGTTCGATCGTGTGGCGCCCCAGGCGCTCGTCGAGTTGTTCGTTGCACCACCTCGACCACTCGGCCCAGGGCCGAGTGGCCGCAGGGTGGCCCAACTGGGTTCGAAGGTCGGCGACGAAGGTCCGCAGCGACTCGGCCGACTCAGCCCACCGCTCGCTGGCGCTCAGCCCGCCGAGTCGACGGTCCCAGTCGTCGTCTCGCGCCACACCGGCCTCGCGGCTGACGCGCTCCCAAGTGGCGGTCGGCAGGTACTCGCCGTCGGCGCCGCGCAACGGGAGGTCGGCGAGCATGTCGAACAGGCTGCGACGCCGCAGACCGCGGCGATCGACATCGAGCAGGTCGAGCACGAGGCGCGGAGCGAGCCGTTCGGCGAGCGTGGTACCCGGTCGACCGTTCCACGGGATGTCGGCGGAGGTCAGGTGGTGCTCGACGAGTCGGGCGTACGGACGCTGAGCCGGCCAGAGCACGGCGATGCGCTCGAACGGCGTGCCGCTCCGAGCGGCCTCGACGATCAGCCGTGTCGCCTCGCGCACCTCCTCGTCGGCGTCGGTGGCGGTCACGATCGCCACCGGTCGAGCGGACCCGGTCCGTCCCTCGTCGTCCACGCGGATCGCGGCGCCGATCGCGGTAGCGAGTTCGCGGGTGTCGGCATCGGCGGTCGCATCGCCGGTGAGCTGCGACACGACGCTGACGTCGATCCGCGCGCCGAGCGCTCGGACGAAGGCGACCGTACGTCCGGGCAGCTCGAGCGGGAGGTACAGCACGAGGTTCCGCAAGCCGTCGGGGACCGCCTCTTCGACCGATCGTGTCGCCGTGGCGTACAGGTCGGCCTCGTCGTACCACGCTGCTTCGAGCGTTGCCGAGATTGCCGAGCTGACCCGCACGGCCTGGCGGCCCCGGAGCGACTCGTCGCGGAGCCGGGCGACGGCAGCGGGGTCGGCGAGACGGAGCTCGGAGTGGAGTTCGCGCAACGCCACGACGGTGGACGGATGGGTGGCCACCGCGCCGAACGGGCCGGGGTCGTCGGCGAGGATGCTGGCGATCGTGAGGTCGATCACCGGCGTTGACATCGGCGACCGGCCCGCGCCCGCCAGGGCCGGGCCGGCGATCAGCTCGGCGAGCCGGTTCAGGGTGACCATGTCGACGCCGGCGATGCCGCCCTGACGTCCGAGTGCACGTCGGGTCATGACCCCGCAGGTGTTGGTGGGCACCGCGACGGTGACCGGAGCGAGCGGATCGGTGCCCTTGGCGTCGGAGATCGCCGCAGCCAACGCGCCGAGTGCACGGTCGGGGGCCACGAGAGTTGCAGAGATGGGCACGTCACCGATCGTAGAGAAGGGGTGTCGCAGAGTCGGCGGTCTTCGATCACCAACTGTCACGTTTGACCCGGCACGGTGTGACAGTTGGGGGATCTACCATCGGGGCATGCGTGTGCGTCGTGCGACCGTCGAGGACCGATCGGCGATCAGCGTCACCGCGATGCGAGCCTTCGCCGACGATCCGGTGATGCGGTGGCTGTATCCCGAGGACGACGTCTTCTTCGCCCCGGGCGGCGAGGTGTTCCGACCGGCGATGACCGGCTGGATCGGCCTCGGTGAGGTGTGGTGTACCGACGACGGTGCAGGCGCCGCCATCTGGATCCCCCCCGGTCGTCCCGAGATCGACTTCACCGTCGACCCGCCCGCCCCGGAGCCGCCACCCGACCGGCTCGAGCGGTTCGCGATCCTCGGCCCGCTGATGGAGGAACACACGCCCGCAGAACGGCACTGGTACCTGCAACTCCTCGCGACGCACCCCGACTGGCAACGCCGCGGCATCGGCGCAGCGTTGATGAACGTGATCTTCGAGCGGGCCGATACCCACGGGCTGCCGTGTTATCTCGAGACCGAGACGGTCGAGAACGTCGCGTACTACCGCCACCACGGCTTCGACGTGCGCTCCGAATGGGACGTGCCAACCGGACCGCACATGTGGGGCATGTACCGTCCGGCGCTCTGACCCGTTCCCGTGAACTCGTGCGGCAATAGTTCCCGAACGAGTTCACGAGAAGCCGGTTTATCAGGCGCTTCGGGCGGCCTCGGCGCGAGAGCGCAGGTCGGTGACGGCGTGTTCGAGGCCCTCGGGGTCCTTGTAGAGCGCACTGCCCGCGATCAGCACGTTGGCGCCAGCGGCGGCCGCCCCGGCGATCGTCGCGGGCCCGATGCCCCCGTCGACCTCGAGGTCGACCGTGTCGGCGAGGCCGGCGGCATCGATCATCGATCGGATCTCGGCGATCTTGGGTTCCATCGTCGGGATGTAGGCCTGGCCGCCGAATCCAGGGTTGACCGTCATCACCAGCACCAGGTCGACCAGGTCGAGCACGTGGGCGATCGCCGAGGCCGGTGTCGCAGGGTTCAGAGCCACGGCGGCATTGGCGCCGAGGTCGTTGATGTTGCCCAGCGTCCGGTGCAGGTGGGTGCAGGCCTCGGCGTGCACGATCAGGCGCGAACAGCCGGCGTCGATGTACTGCTTGGCCATCACGTCGGGCGTGTACACCATCAGGTGCGCCTCGAACGGCACCGACGTGTGCCGACGGGCCGACGCGATCACGTCGGGACCGAACGTGAGGTTCGGCACGAACTGGCCGTCCATGACGTCCCACTGGATCAGGTCGACACCGGCTGCTTCGAGCGCTGCGACCTCCTCGCCCAGCTTGGAGAAGTCGGCGGGCAGGACGGACGGAGCGATCTGGATCGGGCGACTCATCGGGGGCGAAACTAGCTCGCCGCCACCTCTCGATCAGTCGTCGTCGGATTCGCCGGCGTGCTCCCAGGCCTCGTCGTCGTGTTCCCAGCCCTCGTTGCGCTCCTCGACCTTGGCCTTCCAGTTCTCCGCGTCGTGGCGCGAGGGGTACGGACCGAGGACGTGGTCGCCCGGGCCGCGCTCGGAGGCGGGTACGGCGATCTTGCGGTTGAGGTCCCAGTACCACTCGGCATCTGCGGTCATGTCCCCAGTGTCGCACGCGCCGAAGATCGATCAAACCGCCACGGCCGTACGCTGGGGAGATGCAACTCACCCCCGATCGTCTCGTCGCGGGCGGCGACGCCATGGCCCGCGACGCCGACGGCCGTGTCGTGTTCGTCGAGGGGGCGCTCCCTGGGGAAGTGGTCGAGGTCGAGATCGACCTGACGAAGAAGGACTTCGCCCGGGGCCATCTCGTCGAGATCCTCGAGCCGTCGCCCCTTCGCGACTCGCCGTCGTGCTCGCACCGACGAAACGGCTGCGGCGGATGCGATTGGATGCACCTGCAGCCCGAGGCGCAACTCGAGGCGAAGGTCGAGATCGTGCGCGAGTCGCTCCGGCGTGTCGGACGTCTCGCCGCCGATGTGGTCGACGGTCTGGTCGAGTCCGGTGGTGCCGTGAGCCCGTTCGGCTACCGCACCACCATCCGGGTCGTGGGCGGCCCCAATGGCTCGGTCGGGTACCGGGCCGCGAACTCGAACGACGTGGTCG
>Ga0307380_10008624_pt1 | contig 13040 bp, 6 predicted proteins | sample UN3MG_FD_202239 | JGI IMG/M metagenome (GOLD analysis project Ga0307380, IMG submission 202239) | Soil microbial communities from Risofladan, Vaasa, Finland - UN-3 | ecosystem: Environmental > Terrestrial > Soil > Coastal area > Acid sulfate soil | place: Finland: Risofladan, Vaasa | collected... | reverse complement strand
ACCGTCGTCGGCGGACACCAGGCCGTCGCCGTGTGGGCCAACGCCGCCGCCGACCAGCGCACCGCCTACGAGATCCACCACAACCGTCTCTCTCCCCGGCGCATCCACGGACTCAAGGCCCCGCAGGGCATCCTCTGCTTCGGCTCGGACGGCAACCACATCTACGAGAACGAGATCGCCACCGACGACGCCCGCGGCATCAACCTCCAGGGAAGGGGCTCCGGAAACAACAACGTCCACAACAACCTCATCGCCTGTCGCTATTCCACCGAGGCCACCGAGGGCAACTACGTCGAGACCCGCTGCTACGGGTACTGGGAGCGTGACGGCAACGCGAACCGACTCCACGCGAACGTGTGGATCGTGGGCAACGAGGTGACCGGTGACGGAACGTCGAATTCCGTCGGCATCCTCGCGACGACCACCGGCGGCCGGCTGAAATCGGCCCAGTATACACAGAACCGCATCATCTGTTCCCACAGCGATCCGGGCGTCGACGTGCTGGGCTTCGACGTCAAGCGTTCCGACAAGGACGTGATCGTCCGCGGCAACGAGATCTTCGCCCGAACGTCCGCCGTCCGTGTGTGGTCGACGTCCGACGGGGTGCAGGTGAAGGAAAACGTCCTTCTCAGGACGCCTGCCACCGCTGCGGACGCCCCGATGCTCAGCGGCGACTGCATCGACAAGTGCACCCGGGAGGGAAACGTGGAGACGACGCTCCGCGTCGACGACGATCCGCCCCGGCCGCCCACCGGCCTCCACGTCATCCAGAGACACGAAGCCCTCGAACTTCGGTGGGACCGCAGCGCGGAGAAGGACGTCATCGGCTACAACGTTTACTGCGACGGCAGGAAGTTGAACCCGTACCCCGTGGGGGGCTGCTTCCACGTGCACGTCGACGTGAAGGCCGGCCAGACGCACCTCTGCCAGGTCACCGCACTGGACCTCGCCGGGAGGGAGAGCGCACGGTCCGCCCCACTGGTCGCCGTCAAGAAATGACCCGAGCCTGAAGGAGACCCATGGTGCCGCAGAAGATCATTATTGACACGGACATCGGCGACGACATCGACGACGCGATCGCCGTGAGCTTCGCGGTGAGACGTCCGGAGCTGGAGGTGGTGGGCATCACGACGTGTCACGGCCCGACCGACAGGCGCTGCCGGATGCTCGCGAAGCAGCTCTCGCTCCTGGGCGTCGAGGACATCCCCTTCGCCCCGGGTCCGCACCTCCCCCTGGCCCCCACAGGCGGCGGGAAATGGGCCGAGGACGCCCCACTGGAATACGACTTCGTGGGTGACGACGAACCGGTGCGGCCGCCGGCAAGTGACGACGCCGTCGAGTTCCTCTACGAACTCATCTGCCGTCACGCCGGGGAGGTCATCCTGGTCACCATCGGTCCCCTGACCAACATCGGCGTGCTCTTTCGCGAGCACCCGGACGCCGCCGACAAGTTGCCCCTGATCGCGATGATGGCCGGGAACTACCCCCAGAGACGACGTGAGTACAACATGTGGCGCGACCCCGAGGCGTCGAAGGTTGTGCTCGCCACGAAGACGCCGAAGTTCCTGGGCACCTACGACGTGACGCGTCGTGTGGTGATGGGCGATGCCGAAATTCAGGCCCTCCGCGCGAGCCGCGACCCCGCCTGCCAGGGGCTCCTCCGGCAGATCGAGCTCTGGTGGCCCCACAAGGGCGGGAAAACAGGTCCCGTCGTTTACGACATGTCGCCCATCGTCTGGTGCTTCGACCGGAGCTTCTTCACGACGCACGAATACCGCATCGACGTCCTCCTGGAGGGACCGGAGCGCGGGTGGAACGTGGAATCGGATTCGGCGACGTCCATCGACGTCTCGGTGGACGTCCGTGAGGACGACATGCTCGAGATGCTCATGAAGACGCTCCTCGGGGAAGAGTAATGGGTGCGGCAGGCGGGCTCACGAACCGGAAATGGATTGAGGAGACGCTGGCCCACCGTGAGACGGGTGCGGTGCCCTACAACTTTCTGTTCTCGCCGCCCGCGCTCGAGCGGGTGCAGAAGCACTACGGCACCAACTCCATTCAGGATGCCCTCGACTTCCCGGTCCGCATGACGGGGACGACGTCCGTCAAGCCGCTCTACGCCTCACCGGCCGAATACGGCGATACAATCACCGACGAGTTCGGCGTCGTCTGGTCCACCAGCCCCATCGACCGCGGCGCTCCCATCGGGCCGTGCCTCACGGAACCCGGTCTCTCCGGCTATACCTTCCCCGACGCCCGCGCCGAATACCGCTTCGAGCACATCGGCGAGTGGTGCAAGCGCACCCGCGACTGTTACCGCATTGTCTGGATCGGCGACCTGTGGGAGCGTGCGACCTTCATGCGCGGGATGGAGCACCTGCTCCTCGACGTCGCACTTCATCCGGAGTTCGTCGATGAACTGCTGCACGGGATCGCCGGTTTCATCCTCGAAACCGAGTCCGTCCTCTTCGACCGGTTCGACTTCGAGGGCGTCGCCCTGAGCGACGACTACGGCACCCAGAAGGCGATGCTGATGTCGCCGGACGACTGGCGGAAACTCATCAAGCCGCGTGTGGCGGAGATCTTCGCCCTCGCGAAGAAGCACGGGCGGACGTGCTTCCTGCACAGCTGCGGGCACGTCAGGCCCGTCATCGGCGACCTTCTCGAAGTTGGACTCGACATCCTGCACCCCATTCAGCCCGAGGCGATGGACGTGTTCGAGCTGAAGCGGGAGTTCGGCGGCCGGCTGACGTTCTGCGGCGGCGTGCGGACCCAGGACCTGCTGCCTTACGGGACGCCCGAAGAAGTGCGCGAGGAGGTGCGCCGACTCAAACGCGAGATGGGAAAAGGCGGAGGCTACATCCTCGAACCCGGCATCACCCTCCAGGACGACGTGCCCATCGGTAACATCGTCGCGATGATCGACGAGGCACGGAAGCCCGGTTGACCCGGCAACTTCCCCCGTTGTCATTCTGAGGAGTCCCGATTCATCGGGACGACGAAGAATCTGGTCACGGTTTGAGGGAAAGCCCTGTCTTTCTCGAAAGGCATGTGTCTCTCTCGATGTGAAGCCAGATGCTTCGTCCCGACACGTCGGGACTCAGCATGACAACGTTGTGGACGCCCGGCAGCTCATCGTTTCCGGATCCAGGCTTCCGCCTGCTTCCAGTATTGCGCGGATTCGAGGGGCTCGGCGTCGAACTGCCAGTACTGGGTCATCATGCGCTCCTTGATGCGGGACCTGCGGCCCTTCCTCTCAAGATATTTCCTCAGTGCCTCGGGGCCGATCGCGGCTTTGGGTTTCCACGACCGGCTCGCAACGCATCGCACGAGCGACTCGAACATCGCGCAGGCTTCCGGCACGTCGCGGTCGAGCCCGGTGAAGTTGAACCCGCTCACCATCAGCCTTCCCCGTCCGACGCGCAGGTCGAAGAGATACGCGAACTTCCGCATCGTCCAGGCGGGTTGAAGCTCCCGCAGCTTGAACGTGAACACGTCGTACCGGTCGCGCGAGGCCTTGTCCACCCCCTGGACGACGGGGTCCACCTGCACCGGAAAACCGTCGAGGCTCAGCTTGTCACAGTCGTCGATGAGACCCGCGAACTGGAAATCGATGAATCCGTCGTGTGGGAAGTGCCGGACCGCGGGGTGGTCCCTCAGGAACCCGCCGAGGTTGTGGCCGCGATCCCAGATGACCGGCTTGAACCGGTCCCACGTCGCGGGCATGTAGTACCGCTCGGGCTTCGCCGTCCGGTCCCGGGTTTCCGGCACGCGGTAAAGCATCAGGACGTCGCCGCCACGTTCGAGGTGACGGAAGACCTCCGGCGTGAACCGGTCGGCGATGATAAGCTTCTCAGGTGCCCGCAGACTCCCGGTCATCCTGAGCTGCGGGTAGCGCGTTCGGAGGTCGATCTCGCTCAGCGCCACGGTCGCCTTCCGGTTCGCGAGCCTTTCGGGGCGGTTTGGATAGCGCCACAATTGCCAGGAGTTTGTGACGCTCCGACCTCCGGTCCGTTTGAGGGCAATCCGGAGTTCCATCGCTTCGGCGCGTGCGGTCTTCGGAAGCGCTATTTCAAGCGTGGCGATTCTTGCACGTCCGGCTTTGATCTCAACACCGGACAGGCCTCCGGCCAACCGGAACGATTTCGACGTGAGCGACCACGTGAGCTTCGCGTCGCCGTAGAAGTCCTGTGAGAAATTCGACAGCCACACCGGCACCGTCAGTCGCTCGCCCTCGAAGAACGTCCGGCGGGGCAGCTCCGCCGCCAGCACCACGTCGCCGTTGAACGCACGGTAGTCCGCCGGCCGTGCGCCCGCCTTCGGCTCGTCGAAGCAGTCGATGATCCCGTTGGCGTTCTCGTAGCGCTCCGTGTCGGCGAGCTGAAGGAAGTGAAACCCCACCAGGATGGGACTCCGGCGGATGCTCTCCAGCACCTGCTTGTGCCAGAGGTGCTGAAAGCGCCGCGACGCTTCGAGCATCCTCGGGTAGTCCTTCTCCAGCCCTTTCAGTTTTCGCAGCCTCTTCAGTTCGTCGATCCACCACGGCTTGTCCGAGCCGTATTTCGCGAACTTGCGGTCGAGGGCGTCGAGGTCGCGAAGGGCGACGTAGTGACAGACCTCGTGCGCCGCGACGGGGAAGTTGACGGGGACCTCCCGGCGTGTCTCGGCATCCGGCCCGCCGGTTGCCATCTTCCTGCCTCTGCACGAGCCGAAGATGGCCCAGTTGGCGCTCGTATTGAACATGTCGTGGCGCCGGCCGAAGGGGGCGAAGTAGCCCATGTGCTGGACGTCGAGGTCCACGCCCTCACGGTCGTATTCGCCCCGGGCGCAGGTGTCGATGAAGAGCCGCGTGGGGTCGAGCCGGCGGAGCTGCGCCGCACGCTCGGCCACCTCCGGGTTCCGTCCGGGCTGGTTGATCTCGTTGCCCAGGCAGTAGACCATCAAGGAGGCGTGGTTGCGGATGCGCTTGATGGCGTCCTGCCACAGCTTCGGCCTCACCAGCACCGGGTCGTGATCCAGGAGGTCACGCTCGGCCTGATACTTCCCGTAGTACCTGCGCACCTCGACGTGCGTGAGGATCCCCAGCCGGTCCGCCGCGTCGAACCATGCCCGCGACGGCACCTTCGAATGAAACCGCACGAAGTTGAACCCGAACCGCTTCGCCGCACGGATGTACTTCTCGCAGTATTCGACCTCGGAAAGCCCGCACAGGTCCGGGTGGTCGTGCGCCTCGCGACCCCGGATGACCCCGCGGATGTAGAACGGCCGGTTGTTCAGGAAGATGCAGTTTCCATCGACGTGGAACTTGCGCATGCCGAAGTCGTGTGACACCTCACATGCGTCTCGCCCTGCTCGCAACCGGACGGTGAGCGTGTAAAGGTGCGGGCTGTCGGGCGTCCACGGCTTGAATGCGGGCATCGGGCAGACAAACCGCACCGTGCTTCTCGGCCGGGCGACCGTGCCCCGTCCGACGGTCTTGCGTTTCGTCGTGATTTCCCACGAGACGCGTGAGCACCCCTTCGGCGCACGGAGCGTCACCGTGAGGCGTGCATCGTCGAAGTCCGGCCGGATGAAGAGCCCCCTGAGGATTCTGTCGGGATTCAGCATGTCTCGTTTCCTCGAAGAGAAATCAACGTGAGGGGGTATTATGTGCGTGCGGAGACGGGATTTCAAGGTGTGACGCGGACAGGATACGTGCCGAGTCGCTTGGCTGCGTCCACGAAGGCGTGAACGTTCCCGGTTGGGGTCTCGATGGGCACCATCGCCCCGTAGAGGGTGAAGCCGCCGCCGGGCGCCGCCTGGGCGATGAGTTCGGCCACCTTCGCTTCAATCTCGGCGGGCGACCCACGCGAGATGAGTTTCGCCGTCACGCAGCAGAGCATCGGTTTACCGTGAGTTCTCAGCAGCGACTTGTATTCGCCGAGGTCGATGTCGGGACGCTTTTCGAGGTCGAGCCCGAAGGCACGGACGTTGGTGGAACCGGAAGCGATCACCCGGCGGACGAGGTCGCGCCAGTCGGGCACCGCCGAGCACCCCCAGATGCCGCCCCAGGACGCGCCCGGAGGCGTCAGCATCCCGATGACCCGGGCGGTGTAGGGTAGGACGAACTCGTCGAAGATGTCCAGAGAGACCAGAGGCGGCGCCGCCCACGCGTCGATAATCGAGGTCGCCATGGCCCCGTGCTGGAGTTGGACGTGGGCGAAGCCGGCCGAGAGCCGCGTGCAGAACTCCATCAGCCGGTGCACGAAGTCCGGTGCTTCCACGATGTCCAGCATGAGCTGCTCGTACCCGCGCAGATTCACGGCGATGGAGAACGGCGCCGTGACCGCCGCATACGCACCCATGATGTCACCGACCAGTTCCTTCAAGAGCCGGTTCACCTCCAGCACCCAAGGCATGCGACCGGCACGGGTGAAGTCGGGAAGACTCAGCCCGTCCAAGTCGCCGCGCTCGACGATGATGTGACGAGCAACCTCGGGGAACCGGTCGCCCGTGCAGCGAAGCGGCGTCCCCAGTGCTTCCACCTCGACGTTGTAGCAATCGGCGAAGGAGCACGGGAGGTCGTGACCGTATTCCAGCAGCGCCTTCAACTGAGAATAGACGTGTGCCGCGGGGTCTTCACAGATGCGTCGGACGGGGAGTCCCGCAATCCGTGCGGCGTGTTCGTGAATCTGAAGGATAACGGGGACGCGGTCGGGTTCTTCGAAGCGGTTGGAGATGCGGAACCGCTCCAGCGGCGTCATCGACTCACGGGAAACCTGCTCGTGCACCTGCTCCGCCAGCCGCTCGAGTTCCGCTTCACCGATCTTCACGTGATGTCCTGACCTTTGGGGAGGAACAGGTTGAGGGCCTTCTTCGCATACTGGCGAACCTGCACCGCGTCGTCCTTCATCAATTCCACCAGTGCCTGTTGTGCCCTTTTCATGTCGTCGGCAGCGGTTTTCGGTTCGGCACCCATGGCTTCCCCAACCTTCCCAAGCGCCGATGCCGCCAGTCGGCGGATGTTCACCACCTCGGAAGAGGCACATCGGATGAGAAAGGGCAGTCCGTGTTGACCGCACAGTTCGCCGACCGCCCAGACCACGTGCGAGCGCTTGCGCGTGTCTTCCGTCCGGTTGAAACTCGAGATCAGCCGTTCCGCGACCTCCCGCGGGTGGAAGATGTTGAACGTCGGCCGCATCGCTTTCGCCTCTTCGAAGTCGGCGACGAGCAACTCTCCGATCATCGCGTCGAGCGCTTCGGCAATGCCCGCTGCCGGTCGCGGAGGGGGAGTCTCTCGCTCGACTTCCGGCGCACGTTTCCGCTCCGTGGACGGCCCGGTCGAGCGTGATTCGCGCTCGCTGCCTTCGAGCATCTGTCGGCCTGCCTCGGTCAATTGCAGGACGGGACGCCCGCGGCTTCCTCCTTTGTCCACAAGCCCTTCCTCAAGCATACGCTGGATGACGCGGCGAATCTCTTCCCGGGAATTGCTAACGGAGCGGTAGGCTGTTGTCTCGTTGGCGCCCGCCAGTTCAATCCACCTGGCTTTCGAGCCTGTGAGGACTTCGGCGATCTTGCCCGCACCGACCGCGAAGCGAAGACCGTCTATGCAGTCGAGCACCCGAAGACGAAGGTCCTGCTCGCCCGCCTGCGGGGTCCCGAGTTCCGCAACGTCGGCCTTCGACGCCTCGACGGGCACGGTCGGTCCGGCAGCGGGGAGGTCGTCGAGCTTCACGTCACGGGAGACCTCTTCGCCGCGTTCGGTCAGTGCGACGACGGGACGACGGGCGCCGCCCTGGAGGTCGAGATACCCCTCGTAGATGAGATCGTCGATGATGCCCTTGATGAAGTCTCGCTTGGCGCTCACACGCCCGTAGGCGGGGTTCCGGTCGAGACGCCGGTCCAGGATCTTCCGGTCGGCTGACCCTCGGACAATGCGAGCGATGAGGACCTTCCCGAGCGGGAAGGGCAGATGACGGACGCAGACAAGGACCGGCAGTGCGACTTCGGGACACCGCTTCAACGCGCTCTTCGTCTCATCTTTTCCGGATTCCGTGCAGCGGTCGCACGTCCCGCAGCGGAACGATGACGTCTCGCCGAAATAGTGCAGGATGAACCCGCGCCGGCAGTCGGAGGTCTTGATGTATTCCTCCATCGCCGCGAGTTTTTCCTCCTCGAGTTGCCGGAGCATCTTCTGTCGCTCCCAGTCGATGGCGAGTGTGCTGAAGTCGGGAGGCGGTTCGACGAGTTTTTCGATGCCCCGGCCCCGGAAGGGAGGCTCGTAGCGGATGATGCCGTCGTGATCCATCGCGGCGAGCGACCGGCGGACCTGGTCTTCACTGAGTCCGGAAGCGGCACAGAGTTGACGAAGATCGACCTCGTAACGCCCCGGGACCTCCAGGTCAACGGCGAAGGAAAGTCCCTCCAGCACGCGACGCGTGACGCTCCCGCGGACGGTGGGCAGAACCTGCGGTGCCAGCCGGTCGAGCGTGACGGCGAGTCTCGTTTCACCCGCGAACGCCCGGGTCACCCCCGCACCGTCCAACAGACGGACCGCGGAGCCGACCTGACCGTCCTTCATCTCCCCGGGGCATCGCCCGGCGATCTCCTTGTAGGTCATCATCACCGGGTTTTCCCTGAGCCGCCAGAGCGTTCTGTAAACGTTCGCGACCAGTCCCCTGTTGGGATAATTCAGGTCGATAAAGAACTCGCGGAGGAAGCGGTCGGATGGGGCGTAGAGCAGCACACACCCCGACGTCAGTCCGTCGCGCCCCGCGCGGCCGATCTCCTGGTAATACTGCTCGACCGAGCCGGGATAGTTGTAGTGGACGACGAACCGGACGTCGCGCTTGTCGATGCCCATGCCGAAAGCCGAGGTGGCCGCCACCACCCGCGCCTTCCCGCTCAGGAACGCTTCCTGTGCGGCGGTCCGTTCGTCCGGTTCCATCCCGGCGTGATAGACGGTCACGTTCGGTTCGACCTGCTCCAGGGCACCGGCGACCTCCTCCGCACCCCGGCGCGTGCCGACATAGATGATTCCGGAGCCGGGGTGCTCTCGGACGAACTCCGTCAGGAAGCGGTGCTTATCCCTCTTGCTTGAGGCCTGGACGACGCTGAGTTCGAGGTTTGGGCGGTCGAAGCCGTGTACGTGTACGTCCACTTCGTCGGGGGTGAGGCCGAGGGAGGTGATGATGTCCTGCTGCACACGCGGGGTCGCGGTTGCCGTGAGTGCGCTCACCCGCGGACGTCCCATCTGTTCGCGGAAATCCTTCAGTCGGCGGTAATCGGGACGGAAGTCGTGTCCCCATTCGGAGATGCAGTGTGCCTCGTCCACCGCCATCCGCGAGACGTTGAGACGCTGAAGCGCCGTGAGGAACGATGCGTTGCGGAAGCGCTCAGGAGCGATGTAGAGCAGGTGGTACTCCCCCCTGCCGCAGCGGGACAGACGCTCGCGCTGCTCGGCTACACTGAGACTCGAATTGACAAAGGTGGCCGGGATGTCTTTGCGGGTCAGTTCGTCCACCTGGTCTTTCATCAGTGAGATGAGCGGTGAGACGACGATGGTGAGACCGTTGTCCATGACGGCCGGGAGTTGGTAGAGGAGGGATTTCCCGCTGCCCGTCGGCATCACGACGAGCAGGTCCCGCTTCGATAACACCGAGCGGAGAGACGTCTCCTGTCCCGGAAGGAAACTCCGGTGCCCGAACCGCCGGGCGAGCAACTCCCGAGCCCGTGCCAGCGACGCGGCGACGTCAGGTTGTGAACGTACATGACCCATGGCCTGGACTACAACAGGGCAGAGACGTATTCATCAAAGCCTGCACTCCAGCGGGTCCGCAGGAGGACCCGGATTGTTCGACCTCTGCCGGCTTCCGCCGGATGAGAACCGTGCGGTCTCAGTCGTCGCGCAGCGGGATGTGGGTTCACCCGTCCCTGTAAACGGCCTGGGAGAACTCGATGCGTCGCATGGGCGGCTGCGTGGCGACCTCTTCGAAGTGGTGTGCGGCGAGTCCGGCGATGCGGCCGAAGACGAACACCGCCTTGGCGACGCGGGGGTCGAGTGTCATGTCGGCGACGACGGCGCCGATGACACCGTCCACGTTGACGGGCAGCGCCATCCCGCGCACCGCCTTGAAGGCGTCCGAGACCACTTTCGAAATCGCGACGCAGTCGCCCGCCACCTTCGTTTCTCCCGCGAGCCGCCACAGCACGTCCCGTCTCGGGTCAAGCGTGTGGAAGCGATGTCCCAGTCCCTCGATGCGGGTGCCGCGTGCTGTGCGCTCGGCGATCAGTTTCTCCGTCGCGTCACGCAGGGAGATCCCCTCGTCGGCCGCGAGCGCGGCGCACTGGGCGAAGAACGTCGCGGCCTTCGCACCCGCCCCGCCGTGGACGTCGGTGATCGCACCGACCCCGGCCGCGATGCACACCTCGAAAGCCGCCCGCACGCTCGACGCCACGATCGTCGCCTGGGTGCTGGGGGGCGTCACGCCGTGGTCCACAGATGCGACGATTGCGCCCTCGATCATCCGTGCGTGCCTGGTGCTGAGCGCCCGTCTGCCCGTGACCGCCCGGCACGCGATCGACGCGAAATCCTTGCCCTTCACCGGACGCACCCCGAAGATGCGCGCGAGATACGCCGCCGACCGGCCGAGACAATACACGGTTCTCTCGATCTCGGACCCCTCGAACGCGGCCAGACGTGCATCGGCGAGCATCATGCCGGCCAACTGTCTGGAGACGTCGTCCCGTCTGCCGGCCCGGGCCCCGGTGACGGGCTCCGAGGCGGCCTTCCGGGCAAGCCGGCCGAGCCGGGCGAGTTCCTTCCCGTCGGGAAAGTCCCCCGTGACCAGGAGCGCCGCGACCTCGAGGAGTGAGCGCTTCCCGATGAGTCCGGCAATTGGACGTCCCCGGATGACGATCCGGTTGGGCGCGATGTCCGTGACGGCGGTGTGCCAGGCGGGCTTTCCGGGCGGGGCCTCCCAGATCTTCCGCATCCGTTCGTAGTATCTCTCGGGCTCGAAGTACGTCCGGCCGCTCAAGCCTTTCCACACCTCCTGCATGAGCGCCCGCTGACTGTTGACCACGGTCACCCCGGCGGCTTCGAGCGCCGCGCGCTTCGACTCGTAGGTCCCGTACTCCGTCCCCGGCGAGACGATGGCCCCGGCGTGTCCCATGGTCTTTCCCTGCGGGGCGCACCGGCCCGAAATGAGCGCGACCATCGGCTTGGGATACCGCTCGGGGTGGGCCTTCATGTCCTCGGCCAGCATCTCCTCCTGGCACCCGCCGATCTCCCCGGCCACCACCACGAGGTGGGTCCCGGGATAACCCATGGCGAGCGGGACGACGACGTGGAACGGACTCCCGACGACGGCATCGCCGCCGACGCCGATGACGGCGTTCTGCGCGATGCCGGCGGAAGCAAGTGCGTCGGACAGGTGATAGAGGATGGCGCCGCTTCGCGAGCAGATGGTCACACCCTCGGCCGAGAACGTGCCGGGGTGCGGCTCGGCCGGGTGAAAGACGTCGGGCAGCATGCCCACCTTCACGCGTTCGGGAGGAAAGATGACCCCGGGCGTGTTCGGTCCCAGGACCAGCGTGCCGTGCCGACGTGCGGCCGTCACCACCTTCCGGACGTCCCGGACGGGCACGCCCTCGGTGATGAGGACAACGACGGGGATGCCCGCCTCGACCGCCTCGATGGCGGCGTCGGCGGCGGTGGAGTGGTGCTTCCAGATGCTGGCCGCCGCGACGTCCGGGTGCGCCTCGAGGACGCCTGCGACGGAGTCGTAGACGTCGATGGTCTCGTGGACGCGTGTGCCGCCCCGGCCGGGGGCGACCGCCGCGGCCACCGTGGTCCCGAACGCTTTCATGAGCCCGGCGTGACGCGTGCCCTGCCGGCCCAAGCCGATGACGGCGGTCTCGATGCGTCCCGTGCGCCGGATGCGGTCGGCGAGTTCCGGACGGACCTTCCCGACAAGGTATGCGAGCATCCCGTCGGCCGCCTTCACGTAGGTCTCCTCGCTCATCGCGTGCCCTCCCCGCTGCCGGACAGGTGGTGCGTCAGCGCCTCACGGATGACCTCGGCCATGATGCGGCGGTTTCCGACGACCATCGAGAGCACTTCGAGGGGCTCGGGGGTCTCCCGGCGGGCGGATTCCAGGAAGGCGCGCGCGGCCGGCAGGTCCGTTCCCACCATCCGTCCGTAGACGGGAACGACGCGTGCCTTCTCTGCCCGCCGCCGACGGAGACAGTCCACCAGCCCCCGAATGAACACGTCACAGCTCGAGATCCCGCCGAACCGTGACGTGATGATGAGGTCCACCAGCGGGTAATCCATGAGGAGGTCGAACATCTCCGCCACGCCTTCGCGCGTGGGCCCGCCGCCCGAGTCCATGAAGTTGACCGGGACCACCCGGCCGCCGAAGTGAAGCTCACCGATGCCGGTCACCTCGTCGATGGCGAAGATGCCGTAGCCGGCGCCGCCCGGAACCAGACCGACGTAGACCTTGCCGGGCTCGCGTTCGGCGTGCTCGCCCAGGAGGTCCACGTAGGGAAAGCCGGCCTCGAAGGCCCGCCGCTCGCGCTCGGTGGGCTCGGCCACCTCGTGCCGCTTGCCCGCGATCTTCAGTCTCGCAAGGAGCTTCGTCTGCCGGTAAAGGGCGTTGTCGTCGAGCACCATCTTGGCGTCGGCCGCCACCGGCCCGCGCGACGTGATGAGAAGTGGATTGACCTCCAGGACCTTGCAGTCATGCGTCTGGAAGGTGTCGTACAGCGTCGAGGCGACCGTCGCGAGACGGTCCTCAATTCCTCTCGGCCCGGACAGGCTGCGCGCGAGGAAGGACGCGATCTCCCGTGCGGACTGCGTCGGCAGCGCAGGCGGGTTCTCGGGCAGTTCCGCGCGGAGGACGGTCTCGGGCCGGGCGCGCGCCGCCTCTTCGATGTCCACGCCGCCCTCGGCGCTCGCCAGCACCACGGTGTTGAACGTCGCCGGGTTGATGGTGACGCCCAGGTAGCAGGAGGCGGTCGATTCGAGCGCTTCCTCGACAAGCACGCTCCGGACA
>Ga0307380_10008617_pt1 | contig 13044 bp, 20 predicted proteins | sample UN3MG_FD_202239 | JGI IMG/M metagenome (GOLD analysis project Ga0307380, IMG submission 202239) | Soil microbial communities from Risofladan, Vaasa, Finland - UN-3 | ecosystem: Environmental > Terrestrial > Soil > Coastal area > Acid sulfate soil | place: Finland: Risofladan, Vaasa | collected... | reverse complement strand
GGAACACGAAGAGGAGATCCTGTCTGAACCAGGAGGCCGGCGGGTGTATAAGTTCTGTTATCTCTTTGGAAAGAGATATTTTCCGCTGCCCCCTTACGCTAGCGATGCTGACTACGGGCAAATCACGAGTGCCCTGCCAGTGGAGATTATGGCTATGTCCTACTCGGCGTACCATGACCTTGATATTAGGCGTGGGTATCTCTTGCTACTGTCACTTGTAGTATATCCGTACGAAGGTGATGAAAGAGACCTTGAAGATGATGACGTTCCCTTTAATCCCTTCGACCCCATGAAACGCTGGGAAATGGAGGTAAAACTACAAGAAATAGCGCGGGTCAAGGACAAGGAATCGGAGTGGCGTCCGACACGCTCTGACATCGCCTGGGTGAAGAACCTGGTTTCGGAGCTGGCAGATGGGGGTAAATGGATTGCCCCGATGGGATTTACCTTCATCAAGATTGATGACCGGAATATCGAGCTGAGACAGGCCGAGAATACCCCTGAAGTCCGGGAGACGGTACACCGAACCACGTTAATCGCAGAAAAGGCCGGACTTAAAGTTAAAGTCAAGGTCGGAGAAACGGCAGAAGAGAAACAGGGAAAGACCCTCATGGAAGTTTTCTCCGGCGGGCGGGTACCGGTACTCGATGCGGTACGGCAGCTTGTCGGCGAAGATATAGTCAGGAGACTACCATCGGAGGGCTGGGAGCCGAAGGTGTTACACCAGATGACCGATGGGACACCACACGAAGCAGTCGGCTACTTCGCTGATTGGGCGTGTTCCGAAACAGGGTGCGTCATTTTGGATTCGAGCTATGATGACGTTGACTGGGTGGAAGGTATGGGAGAGCCAATATTCAAATGGACGAGGTTTAATGTCGAGACCCTTACCGAACAATGGCCCAAGGTTCAGGAAATCCGGGAGTCAATCGACAGCATGGTTGAAAGGCTGGAAGAAGACCCGATAAGAAACTTCGGGGAGCTCCTGGAGTTCCTGACGGCAAAGGCTAAACGTATCCCTAAGAAAGTCGGTAAAGCGGAGCGCCGGAGCTACTACGACTCTACCGAGCATTGGTGCCCACTAGACCAACAAACTGAATACGAGGAGGATGAAGATAATGGTGAAGACGGCGCAGACGACAGACTCCGAGAACCAACCCGAGCCGACATCATTGCCGCAACCCAGTTTTAGCTGGGCAGTTCCGGAAGAGCTGGGCATCCCACCTGACCCGCTGCGACTGAGACTGGACTTTCACCATCAGTCTGTGGAGATGACCTTCTTTGAAGGAGAAACCGTAACCAGCAAAGTTGTCGATGCTATGGACGTGTCACATGCCCTGGCCAGCGAGCTGTCGTTTGGCTCCGGAATATTACCACCTGGGACAATCTGGTGGCGGAATACTAAAAGTGGTCCGGTGATTGCGCTCTATGTCGAGCCTCACATCCGGCAGGTGACGCTACAGACTGATATTAAGAAACAGCCCAAACGGTACAAGGTGCCGATGCCCGGACTCATCTTTCTCATACGGGCCGGGATACCGCCTTGGGTCTTTGCGGTGAAGAAAAAGCCGAAGAAAGAGACGGATACTGTCTATCGAGCTCCGCTGGCCAACATATTTGCCAACGGACGGACCTGCCCGGGTTCACATAAATTCCCAGCCCGGCTCGAGGATATGGTTGAGTCCTTCTTCGTATCATTCTTCAGTGCCACAGCCGACCTGCGCAATCGGTCAAAGCAATTCCCAGGTAATGTGATTCACCTGTGGGAATTTTTAGATGGTAAGCGTAAGTTCCCACTGGATGATTTAGTAAAACATGGCACAATTAGCGACCTACTGAACATGGAGATGGACTAAAGATGGGACGATTAGAAGAATTATTAGACAAACAGCGGGATCTGGGAGCACCGACTGATGACGGCAAGGAACTCGCTGTCAGCGGGACAACACTGGTAGAGCAGGTACAAGACCATCTGAATAAGGTGGATGTGCTGCAGGCCGAAATAGACCGAGGCCTGAAGAGCACCGAGACCGAAAACCACCGGCTCCAGTATGACGTCTATTCACCCAAGATACGGTTGCTGGAGGATGCACGTGACCAGCTCATGCGGGCTAATGTGGCCGCTTACGAGAAGGAGCGCGACCAGAAGAAACAGGAGGTTGAGGGGCTGTATCTGGTAGTCAACCAGGTCAAGGAGATACTGAGGTTCCTGAAACTGGAGACGGGAAAGAGCGTAGACATTAACGATGACGACCTGCGAACCTACCGGGAAAAGTCGAAGGAGGGCCTGGGCTACATCTTTGAGGATGAATTCCTCAAGATTAAGCTCTTCGTTATCGAGAATGACAAGCCGAAGAACAAGTATTCCCTCGTTGCCCTGGGACGAACCATATTCACGGAAGAGCAACTGAAACTACGCTTTCACTATGGCATCCATGCCCACGCAGCTTACCACTTTCAACTGGAGGCCGTTCTCCGTGAAGGGGCATCAGTAAAGGAGCTGCGAGAGTGGTTACAGAAGCAATCCCAGAGCAAGCTACTCACTGACCTCAAGGGTGACTTTGATACGGTGAAGGCTGCATACCTGGATACCTTAGAGCGATATCAGGTCGAGGACTTCCGGGAACTGTTAACCGACCTTTGCACCTGCGGATATTTCTACAGCATCTTCGACAGCATGGCGTTCAAGAACGGAGTGCAAACCTGCGGCAGATGCAGCAATAAGATGGAAAAGCTAAAGTAGTAGAGGAGGGAAAAGGAGACAGTATGAGCATGAATAGGCCGGTGGGTTACCTGGTCAATCACAGTGACGGTCTGCAGGGTGTCCGTGGGACATTCTATGACTTTGTGGTTGCGGAAAACGGCGTGTTCATTGAGGCGGAAGGCCCGCTACTCGCAGCGCGGGTACCCGTAGCCCCTGGCCATATCCGTGGTCTGGCGCCATTAGAGCCTGTAGTTGTCCTCCGTAATGGGCGCATACCGCAGCGTTGCTTCGATCTGGCGCTGAGTGCGTTCCTGGTCGATACGAGCAGGGAGCGGTATGTGGCGGTGACCTGGAAAGATGGTTACCACCTGTACGTGCCGGAGCAGGAGACCGAGGCAGCCAAGGTCGAGTACCAGGTAGGAGATAGTATCGCCCTGGACCTCCATTCCCACGGCGCCATGACGCCCAGGTTCAGCACGACGGACAACAGAGATGAGACTGGGATGAAGCTCTACGGAGTCGTCGGAAAGCTTGACGGGGTCCCGGTCGTTCAACTACGGGTTGGGGTCTATGGCTACTTTCAACCTATATCTTGGGGTGATGTGTTCGATGGTAATATGATAGGAGTTCAAGACTTTTTAGAGCAGAAGGAGGTAAGCGAAGATGAGCTATACAGTGCAGTTACCGGACGGTCTGGGAGCCCCGAAAATAGTCGTGGTAGGCTGCGGAGGAACTGGGGGGTTTGTTGCCGAGGGGCTGTGCCGACTATTGGCGAATAGCGAGCTGGACATTCTTCTGATAGACCATGACCGTGTGGAGCCCCATAACCTGCGGAGGCAGAACTTCTTTGAGGGAGACTTGGGCAAGTTCAAGTCCCAGGTTATCGCCGAGCGCCTGGCTCGTCAGTATTGCCGTCCGGTAGGATACAGTGTCTATCCCTATGACCGAGACCTGCTCAATGAGGCCGATGGTCTTGGGAGGCGACAGATGAGGGGCATTATCATCGGCTGCGTGGACAGGGCCGACTCCCGGCGGAGCATCGCCCAAAGGCTTGATGAATGGGGCGACTGGTGGCTTGATTCTGGAAACGGATATCAATCTGGCCAAGTACTGCTCGGCAATACCTTAACAGTGGAAGATATGGAGAACAAGTTTGATGAAACGTCGGGGATGGTTCAAAATCTACCGGCGCCGTCGCTTCAGCTCCCATCGATCCTTTACGAGCCCACTAAGCCCGTAACACGAGAGCTGGACTGCGCTGAAGCGGTGGAAAATGAGCTACAAAGTCCGGTGATAAATCAGATGATGGCCACTCTGGTTCTAGAATTTATGTATCGTCTCCTGAAAGGTACACTGACCTGGATGGGGGCTTACGTAGATTTGGAGGCGGGAACACTCAATACCGTACCAGCTGAGCCTGAGACTGTCGCCAGGATGCTCGGGGTAAAGGTCAATACCCTGATGAGTAAGGCGGACAAGTGTAGCCACGGCATGTATATGGCGCCACGGCGCAGACAAGGAATTGGCCTATGAGATTAAACGCTGACCAGCAACGAGTCAAGGATTTGCTATCGGCCTTCAACACTCCTATCGTCTTTCATCCCGGGGGTTGGGCTGATAGCTGTCCTGAATGGCTAAAGCTCAGGGTAATCGCCGAGCGGGTTGAAATGGTCTGTAACGGCGGGTGGGATAAGGCCACAGATGCGGAGGTGACCTGTTACCTGTTTACCGCATCCCTCGCTGCCCCACTCGGCGGCGACTGGACGGAGATAACTCTCTATCAGGCTGCCAAGCAGATGCCCCAGCTCCGGGAGACCTTGCCTGCTACCCCGAAGGAGCTTAGCAATTACCAAATGATGGAGCTGGGCGGCCTCAAGCACAAAATCAGGAACCGTCAGATTAACGGACAGAAGTCAAATCGAAAGGAGAAAGGTATGTCAAAGAGAAAACTTGTCCTGGAGGAACACGACGGCAGCACTCTGGTAGGCGTGCTGCAGGATGGGTGTGATCCCATCATCAAGACTACCGAGGGCGGGCTCGATGAAGCTCTGGCTGCCATCCCCGGCTTTCTAACGGAAGCTCAGGAGAAATGGGCAGTCCAGCCCAAGAACCCGGCCTACAAACCACCGGTACTCCCGAAGCCAGCTCCTAAACCAGCGGCAGCTACACCTGGAGCACCAAAAGCGGAGGAATTACCGTTGCTGGCAGGGGTAAAACCTAAGGTTGAGACTCCCTCACCTGCTCCGGAACCTGAGGCGGTCGCTCCGGAACCACCAGATAAGGATATAGATGCTGGAGAGTTTGCGGAAGTACCGTCGCAGATAGAACCAGCACTCTCTGGAGCGGAGACGAAGCCTGAAGCTATGGGTCTCCATATACCGGACGAGGGTAACTTGTCCGCCCCAGCGGAGGCGGAAGTCACCGAGACCCCAGCGGCGCCTGCGGTTGAGCCTGTCGTGGCAGTAGAAGGTGAGGAAAAGACGGCTATGTCCAGGATGGCAGAGCAAGCGGCTCCCAGTCAACCCGCTAAACCTGGCGAATGGGAGTACTTCCTAGCCAATGGACAAGGCCCGTTTGCAACCGTCCAGCTGGCCATGGATGGGCTTGACCTAGATAAGAACAATCGACCGAGCCACAACCGGTGGGACCGCCTCTCTACAGCTTATAAAGAGAAGATTCAGCGTAGACCCAAATTATAGCGAGGTGAACATGGAATTAGGTGAGAAACTGAGGACACGCCGGAAAGAGAAACGGCTAACGCTAGTCGCTCTTGGTGAGCTGTCAGGTGTGGACCAATCCTACCTGGGGCGAATTGAGAACGGCCAGCGAACCGCTTCGGCGCATACTCTAAGGAAGCTGGCTGCACCTCTGGGATATGGTGAGGCCGAAATACTGAGGCTGGGTGGCTACCTCTCGCCTGATAAGACGGATGAGAGAATAGCCACGTTCAAGGAAAGACTTAAAGGCGAAATCCGCTCAGCTACGGATAGTCTGATAGAGCGAGTTGATTCATTGTAAGAGGAGTGTTATGTGCAAAGAAATAATTCCACAAGAGGATTCTGACCACATTCTAGCCGTCGGGCATACAGTGATGTACCGGGGTCAGAAGTGCGTCATCACCAGCATCAGGGTGTGGCACGATATGGGGACAATGTTTGGTCGTCCGTTTCGTGCAGAACCCGTCTTTGACGTGAAAGGTGAGGTTGAGGGCAGTGATATCCAGATAGACGACCTTGACCTCTGGTTCCCAGAAGAGGAGGTGAAGAAATGAAGCTGATAAAGGGCTCAATACAGAATAAGATTCAGGTGGCCGCGGAGGTCAATGGCGCCCTGTCCAAGTACGTCCTGGTCGTAGTGACCAAGACGAAGCAGGGCGATGCCAACCCTATGTATGACGTCTATGCCTGCAAGGGATTGCTGGTAGCTGGGCAAATACACGAGTTAGGTGACCATGACCGGGACACGCGGGAAGAAGAAGGTCAACAATAAACATGGGAGAGGTGGGGAATAACTTTCTGCCAAAGGTGTCCCCCTTTCGTTAGAATACCCTGCCTCTCCCACCAAAGAAAGGAGATGCAATGTGCAAAGAGTAAGAACGCCTGGAAAGTTAGGATACTGCTTCGGCGTCTCCCAGGCTATCGAGAAGGCCGTTAAACACTCGGCAGAGCATGGGCCAATCTACAGCCTGGGGACTATTGCCCACAATGAGGACGTGGTAGCCTACCTCCTCGCGCATAATGTGAAGCCTATTACTATGCAGGAGGTTACTACCGGGATGAACGTTGCCATAACAGCTCATGGCGCGCCACAGGCGACCTTTAAGCACCTTGAAGACATGGGATGCCAGGTGCTTAACTGCACCTGCCCCATCGTGCGGAAAGCTCAACTGGTGGTCAGCCAAAAGTTGGACGGCTTCGATATCGTCATATTCGGAGACCCTGAACACCAGGAGGTGATAGGGCTCAACGGGTGGGCAAATGGCGCCAAGTTCGTCGGCAACTTCAATGACCTCTTCACTCCCAGCCTAGACCACAAGTCCTTGATGCTGGGGCCAAAGGTCGGTGTAATCAGCCAGACAACTAAGATACCTTCCCAGTTCGCTGACTTCGTAGCGACGCTGCTGCATAATCATATCAACGGGTTTAAGGAGCTGCGGGTATTCAATACCATCTGCCCGATAGTTTCCGCCCGGGTAAATGAGACCCGCCAGCTGTCTGATGAAGTGGATATGATGTTCGTAGTCGGTTCTCAGGAGTCGGCTAACACGAGGAATCTGGAGGCTGTATGTAGGCAGTCTATAACTCGTGTGAGAGGTATGGTGGAGCCCTGGGCTGTGACACTCGTTCAGAATGTAGACCAGGTGGAAGAAGCCCTGAGTGACTGGTTTACGGAAAACGAAATGACCTTCCCCAGAGTCGGGGTCACGGCTGGCACGAGCACACCGATAGAGGTTGTTAAAGAAATCGTAACAAAGTTGAAGGAGTTGCTGTATGAACGTGAAAATAGTAATTAACGCCAAGGAAACCACCAAAGACGATATTCGAGCCTTTGTCCAGATGATTAGGGAATGGGAGCTCAAGACTCCAAAGTCCACCATCGTCGGCGTCCTGTTTGACACCGACCCGAAAATAACGAGCGAGCAAGCTAAGGCCATCTTCGAAGGGATATTCTCTGAAGGGTTCTTCGTAGATACCAACATTAACGCCGTAGAGCCCTCCAAAGGTTCCATTATTCGGCTGGGCTCACGAGGCATCACCGTCAATGGCGACCTGATAGGCACCTGTGAGGAGATTAGTTTGAGCATAGGTGAGGCCAGCAATGAGGAAATTAAGAGGCTAGAGGACGCTGAGGCTATCGTGCTAATTCGAATGAGGCAAGGTTAATCGAACCTGTCAAGGAACCCGGTGTTGCTTGGCAGGTTGTTCTTGGTGGCATGTCATTAAGTGGTATCTGAAGGGTAGCCAGGAAAGAAAGCTAAATAGACGGTAGTACGATACTGTAGAAAGGAGGTATAATATGAGCTTTCGAGTATTTTTCTCTCTATCAACTGGGCTAAAAGAGCCTATCACAGTTCCTAAAGGTACATTAAAGAAAATACTTGAGCGAGTCGCGCTTACTGAAAAATCATTGGGGCTGGAAACAGAGCAATATCGAGACAATCCTAAACATTGGAGGAATACTGAGCCAAAAGAAGGAGTGTCCGATAAAACGCTCTGCGATGTAGCAGAGGACCACAACCAGTTTGTAATATGGCTTTATCATAAGTTTGAGGAATGCTCCCAAACCCCAACCCCTGATGGTGAGGTTATTACCGTTGAGGATGCAGCTAATTTCTGGCATGGGCTTGACCTCATTGACGTACCTGCTCACAAATGGGATAGGGATTATTACCAGGCACGAATGACAGCCTTATATGAAGCCATGCGAGGGCGCGAAAGTGAAGGAATGATATTTGATAGCGATCCTCTAACGCCAGAGCAAGCGGGAGATGTGATAAATCTATTCGCTCAATATCTCGATAGCGACGATATAAGATTAGACGTGCCCCTTGGTTACGACCTCTTAACGGCCGATAACGATGGAGAATATACCTGGTGCGAGAAATGTGGAGGGCTTGTGAGTTGGGGTCACGTTTATAACTGTGAGGAAAGCGAATGTCCTCTCAAGGATTTAATAGATGATTAAAAATAACGACAGTATCTCTATACAAGGTTCAGTTTTGTGGGAGTCAGGCGATAAAACCGTCAAGCCTTGACTAGCGTATAACAGAGGTTATACGCTTCCACGAAGGGAAACTATAAAGGAGGAGAACGATGGAGTTCGAACCTATTACCCCTGAGCAGTTAATTGGAAAGATAGTGCAAAAATCGAAGGGGGCTGGCGGGATTGTCATAGTCCCTCTCAGTGCTTGGAGAAGGATCTGTTCAGCTTACGATAGCCCCTTAATTCGGATTATTGAAGGAGAGTCTTTGGTAGCTCACCCCTTGCTCTCCTCTCCTAGTCGCAAACTGAGCTTCCGAGTTGAAGAGCTTGCGGCGCAGGTCCGTGAGGTAAGCGAAGATGATTAACTATTTACGCTGGAAATATCACCTGGCTTGGGATCCGCCATCTGGAATTGGGTTTTCTGTATCTGGAATGAATATGATGACTGGCTATACAACGGCGTCCATGGCTTCCGGGTACTCGGTCTGAATATTGGTATGGTTTCAGGGCTGCTGGATCGGCTTTTCTGGAAGATATTGCCGGTGGTCAGATTTATCAACAGGCGCCCAGAAAGGCGCAACGGTCAGCAGTTTGAGCGAAGAGGAGTTAAAAAACTATATTAAGGCAGGTAACCGAAATGAACAGAAGGAGGCTGAAAGTGGGAAATCACGAAGTCGGACGAGCTATGGGACGTATGGCTGAGATGGCTCTCAAGATGAGAGGTAACCAAACCGCCTTGGCTCTCTTGGATGAAATCTGCGAACCATATCGTGGTGCCGATGCAGAATTTGAGGCCGAAGACCCCAATAATCCAGGGCACACTCATCCCGAATATTGTCGATGGACTGACCCCAAGGGGCCACTAGGTATTCTCATCCGAGAGGCTTTTGACCCTTCAGTAGATTGGATTGGCTTACAGTCTCAGGCGGAGAAAACTGGCGATGATGACAAGATAGAAGAGTTCTATGAAAGTTGGGGGAATGGCCCAGAGAAACAATTCGATGCTCGTTATGAGTTTTGTTGATAGCGTATAAGCTACATTACACGCAGAGGGAGAAGGATATGAGCTACTGGCGAAAACTTAAAAAATGGTTGGGAAATCAACCATCGGAGCTAGGTTGGTTCCTTTGGGGACTGGGATGGTTTATCTTAGGCGTTTTGATCGGTAAATTATAGAAGAAAGGAGGAAAAAGGAAATGAACAAGCGAGAACCTGTAGATAATCCTAAGGGGTCGTGGATTGATTGTGAACATAAGTGGGACTCTTCTAGAGATGTCAGGCTATGCCTTTCTTGCGGGCAGGTCAGGCAAATCCCCTCTGATGGTAAAAATGCTCGAATAGTATGGCCAGGGCGTGGTTCAAATGTAGACCCGTCCAAAGAAGATAAAGCTTGCCTAGCTGTTCTGGCCCAGAGCTCTGGTATCAAAAAGATAGCTGAACTAACCGGTTTGGATTGGAAAATGCTCCGGGCTTGGATAGGTGCTTACTGCCGCAAACCGAAGGTTCAGGAGGATAAACCGAAGGTTCAGGAGGATAAATCGAAGCCCAAGCCCGCGCCAGAACGGAAACCACCCCGGAAGCCTAGAGTCATGAAAGTTATTCCGAGAGAGTCTGTTACGGGCTCTTTTCTGCCGGCTTTCCCCACATTTAATGAGAGCTGGCCGGAGATGGTACAGCTGCGCTGGTTGGACACCTACCGTACTCTAGCCCTGGTACTGCGGAAAGGAGAAGGATATGAAAACTAGGTGCTTCCGATGCCCACTATGTAAGACGGAGGTCTGCTCATTTTATGACTTAGTTCGCGCCGTTATCACCCACATGAAGAAAGCCCATAGTAAATTGGCCGCTGCTTCTCTATCTGATGAAGATATAATGCGGGACAGCTATGAAAAGGAGGTTTGAGAGATGAAGATAGAAGGAGCGTATAAGAGAGGTTATACGCAAAGGAGGCTAATGAGTGGAAGATAAAGCAGATGGGAAACTAGGTCTTGCCCTGACAAATTGTGTTATCTGTGGGACGTCCTACTTTGGTGGCCGGCAGTTTACCTGCTCGGATGCCTGCCATGAAGAGCTGGTGAATCGGATGGTCACCAAGTCCGGCGAGTTCAAGATGGTTATCAGCTTGAGGACGCGTAAGGCATATAAGGTACCCACGAGGGAGATCATGGAAAAAGGGCTACTGGAACAAGAGTTGGAGAAATATCCTCTTTGGACTGAGGAGTGAAAGGAGGTTAATCATGATATGGTCGAAGACTTGGCATCGAAAGGAAACCTTTTTGGAGGTCGGGTTATCCCTAAACGACTGGGCATTACCGCTTCATTTAGAGGCTTGCCGGCCGTATACCACGTCTACTAAGCCGGAGCGGTGGAAGAACGATATCATTATCACAGTACTCTGTTTCTACGTGAGGATAGAATGGCGAAATATGACTACAAAAGAGCAGGTGATAGAGCTACGGGTGAATGATTCACGCGCCACCCTGCGGCAAATTGGGAATAAATGCCACATTACCCGGGAGAGGGTTAGACAGATACTTAAAGAGCAAGGTCTGCCAACTGCTGCGCAGGTGGACAGAATCCCCAAATTCTGCAAGACCTGTGGTAAGAAGCTGAAACAGGCCAATAAGACGGGTTACTGCCAGAAGCACCTGAAAGATGGTATTACTCATTGTCCTCAAGGTCACCCCTACAATGAGGGAAATACCCATATTAGCTCTCGGGGGGACAGAGTATGCCGAGCTTGCGCCAGGGAAAAGAAGCGAAGGTGGTATGCTGCCCATCACGCGGAACAGCTCGCTTATCGTAGGTTACGGAGGCTTAATCAACAGGCACCTAACTGCACAGTACAAGAGTACTATGAAAGGAGAGTAGTGATGTCCAATAGTATGGCTGAGTATCCCAAGGCGATTTGCCAGTCATGCAACAAGAAATTCAGTGGATGGAGCTTAGCACAGAGGGAAAGCTGTGACTGTGGGGGTAAGCTCATTATTGACTTTCCCTATAATCAAATCATAGGCTATATTAAGGCAGGCAACCGAAATGAACAGAAGGAGGAGACATGACGACCTACACTGTAGCTGAGCGGGAACTTATGTTCCGGAGCATAGCCGGCAACCCGACTGCGAAGCGCATCGCCGAGCGTGCCCTGCAGATCGAGGATGAAGAGGAGGCCAAGGAAAAGAGCGGGGAGAGAATCTACCCCTGGCCTGGGTTCGAGTGGACAGATATCCCGGCTGCGACTCAGGTGCTCAACCAGCTCGTCATTGAAGAGCTCCTGGTCACCGGTGGCCCTCGAGGGACATACCGCAGCCGGTCAACAACAGCCTACAAGCTAAAGGAACCTGAGCTCGTGAGGGAGTGCTTGGAGAAACTGTCTGAGATAGAGGAGGGCACCGAAGAGGGTGATATCCCGACTGACCTCTTTGACTTCATCCTCGGCCAGGACCAGTTGAAGGGTCTCCTCTTTAAGAGCCTCCATGCCGAGCGGCCGGTGCACGTGCTTATGGTCGGCCCACCGGCATCAGCCAAGTCGATGTTCCTGGGTGAACTGGCACGGCTGCCTTACTCCCGCTTTACCCTGGGCGGTGGTACTTCAAAAGCAGGACTGGCCGACTTCTTGCTTGAGTTCCGGCCGAAGTACCTCATCATTGATGAGATCGACAAGATGCCGCTAGCGGAAATGAGCATCCTGCTTTCACTGATGGAGAGCGGTATCGTGGCCAGGCTGAAGAAACGGATGAGGGAAATAGAGAAGCTAACTACAACGGTATATGCAGCAGCGAACCGTGACGAGAGGATCTGGCCCGAGCTGAAGAGTAGGTTCTTTACCATTCACCTCCGGGAGTACTCTGAGGCCGACTTCATCAGCATAGCTAGATCTGTACTGATGACCAGGGAGAAAGTTGAGCCAGCTCTAGCAAGGTATATCGCTTCATCTCTGGCTCGACATACCCGAGACGTGCGTGAGGCCATCCACTTCGGGAGACTAAGCCAGAGTACCCAAGATGTTGATGAATTGTTGAGGTTAAAATTCCCCAGCAGGGGGTTATTTTAAGTAAAGGAGGTCAGTAATATGCATTGGTCCATTATAGTTATAATCAGTGTGTCCTGTTTTGCGCTTGGGCTGTATTTCCTCTGCACTAGCATATACCAGCGTGTCAGAGAGATAATTCACCTGGCTGCCGGGACCGCAAGATGGTTCTAAAAGACCCATGACTAGGAGGTAAACTTATTATGATATGTCCGAGGTGTGGCTCACGTACTGTCATTGACAGTCATGATTATGATAAGGGAGAAATAGAAGCAGAATGTGAGAGTTGTGGACACTCGTGGACACAGCCATATAATCCAAATCCAGAAGTGGAGAGAAAGGTCCGGAAATGAGCAGGAGACCGGATCTGAACGATGGCTCAAGGAGGAAAATGACTAACCCTGTCCGATTGAGACTGATTCCTTATAATGCTCGGCTAATTGATGCTCGGAAGGCCCGCCGATGGACACAAAAGTATCTGAGCCTATTAACCGGTATAAGCTCGAGCCAGATAGGGCACATTGAGACTCTCAGGACAATCCCTAGCCAGCAAGCGAGGGACGAGATTTGTTCGGCGCTGGAGTTATCTGAAGATTACTTATTCCCG
>Ga0307380_10008616_pt1 | contig 13046 bp, 7 predicted proteins | sample UN3MG_FD_202239 | JGI IMG/M metagenome (GOLD analysis project Ga0307380, IMG submission 202239) | Soil microbial communities from Risofladan, Vaasa, Finland - UN-3 | ecosystem: Environmental > Terrestrial > Soil > Coastal area > Acid sulfate soil | place: Finland: Risofladan, Vaasa | collected... | reverse complement strand
GTCAACGACGTCGAGACGCCCACAACTTGGCAAGGGGATGTCTGGAGTCTCTCGACGCAGGAGTATCTTGTGGTGGACGATTTCGAGTCCTACAATGACATTGAAGCCGGGCAAGAGGGCAGCAACTTAGTCTATGTGACGTGGGTCGATGGATTTGGGACCACGACAAACGGCTCGACCGTAGGCTATACCGAGGCATTCCAGCCTTCTATGGAGACCTCGCTTGTCTATGACGGCAAACAGTCCGTGCCCCTTTCCTATAATAACACCACGGCCGGCCTTTCAGAGATCACGGCAAGTGCTGCCAATCTGCAGGCAGGCCGGGATTGGGCCAAGCATAGTATTAAAGGCCTGACGCTGCGGTTCTCAGGTGACCCAGCCAATGTGTTGCAGCAGATGTACGTGAAGATCAACGGCACCAAAGTCACCTACGACGGCAGTGCCGAGAACTTGAGGCGACCGGGGTGGCAGATGTGGTATATTGACCTGGCTTCGCTCGGCGTGAATCTCGGCAACGTCACTACGCTAACCATTGGCCTTGAGCGTATTGGAACACTTGGCGGCCAGGGAAAGGTCTTGCTTGACGGGATCCGGCTGTATTCTTATGATCGCCAGTTGATCACGCCGGTCGATCCCGGCACAGTCAATTTGCAGGCCCAATATCAGTTTGAAGGCAATGCCAATGACAGTTCCGGCAAAGGACGCAACGGCACGGTCCAGGGCGGCCCGCTTTTTGTGGCGGGCAAGGTCGGTCAGGCCATAAGTCTTGATGGCATCGACGACTATGTGAACATTGACGGCTACAAGGGAATTCTGGCCGACGCAGCAGGGGTCCAGCAGCCGTTCACTCTCTCAGCCTGGATCAAGGCCACGACCGACGGCGAAATCATTACCTGGGGCACCAACACGGGTGGCCAGAGGATGACCTTCCGCGTGGATACGGTTATTCGTGTGGAGCACGGTTCGGGCAATGTCAGGGGTACAAACGGACCTGATCTGCGCGACGACCAGTGGCACCATGTTGCGGCCACGATACCTCAGGGCGCCATGATGATGGACGTGCGGCTGTACGTGGACGGCAGTGACGTGACTCCGGGCAGTACCACGACGGCTGCGTTCAATCTGCAGCCCAATGTGGACGTTAGAATCGGCATGGGTGGCCCGACTGGCGGCAGGTTCTTGACCGGCCTGGTTGACGATGCCCGCATGTACGACCGCGTGCTGTCACCGGAGGAGATCGCATGGATCGCGGGCCAGACGATGCCCGTTGATAAGCCGTTCTGAGTTGTGTTAAGGCTTGTGCAGCCAATGTCAAAGATGTGGCTTGACGGGTAATATGGCCACTGTTGGCGTTGACGTGAGAATGCTACGTGCGGTTTTGCGCCGCTCGCAGTGTGGCGAGCAGTGGAGTCGTAGCGTAGCGTCAATTCGGGGTCTATACTGACCGGTTCAGTATAGGCCCCTTTTAACGACGATGTAGGAGGAACACCATGTGTAAGAATCCGAATCCTCTAACGTCCCTTGTTTTGGCAGCGATGCTATCCCTGGCGTGCGTCGCCGTTGCCCAGGCTGAGCTGCCGGACCCGGTGAGCATGTGGCGGTTTGAAGAAGGCATTGGAAAAACGACGGCTGATATAGGGACCGGCGGTCATCGTGGGATTCTCGTGGGCAGCGTGGTCTTCGTGAACGATAGTGAGCGAGGCTCGGTCCTGGAATTCGGTGCCGGTGAGAGTTATGTGGAAACCAATGCCTGGATTACTGAAATGGGCATTGCAGATTTCTCGATCTCCGCCTGGATACAAACGCGCGAGCAGGGTGCGGCTATCGTCGGCAAGAGCAATGGGGACAGGAGCTGGTCTTTCCATGAGAAGCAATTCTACCTGTCGGCCGGCACCGAACAGGGACAGCCCGTGGCCGGCGGGGTCCATTTTTATGGAAATCAGGCTGGAGAAATCTGGGGGGCGACCGCCGTTAACAACGGCATATGGCACCACGTATGTGTAACCTGGGACAACGACACAGACGCACAACACATCTATGTCGATGGGGTTCTGGATGATTTGCGTCCCGTTTGGGTCTATTATGGCGGTCGTGGAGATATTGCAACTGATACGGTGAGAATTGGCTTTGATTGTTCCGGCGACGCCACTTCCGATTTTATCGGTCGAATGGATGACGTGGCTATATTCGACGCGACGCTCACGCCTGAGCAGGTGGTTGAAGTGATGCGCCTTTCTTTGCCGGTTATCGCCTCGAATCCAATCCCTGACAATGGGACAACCGATCTGCCCCGGCGGGATGTGGTCCTTACTTGGAATCCCGGGGTGTACGCCAACAGACACGATGTGTATTTTGGCACCACTTTCAACGACGTGAATAATGCCAGCAGGACGAACCGGCGGAACGTGCTTCTGAGTGAGAATCAAGCTCAAAACTACTATCCCGCGAGCGGCGGCCTTGATTTAGATTTTGGCACGACGTATTACTGGCGTATTGACGAGGTCAATGCGCCCCCTGACCATACCATATACAAAGGCGAAACCTGGCAATTTACGACAGAGCCTATTGCTTATCCGATAGCAGGCCAGCAAATAACCGTCACAGCTTCCAGCCAGGCAGAGAATCAGGGGCCTGAAAATACTATTAACGGCTCTGGATTGACTGGCGAACTGCACTCCGATGCGCTTACAGCCATGTGGCTTACCGCCTCGGGCGCAACGGGACCGGCCTGGATCGAGTATGAGTTCGACAAGGTTTACAAACTGGCCGAAATGCGGGTATGGAACCATAATGGAAAACTGGAGCTGGCTATAGGTTTTGGGTGCAAGAATGTTTCAGTGGAATACTCGCTTGACGGCACGGATTATACGGCCTTGGGGACGACTCACGAGTTTGCCCGGGCGCCTGGTAAACCCGGCTACGCGTGCAATACCCTTGTGGATTTTGGAGGTGTTACGGCCAAGTACGTCAGGCTCACCATAAACAGTAACTGGGGAGGTATCCTGAAGCAATATGGACTCAGTGAGGTGCGATTCTTCAGCGTTCCCGTCTTTGCAAGAGAGCCGAGCCCGGTTTCCGGCGCAACGAATGTGGACGTCGATATGACCCTGAGCTGGAGACCGGGAAGAGAGGCCGCCAGGCACGATGTCTATTTGAGCACCGACGAGCAGGCCGTGATGGATGGCATCGCGCCTGTCAGTACAGTGACTGAGGCCAGCTACAGTCCCGGCCCTCTCGACGTGGACGGTACATACTATTGGCGGATCGACGAAGTCAATGACGTCCAGACACCCGCAACATGGCGGAGCGATATCTGGAGCTTCACGACGATCGACTCTATTGTTGTGGATGGTTTTGAATTCTACAATGACCTCAACCCCGATCTACCCGGGAGCAACAGGATATTTGACAAGTGGTTGGACGGCTATGGAACCGCGACCAACGGGGCTATCGTGGGCCATGACGATCCTCCCTATGCCGAGCAAGATATCGTTTACAGCGGATTTCAGTCGATGCCCTATTTCTACAACAACAATTTCAAGTTCTCAGAGGCACAACTGCCACTGAGCCCCGCACAGAACTGGACAAGGCACGGTGTTACATCGCTGGTCCTGTACTTCTATGGAGATCCGGCAAACGCCGTTGAGCAGATGTATGTGAAGGTCAACGACTTCAAGGTGGTCTATGGTGGAGCTGCCCTTAACATAACCACAGCCGAGTGGAACCAGTGGAGTATCGACCTTGCATTGTTGAGCGTGAACCTGCAGAATGTTACGAAGATCGCGATTGGCTTCGGTGACGGGACCGCTACAAAAGCCGGCGGCTCAGGCGTGGTGTACTTCGACAACATTGGACTGTATCGGTCGGCGCCTTCGCCCTGAGACCCTCGCGTTAAGAGCATAACGTTCGTGTCTGTGAGGCGGACGCTGAAGTTATAGTCTCCTGACATAGACATAATATGCGCCGCGGCTCTGGCCATCTTCATCAATGAGCCAGGTTTGCAGCGTTGCTGGCCCTTGTTCCAGGTTAACCGAGAATATCGCAGCCTTGTCGCCTGAATTGACGGCAGTAGTTTGTTCGATATTGCCGATAGTCAGCCTTGCCTGTACGGCGTTGATGGCCTCGCCGCCGGGTATTGAGTTGTCTATCGGTTGATCGACTTCCCGCGGCCAGCGGCGTAACTGGACTTCGTAGCGCCCGGCGCGGGCGACGTCCACAGCCCAGAAGCCGTTGGATTTGACGGCCCGGCGGACCTGGGACTGGTCGAATACCGGATAGCCCGTATTGGCATCGTGCCAGTCGTGACTGGTCAGGCAGGTAGGATTTTCCGCGTCGTGGCCGAGCACAGTCGGCACGTACTCGTCACCGCGCTGCGCGATTTCCTGCCACCACTTTTCGTATTCGCCGCGCAACCGCTCGACCACTTCGGGATGATCTGCGGCGATATCCTCTTCCTGGCCGGGATCTTTGTTAATGTTGTAAAGCTCTTTGCCGTTGACCAGCCGCCAATGCCCTTCCATCACTGAGCATTGGCGCCACTTGATCAGATTTTCCATTCGCTGGGAATCGACGACAATCGCGCGGTCTTTCCAATCACCGGGTCGGCCGTAAAGCAGCGGCTTGAGCGATACGCCGTGCAGCTTCGGGCCGGCCGGCCTTTTCAAACCGCAAATGTCAACGAGCGTGGGCAGGATATCAATGTGGGCCGTAAGGGTGTCAATGTCGCGGGGACCGGTGAGGCCGCCGCCGGGCCAATAGATAAAACACGGCACGCGATGGCCGCCTTCGTATTCGCTGCCTTTGAAGCCTCGCATGCCCGCATTGAAACCCTTACCCCGGGGCGCGCCCACGGCAGAGCCGTTGTCGGTCATAAAGATAAGGAGCGTATTGTCTTGGAGGTGATTGTCCTTCAGGAAGCGCACCAGTCTTCCCATATTGTCGTCGATGTTGGTGATCATACCATAGAAGTTTGCGTTCGGCACATTGGGATCGGCATCGTATGGCTGCTTGTAGTCCTCGGCGACACGGTAAGGTCCGTGGGCGGCGTTCGTGGGAATATAGCAGAAAAAGGGCCGATCATTTTGCGCGCAATCCTTTATGAAACTCATCGTGCGGTCGAACCAAACGTCGGTACAATAGCCGGTGAACTTCTCCGGTTTGTCGCCGTGAAAGTAGGTGTCGTCAAAATAATCGTTGCCGAAATAGTCGGGGGTGTTGCCAATGGCGCCGCCACCATGTATCAGCACCTCGTCGAAGCCTCGCTCCTGGGGGCGGAAGGGATAGTTGTCACCGAGATGCCATTTGCCGAAGACGGCCGTACGATAACCTGACGCCTTGAAGCAATCGCCTAACGTCACTTCGTCCCTTCGCAAAAGAGAACGGCCCATAACCGTGTGCCAAACGCCGGTGGCGTTGCAGTATCGGCCGGTCATCAAGCTGGCGCGAGTCGGAGAACAGGTAGGGCTGACGTGGAAGTCGGTCAAACGAACCGAGCGCGAATATAGCTCGTCGATATTCGGGGTTTTGATCATCCGGTTGCCGAGGCAGGCTATATCACCATAGCCCTGATCGTCGGTCATAACTAGAACTACATTGGGACGTTTACCGCCGCTCTTCTCTGCAGAGACCGGCGTATTTCCCACACAACCGGTAACAAACAAAGACGCTGTGCCGAGACCGACCGACTTAAAGAAATCACGACGTGTTTTGGCTGATGCACACATGATTTGAATCTCCTTTGTCTCATATTTAAAGGCTTCTGCTGAGCTTTATACTCGTTCCATGGTCTTCATAAGCTATACTATCAAATTCCTGTTCACTTGTCGCCCACTGTCTGCAGAACCCGCCCGGATGTTTTGACCACCCGGCGAGCACTTGGCAAGGGGTCCCTCCTTACTGGCAGAGTTCTGTCTTTTTCTGAAATACAATAAGAAATGGTGGCTATGGCCCATAATTATTGTACTGTTATTTTTGAGCCCGTTCGTACTGCTTGGTGGGACGGCTATAACGCCATTTATTTACCCGTCTTTCTGATGCGTTGTCAGAGGAAAGTGGCCGTTCGACAAATGCACGAAGCATAAGAGGAAAGGAACAAGTATGAAGAAAACGCATCTGGTTATACTGGGAGCTTTGACGACTTCACTTCTTGCCATGCCTGGGGGTGAGGGCGAGAAGCCCGAACCACCCAAGCCCACTTCACACAGTGTGCGACATATAGAAGGCTGGACGGTACGTGTGGACGACCGGCTGCTTCAGGCGCCTCACGAGGAACTCGGCAAGCGGGCGCTGAGATTTCTGGAGTCCAAACTCATGGACATACAAGGTGCTGTAGCTGAAGATCGTTTGGCGAAACTGAAGGCCGTGACCATAGTGCTGGATCTGTCCCACGGTAAGCTGCGAGCCATGCAATATCACCCCAGCGCGGGTTGGCTGAAGAATAACGGCTACTCCACCGACCTCGCCAAGTGCGTCCACATTCCCCGAGCAGAGGGTCTTATCAGCCCACAACTCAACAACAAGCAGCCCTGGGTTGTCCTTCACGAATTGGCGCACGCCTATCACGACCAGGTGCTGGGTTTCGAAGACACGGAGATAAAAGCCGCCTGGCAACGCATCGTGGACAGCGGACGCTATGAGTCCGTTTTGCATATTGCCGGACGCATGACGAAACATTATGCACTGACCGATCAGAAGGAGTTCTTCGCCGAGATGAGTGAGTCATTCTTTGGCATGAATGATTTCTTCCCCTTTAATCGGGCTGAACTGCGACACGAAGAACCGGCATTGTATGAGCTGCTCTGCAAAATTTGGGGTAGAGTCCCTCCTACATAGCATCTAATGACGCCCAAAGATGAGGCGGCTATTTCTCTGGGCAAAAACGCCTCTACTCGGTAGAATGAGCCTCGTGAAGGATCATTCTAATCAGGAGAGTGCAACATGCATCACAATCGACCGAACGTCATGCGTCTGATTGTACTTGCTCTTATGAGTTTGGCTATACCTGCTGTGTCGCTGCCCGTCTGGGCGGAGCCACAGGGCAAGGGTCCCGTGAAGGTCTTTATCCTGGCCGGCCAATCCAATATGGTCGGAGATGGGCGAGTGGACCCGGCTGGCACAAAGGGCACGCTGGCCTACATGGTTGAGAAGTCCGACAAGAAAGACCTGTTCAAACATCTCGTTGGCGGAGACGGCCAATGGCTGGTGCGCGATGATGTCTGGTACTTTCAGCATCAGGTCATCAATAAGGGTGGTCGGGAAGTCGAGACCGCCGACGTGGCAGTTGGGCTCAAGCCCGGACTTCAGAAAAGCGGCAAAAATCCGACCATCGGCCCCGAGCTTCAGTTCGGGCACGTGATGGGCGACCATTTCGACAACCAGGTACTGATCATCAAGACCGCCTGGGGGGGTAAGAGCCTGGCCGTTGACTTCCGCCCGCCCAGCGCCGGTGAGCCTTCCTTCGAACTGAAGGCCGTCAAGGACGGAACCAAGCCTGAAATCGGTAAGTACTACCGGCTCATGATCTCTGATGTGCGCTACGTGCTGGGCAACATCGAGAAGTTCTTCCCCCGGTACGACGGTCAGGGCTATGAGATCGTCGGCTTCGGCTGGCATCAGGGCTGGAACGATGGAACCAATCCGGCATACGCGGCGGAATATCAGAAGAACCTCGTTGCCTTGATTCAGGATATTCGCAAGGACCTGGGGGTGAAGGACCTGCCCGTCGTCATTGCCAGCAGCGGTTTCGGCGGACACGACGACAATCTGCCCGGGGTGAGGCGGACGCTCAGGAATGTGGTGGAGCCGGCTCAGATCGCCGTGGGCCGCACGATGCACAACGTCACCTGTGTGCAGACGCGCGACTTTTTCCGCCCGGCGGCGGAATCCCCGACGGGCGCGAGTTATCACTGGAACAGCAACGCCGAGACTTACTTTCTGATTGGCGATGCCATGGGCAAGGCAATGATATATCTCCTGGGCGAAAAACCTGTGGCAAATGATCGGCCCAACGTCGTTTTCATTTTGGCCGACGATCTCGGCTATGGCGATGTCGCCTGCTACAACCCGGAATCAAAGGTCCCGACACCTAATCTGGACAAGCTGGCCGCTGAGGGGATACGTTTTACCGATGCTCACAGTCCTGCAACGGTCTGTACGCCCTCTCGCTATAGCCTGCTTACGGGGCGCATGGCTTTCCGCACAGGCAGAGGGTCCGCGGTGTTTGAAGGCTGTGGTGGGCCGAGTCTGATCGAAGAATCGCGGCTCACTCTGGGCGGCATGCTTCAAAACTGCGGCTATACCACCGCCATTTATGGCAAATGGCACGTCGGCCTGACATGGTTGGACAACAACGGCCAGAGAATCCGGGGACAGAGGGTGGCGGATGCGCAACGAATTGACTACCAGCGCAGTACTCCCATCCCCGATGCACCCATTCATCGGGGCTTCAACTACGCCTTTGTGACCCCCAATTGTCCTTGTACCGATCCTCTCTATGTCTATATCGACGGCGATAGAGTTCCGGTCCCGGCGACGGGTCTGCTGGATAAGAGTACGCTGCCCAACCACCCTTATGCCTGGGACTGCGACCGGGGAATGGTGGCGCCGGGGTATGAATTCGAACGGGCGGACCTGCTCTTCCTCGACAAGAGTCTGGCGTTTATAAAGAATCATCGAGAGAAATCGCCCGACAAACCGTTTTTCCTGGAGCTTTGTACGCAGGCGGTCCATGCACCTTCGTTTCCTGCGCCGGAGTATCAAGGCAAAACCGAAGCAGGGCCACATGGCGATTTCATATTCGAATTGGACGCCATAGTGGGGCAAATCATGGCCACCCTTAACAACCTCGGCATCGGCGAGAGCACCCTGGTGATGTTTTCGAGCGACAACGGTCCCGAGGTGAGAAACGCGGTCTTGATGCGTGAGAACTACAAACACGACGCTGCACGCCCCTGGCGCGGTCTGAAGCGTGATGCCTGGGAGGGTGGGCACCGGGTGCCCTTCATTGCGCGCTGGCCGGGCAAGATTAAGGCCGGCAGTGTGTCGAACCAGACCATGACGCTCACGGATGTGATGGCGACCGTAGCGTCGGTGGTGGGCGTGTCTCTGCCCGATGATGTGGCGGAAGACAGCTATGATATGCTGCCGGTGCTGCTGGGCCGGCAGCCAGAGGACACGCCCGTTCGTCCTTATACCCTGACACAGAGTTTTCACGGCGAGCTTCAGATCCGGCGCGGCCCCTGGAAATACCTTGATCACAAGGATTCGGGCGGAAACAACTACGAGAAAGACCCCGACCTCAAACCCTACAGGCTGCCGGAGCTGGCCCCCGATGCGCCGGGGCAGCTCTACAATCTCCAGACCGATCCCGGTGAAACCACGAACCTTTACTACAAATACCCAAACATCGTCATGGAGATGAAATCGCTTTTGGAAGCCTCAAAGCAAAGTGGACGAAGCGCTCCGGTAGGCAGAACTGCATCGTTGACTGGAATCACAAGAACCAGGTAGTCGTTGGCAGTACGCAGAATGGTAACCGTTGTGAACAAGGAGAAAAACATGAGAACGTCGTTATTAGGCATCGTTATCCTCTGCATCCTGGCGTGGGCTTGTATGGGCCAAGAAAATAACGCAAGTGACACCGAGAAAGGCCAGGCAGGTGTTGTCACTTCAAATTCCCGCGGTCTGCACGGGTACATCAGCTTCAGCGCATCCCGGCCTCCGTCCCAGACCGAGTACAGTGCGGGCATGGGTTTCTATTCGGCTGTCTGGCCGCTGATTGACAAGCCGCTCGCCCGCTTCCAGATCGGCCTGCCCAGTGCCTGGCTCACACCGGACAACTCCGACAACAAGGATACCCCGCTCGCTCCAATTGGTACACGTGCCAGGGATCACTGGCCGGAGCGGGGGCCAACCTGGGGGAGTGTTTTTCAGACGGTGGAGGGGGGCCTGGGCTATTGGGCGGGCAATCGATTTCGCTACGGGCCGCCGAAATTCAGCATGAATGCCACCCCGCAATGTTACGACTACGAGGTCGGATCCCCCGGGTGGTCGTTTTTCTATAGCAGTACGGCCTTGCCGGATAATCGATTGGGCATCGCCCAGTTGAGTAACCGACTGCTTATTCCGCCGGATGCGCTGCCTTTTGAGGGCAATCCGAACGGCAAGTTTCTGGGTTATACCTACATGGCTTTGCCCTTTACGGAACCCACCACAGGGGACCCGCCAACCGGCGATCAGGCTTGGACCTGTTTCCTGAGTGCGGCCAACTTCAAAGGCCCGATAGCCTATTATATCCCGGAGACCTGGAGCAAGATCGGTAAGCTATTCAATTATCCGTTTATCTATGGACGAGGACTCGACGCCCGGCCGGGCAGAATGGGCGGCGGCGCCATGGAGATCAACACCGTGCCGTGTTTTCAGTCCCAGGACGGCCAAGGTGTGGTCTATTCTAAGATACCGAGGTTACAGTTCCCCGTGGACGCCCAGGGAAGAACCCCCCTGGTGCAGGACGTGACTTATTACTCCAAGGCCGCCCTTTATGACGTTTTCAAGTCATGGCGGGACGGCGGCCCGGCCTGCTCCGGAAAGTTCGACGAGAAGGGCGCTTGGAAGTCTGCGTTAAGCACGCGGACCACGAGTTTCGATCAAGCCGGCAAGAGCATCACCGGTGTTGAGAGACTCTTTAACACCAAGGTACTTGAAGCCAATGTGTGGGGCCTGGAGTGGTACGATGGCACGGCTAACGCCAATGGCTATTTTCCGCAGTATTTCAAACATGTCGGCGATGAGCGTGTGGTTGTATCCGCTGCGGATGTTCCCGCGGAGACGCAGCTTCTGACAAAGGAGTTCAGACTGGCCGACCGGGGCGATCCCTACACGTCGCCGGCCGCCGGCGCCTGGACCAACCCAGGCCCGAAGAACGGGCCCTACAAGGTCGATCTTGCGGACGGCTCGACCGTCACCTACTGCTGGTATCGCTTTGTGGATCAGCCGTCTTTCCAGCAGTATAACTGGAGTGACGAAAAAAAGGCGAAACTACAGTCCTTCGTCGAGAAGATCCATGCCGGCTGGCCGATCGACAGAGACTACATGGCGCCGCCCAGCAGCGGAACTCTGGCCAAGCTTGACCCGGCCCTGCTCGTGACACCTCCGGCAGGCATGGAAGTAGGCTATGTGCCCATCGTGACACACCAGGAGGATGCTAATCGGTAATGCGGATCGCTCCAGATTCAGAAACAGGACGTCGTATGACCGACCGTCAAACCACCAGCGATACGGCGAGGGCGACGGTGGTCGGTCCTGGATGGACAAGCCCGTTCAGGGCTACTTCCATTTACACTTGCGCGTGGTTAATCGGTGCTTGCCGTGACAGTCCGTGCAGACCTTCTCACTGTTTCCCGCGACGATTGCCTCGTGCTGAGGTCCCTTGACCATGCTGCCGGTGTGACAGCCAATACAGAACGGATTGATCTTGTCCTTCGGGAACATCGTATCCGGCGCGGTGCCGTTGCCCCCCGAGGCCCACGATTCGTCGGCGATATGCGCGTCACTGGCACCGTGACAATGGGCGCATCCTATTGCCGCTCCGGCGTGCTTGACGGCAATCTCCTCCTGCGAATAATTGATGTGGCAAACGTGACACCGGCTGTTGTCGGCACCTCCGCTGACGCCTTCCTTTTCGCTCTCGTCATCAAGAAGCAGAGGCTCTTCATCGAGCAACAGCGGTTCGTCATCCAACAACAACGGTTCCTCCTGACGGCCATCTGCTCCGGCCCTCTGCTGTGAGATGTCTCCCGCCTCTGTGTCGGGCCCTTTGTCCGTTCTCGCCTCTTGGCAACTGAGCCCTGCCAGAGCCGACAGCCCCAGAATCAATGCAGCAATGACATACTTCATACATTCCACCTGGATTCGCTGCGGACGGCACAGAAGCCAACCGTCAGATCGAGAAGAAGGATGTTCTGTCCCCGGGTCAGTTACGGCCTACACGTACTGCCAGTCCTTGAGCCACTGGTAGTTCTGCGGCAGATTAGCCCACGCCTGCTCGGACGCCGCACCCAGCGCAGCCTGTTCCTTGAGATCGAACTGACGACGTTCCTTGACGGCCTTGACGACGTTATCCACCTGCTCAAGGCTGTTCAGGCCGGGGATTGGGATGACCGTGTTGCTGGCAAGGATATACCGTATGGCCAGCCGGGCCCGCTTGAGATTTTCTTCATTGTCGCCGGCAAAGAGCGAGCCGGCCGCGAAAGGCTTGATACCAAATGCGCCGACGTCCTGCTTCTTCAGGGCATCAAACACGCTGTCCGTCTCCGCCCTTCGGCTCATCGTGGTAAACGGAAAGCACACGCAGTCCATCTGGGGGAAGTACTCAATCATAAACCTTATCCAGCGCCGGTCGTGGGTCGAGAAACCAATGAAACGGGCCTTGCCCTGCTTCTTCGCCTTCTCCAGGGCGTCCACGATCTCACAGGCGGTGTCGAAAGTGTGCCTGCCGCCGGGCTCATAGCACGTTATCCGCCAGAGATCGGTATATTCCTGGCCCGACTCCTGCAGCAATCCGTCCAGCACCTCCAGCAGCTTCTTGGACGTGCGATACTCCTCGCTGCGCACCTCGTGGCCGCAATGGGACAACGCCAGATACATCTTGTCTCGTCGGCCCTTCAGTGCCTTGGCATCCCTGTTGACCTCGCCGGCCGTGCAGGCATCAATGTAGTTAATGCCCGCGTCGATGCACCGGCTGACGATCTCCGTCCGCTCCTCTTGCTTGCTGCGTGAATGTCCACCCAGACATACCGCCGAAACCATCAGATTCGTTTTGCCCTGTCTGCGGTACTCCATGTCCGGGTTGTAGTTCAGGATCTTTGATGTATCGATGTCTTTGGCCTCGGAGGCGCCCGCCAGCGCGATGGCTGCGCCCGCTGCTGCCGCCGCGCTATCGCGCATGAACTGTCGGCGTGTGATCGCGGGATTGGTCATAGTATTTTTCCTTTCAGTATTAGCCGGGTCGGAGTCGGCGTATTAAGCTATTTGTCATGTGGACAATCGAT
>Ga0307380_10008614_pt1 | contig 13049 bp, 12 predicted proteins | sample UN3MG_FD_202239 | JGI IMG/M metagenome (GOLD analysis project Ga0307380, IMG submission 202239) | Soil microbial communities from Risofladan, Vaasa, Finland - UN-3 | ecosystem: Environmental > Terrestrial > Soil > Coastal area > Acid sulfate soil | place: Finland: Risofladan, Vaasa | collected... | reverse complement strand
TGGGCGACGTGGAAGGCGAAGAGGGTGTCGCCGAGTGCGGAGCAGGTCATGACGATGCCGGCGTGGGGGCGGGGATGAAGGGTCGAGGGTCGAGGGGCGAGGGGCGAGGGAGGAGAAGAGGGAGAAGAGGAAGAGGCAGGCAAGATGCCGGGGAAAGAGCGGTCGATCTTGGCCAGGACGTGTTCGGGGCGGACGGCGGCGAGGGCGGCGCAGTAGCGGCCGTTGCAGGTGGCGACGCCGCGCTGGCCGAGGCAGAAGCAGGGGTAGTGGCAGCCGCTGGGGGGCTTGAAGCCTTCGATGCGTCGCTGGAGGATGGCGGCTTTGGGGTAGTAAGCTTTCCAGGTGAGGCCGTCGACGGAGCCGTAGAGGCCGAGAGCGGGTGTGCCGACGGCGGCGGCGAGGTGGAAGAGGCCGCTGTCGGGGGTGATTATGAGGGTGCAGGCGGCGAGGGCGGCGGCGAGGCGGTCGAAGGGGAGGCCGAGGCAGGGGATGGCCGGGATGTCGCCGGTGCGGCCTGCGGCGCGGTCGAAGACGACGACGGGGAGGCCGCGGGCCGCGAGGAGGCGGGCGAGGGCGATCCAGTGGGCTTTGGGCCAGTCGCGGTGTTTGGAGCTCGAGAAGGGCTGGAGGCCGATGACGGGCGCGGCGTTGGGGCTGACGCGTTCGCGCCAGTCGGCGGCCCAGGCTCGGGCGTCGAGGGGGATTCGGGCGTGGGGCGTGAGGAGATCCGCCTCGAGGTCGTCGGCCCAGAGGCCGGCGTGCTCGAGGCCGATGCGGATACGATTGTGCCACTCGGAACGTGGGCGGCCGCTCATTCGTTTTTCGGCGGCGGTGTAGGGGTGCCAGAGGTCGGCGACGTGGAGGTATTCGCGGATGGGCACGGGGCCGGTGTCGAGGTAGGGCCAGCGCTTGGGGTCGAGGGGGGCGCTGCGCGGGCGTCGGGCGGCGGGGTCGACGGCGACGAAGTGATCGACGTTGGGGTCGAGGGCGACGAGGCTGCGGAGGGGCTCGAGGCCGAAGTGGACGATCTGGGCGTCGGGGTAGCGGCGGCGGAGAGCGGCGGCGACGGGGAAGGTCATGATGGTATCGCCGAGTGAGCCGGCCTCGCGGAGGATGGCGACGTGGGTCATTGGGCGCCTCCCGTGGGGCCGAGTCGGGATGCCCAGGTGCCGACGCGAGGGACGAAGACAACTTGGGTGCCACGCTCGATGCAGGCTTCGCGGGCGAGATAGGTGTGGAGGTATTCTTCGCCGACGCAGTAGACGTCGGGGGAGTAGAGCAGCACCAGGCCGGAGGGGTCGTGGTCGAAGAGGGCGATCTGGTCGACGACGCCGAGGGCCATGAGGGCGGCTCGGCGGCGGCGCGTGTTGTTGTAGGGGGCGCGGCCCTTGGCTTTGCGGATGTGGCGGTCGCGGTTGAGTCCGACGATCAGGCGTCCTCGAGGGCCGACGAGTGCGCGGGCGAAGCCGAGGAGGAAGAGGTGTCCGGGGTGGAGTCCGTCGAAGCATCCGTTGACGAGGACGGTCATCGTGTGGCCTCCAGACGCTGGCGGACGACGGCTGCGAAGCGGCGGTTGGCCTCGCGGCATTCGGCGAGGACGAATAGATAGGAGCGCGTGCCGGTCCTCAGGGGATGTCTCGGGGTGAACGTGGGCTTATGCTTGAGATGATGAAACCGCGAGGAAAAAGGCTCGCAGACGGCGACGGGGCGGCCGAGGAGGGTGGCCCAGTAGGCGCCGTGATAGGTGTTTGTGACGACGGTGCGGCCGCTGGCGATGAAGGCGGCGGCCTCGGCCACGGAGCCGAAGGTGGCGTTCGTGGCGGTCGGGAGGGGGAGGCCGAGCGGGTGATCGTGGTGCTCGTAGGCGATGATGTCGTGGGTTGGGGCGGGCGGATTGTCGAATGCGGGGTGGAGGCAGGAGACGCCGGGGCACCATCGCCAGGGGGTGCCGTGGTCGCGGAGGCCGACGGCCGAGAAGCCGGCCAGCTCGCGCTGGAGTCGGTCTTGCTCGATTGCCCTAGCCCCCTCGCGGTTGACGCCTGCTCCCCAGACGACGGCGGTGCACTGCCGCCGCTGGGCGAGGCGGGCGACGAGGGCAACTTGGTCGGGGAATGCGCCCTGGAAGAGGCCGCCGCCGCCGAGGACGACGAATGCCCCGCGCAGGCGGTCGGCGGTGACGCTGCGGAGGTTGACGGCCTCGGCGTCGGCGAGCCAGGGCACGTAGAGCCTGGGCGAGGCGGCCAGGTCGCCGAGGTTGGGGGTATCGAGGACGTTCACGCAGAGGAGCTTCACGGCCGCCTCCAGTAGAAGCTGTTGCCCGCGTTGGCGTGGAAGCGGTCGTAGCGGGGCAGGAGGGCGAATTCCCAGAGCGGGCGGGAGTCGTGCGTGATGTCGGCGGCGTCGTGCTCGACGATGAGCATCTGGGGGCGGAAGGCTTGCCAGTCGAACATGGGGACGATGACGGCTTCGGCGCCCTCGATGTCGATGCAGGCGAGGTCGGGGGCGACGAATTGGGGGAAGCGGGCGAGGAGCGAGGCGGGCGTGAGGCAGTTGCATTCCTGCGCGACCTTTTCGTTGGGGTGCAGGAAGCGGAGGGCTGCCCAGCCGCCGTCGCGGACGATCTGGCAGCCGCCGTCGTAGGGGGCGAGGGCGGCGTGGAGCACGGTGTCGAGGGGGCGCACCCGCCGGAACTCGGCTACCATATTGGCCTGGGGCTCGACGGCGAGGCCGCGCCAGCCGCGCTGGTAGCAGGCATAGGTGTTGGACTGGTCGATCGGGCCGCCCGCCCCGATGTCCACGTAGACGCCCACGCGGGCGAGGCCGAAGCGGTCGATGATGATTTGCTCTTCGTCGTATTGGGAGTGCACGGCTATTCCTCGTTCTTCAGTTCGCGGTCGATCCATAGGGCGACGCGGCAGAGGAGCTGCTTGAACTGGCACTCCCAGGAACAGGGCTGATGAATGTCGTCGAGGTGCAGGAGGGAGTCCATTCGGCAGCCTCCGCCGCACAGGTAGCGAGCCCAGCACTCCATGCAGCCTTTGCGGGCGTAGAGGCGGTTGTCGAGCCAGGGGGCGCGGGCGGCCTCGTCGATTCCGTCGTCGAGGTGGCCGATGGCGGTGCCTGCCTCGCGGTGGCAGGCGCAGATGGTGCCGTCGGGCGAGACGGAGAGGACGCCGAAGCCGGCTCCGCACTCGGTGGGCTGTGGCACGCCCTTGCGCACGCGTTCGAGGAACTTGTCGAAGTGGAAGACGGCGACGGGGCGGCCCTCGCGGCGCTCGCGGACGTACCATTCGGCGGCGAGCCAGTAGGCGGGCTCGAGGGATTGGACGTAGTCGGAGCCATCGCTCTGCTCGCGGATGCAGGCCACGTCGGCGCAGTTGGCGAAGGCGGGTTCGATGCTCACATTGGCGGCGACGCCCTGGCGGCAGAGGCCGACGAGGTATCGCATTCGCTCGACGAGCCAGGATTCGTCGCAGCCTTCGACGGATTGGCGGTCGTAGGTTGCTCGGATGGTGTTTCGGCGGCCGAGGCCGGCCTTGCCGAGGAGGTGGAGGCCGCGGAGGGTTGCGGCGTGGCTGTCGTCGCCCTGCTTTCGGGCGGGGCGCTGGGCGTTGTGGACGTCGGGCGGGCCGTCGAGGCTGGTGATGAAGCTGAAGCGGTTGCGCTTGAGGAAGACGATTCGCTCGGGGGAGAGGAGGGTGCCGTTGGTGGTGACGTGGAAGGTGCAGCGCTGGCCCTGCTCGGAGCCGTTGGCGGCCTTGACGCGGCGCTCGCTGGCGACGCCCTGCGCCCAGGGGACGAACTCGGAGATGAGGTCCCAGCTCAGTAGGGGCTCGCCGCCGAAGAAGGTGACGCCGATGTGTTTGTCCTTCGGCAAGAGGCGTTTGAACGCCTTTTGAGCGACGGCCATGGGCATGGTCTTGTTGTCGGGATACTGCTCTCGGACGAAGCAGTAGCGGCAGGCGAGGTTGCAGGTGTGGTTGACCTCGAGGGTGATCTTGTGGATCTTGGGCTCGTGTCGGCGGAAGACGGGCTTCTGGCGGATCGGCGCGTCGCGGGGGCCGAGGACGCGGGCGGCGTTGACGTCGAATTCGACGGGCTTGCCGCGCAGATCGACGGTGGCGGTTTCGGGTTCGGCGCGGTACATGGGCCGCGCGGGGCGCCTGGCCGGGGATTTGGTGCCGCAGCCGCAGGGGTCGAGGAGGGACATTGGTGGCTCCAGTTCAATCGGGGTAGACGTTGGCTGTGAAGTTGCCGGAGGATCCTGTGCCGCCGGAGTCGCAGTCGAAGCTGACGAGGTCGATAGTGCCCAAGGTTGCGGGGGGGACATCGCAGTATTCGAGGTCGTCGGGCCACTTGTAGTCGACCGACCAGGCATTGGGGTCGCCGGGGTCGTTGTGGAGAGAGATATAGGCCGCGGGGTCGCTGGGGTAGCTGACGTTCGAGTAGCAGTAGCCGATATCGGTAAGGGAGATGCCTGAGATCTGCCAGGCGCACTCGCCTTCGGTGTAGTTGGTGATGACGACGGTGAAGGTTCGGCCTGGGCAGCAGGGCGCCTCTTCGCTGTCGCCGCCCGTCTCGAGGAGGCCGCAGCCGGTTTCGTCGCCGGTTTCGCAGGTGGGGCATTCCTCCATCCAGGTGATGGTGCAGCCGCAGTCGCCGGAGTCGTCGCCGGAGTCGGTCGGCTCGGTGCCGCAGGTCATGCAGGCGGTCTGGCAGTTGTAGGTTCGGCAGCAGGTGGCGCAGCCCTGCTCGGTCTGTGTATGGCAGGGCTCGGCCCCGCCGGCCTGGCAGGAGACGATGCAGTCGGCTCCCTCGCAGGCGATGCAATCGGCCTCGGCGGCGTCGCAGCCGCTCTCGTCCCAGAACTCGCACCAATCGCATTCTTCGAGGGCGTCGCACTCGGATTCGTCGCCCGATTCGCAGGCGGTTTCGCATTCCTCTTCGACGGCTCCGCAGCCTGCATCGGAGACGACCTGGCAGCCGGTGGTGCACTGGGCGTCGCAGAAGCCGGTGCAGAAGAGCTCGGCGGGCTCCTGGCAGTCGGTCTCGCAGGTGCCGCAATCGACGTCGTCGGGCTCCTGCTCGGAGGTTTCGCAGGCGTCGTCGCCGACCGAGGCGCGGAGGGCGAGGCGGATGGTGTCGATCTGGCCGTCCTGCCCGGAGCCGGGGGTGTGGTCGAGTCCCATCACGACGGCTCGGCGGCCGGGGTCGAACTGGGCGGGCCAGTCGAGCTCGACGGCGTCGAGGCGCTCGAGGTCGAGGCTGGTGAGCATCGTCTCGAGCACGATGTCCTCATAGATTCGTGCTCGGCGGTGGAGCCAGAAGGCGACGACGGAGGTGACGTTGCTCTCGTTCTGATATGCCCAGGCGTCGAGTCGGTCGGAGCGGCGGTTGTAGAGGGCTTCGGCGTCGTCGTCGCGCTGCACGACCTGGCGGTCGTCGTCGACGCAGGTGGGCCGCCAAGTGGCGATGAGCTCGGTGACCACGTCGTCGAGCGACGAGCGCTGTCGGCTCATGGAGTCGCCTGCGATTTCGGCGGTCGAGAGCGTGGCGACGGCGGCGGGCGTGGTGTACTCGAGGACTTTCAGGGTGAGGCGCCCGGCCTCCCAGACGCATTGGGCGCGGCACTGGAGGGCGAGGTCGGCCAGGAGGTCGAGAGCGTCGCGGGGCTGCTGGACGGCGAAGGCCATTCTCAGATAGGCCAGGCGGGCGCGGGCGGTGTCGAAGCTGTCGGTGTCGAGGTCGTCGTCGTCGGCGAGGCCCAATTGGCCGTTGGCGACGGCCTTGATCACGTCGGCGGGGTTCTGATAGGCGGTGCCGGAGCCGTCGCCCTCATCCTCGACGCCGCGCACCGTGGCGACGAGGCGGTCGGTGAGCGAGTCCTTGATGTCGCTGGGGTTGCGCAGGAAGGTGACCGTGGTGACCGCGTGGCCGAGATCGGGGAAGCTGGTGGTGTCGTTGAGGTTGACGGTGTAAAGGAGGGGGTCGAGGCGGACCCAGCCGTCGATGTTGGCGAGCGTAGGGCTGGCTCCCGTGAGGCCGGGGAGTGCCTCGGCGACTTTGCCCCAGGCTTCGACGTAATCCACGGATTCGCTCGGCGCGTCATTGGCGATATAGACCACGCCGTCCTCGAGGCTCTCGCGGACGATTGCCCCCGCGGCGTGCCATGCCCGCACCGAGCGGATCTGGTAGGGGGTATTGGCCGGCACGGTCCAGAAGAATCCCGCGCCGTCGGAGAAGGGGGGGTAGTAGAAGATCGAATGGTGCTCGACGCTCGAGCCCATAATCATCCTCACCTCGTCCTGGCCGGGCTGCGTGATGCCGGCGAACGTGCCGTCGGCGGTGTGGAGGGCGAGGTGATAGCCCTGATACTGCTGGTCGCGGGTCATCTCGAGCGTGTCATCGACGATGTTGGTCGGGTTGCCCTGGGCGGTGGTGCAGCTCGTGACGAGCACGATGCCGCGCTCGGTGACGGTGAAGGTGTTGCCGTGCCACGAGCCGCGCAGCAGCTCCTTGTCGATCCAGACCTCGATCTCCTCATCCTCGGGGAAGTCGCCGCGCTCGCCGTAGAAGTGCATCTGCGTGTTGTTCATCTGCTGCCAGAGGGTCGTCGTGGCTCCGCAGGCGACGTGGACGGCGGGCACTCGCTTGCAGCGGCCGTAGACGAGGGGGAGGCATTTGCCCACGTCGGAGCGGTTGATCTTGGGGAAGCGCTCGATATCGGCCACGGTGCCGATGTCCGTTTGGAAATAGGCACTGACGTCGGTGAGGTCGAGCGTGAGCGTGGCCTCGGCCTCGCTCCAGGCGACGGGGTGGTTGATGATGCCTCGGAGCACGGGCACGAGGTCGCCGGCCTCGAGGCCGACGAAGTGCTGGTAGATGGTGGCCCGCTTGCGTTGCGGCTCGATGCTGTTGATGAGGGCGAGGAGCGCCAGGTCGGCGTCGAGCAGCTCGATAGAGAGGTCGCCGACGGGGTTGGTGGTCGCCTCGGTGATCGCGGCGGAGATAGTGCCCCAGGAGCCGACGCGCGATTCGGCGTTGAGGGCGGAAGAGCCGTCGGCGGTGCCGAGCGGCGCGTCGCTGTAGTAGCGCGTGCCCGTGTCGCCGCCCCACTCGATGGCCAGGATGAGGCGGGGGGCAGTGCCCGTCTTGATCCGCTCGGCGTCGGCGTTGGCGGAGAGGTCTCTCACGAATAGCCCTCGTCGTCGCTAGTCCTCGGCGTGCCCTCGAAGCGGAGCGTGCAGGAGAAGATGCCCGTGCCGAGCTCGCGGTGCTCGTCGGTCTGGGCGAATTCCAGCGTCGGGTCGAGCAGGCGGCAGCCGTCGAGCCAGTTGCCATACCAGTCGCGGACGCTGAAGGTCTCGATCATCCCGTCGGCCACGTCGGCGAAGAAGGTTTCGAGGCTATCGCGCTCGGCCTGTATCAGCTCGGCGAAGGTCCACTCCCACTCGCGGGTGTCGATGCCCTTGTCGTAGACGTAGAGCGTGCCGCCGACCGTGCGGCGCATGGCCTGGCGTTTGACGCGGCGGAAGGGATTGCCGCGTTCGGGGTTGCGGAGCGTGAGACTGCCGATGAGGACGCTCATTGGGCGATTCGCCTCCCTGCCCTGCCTCGCCGCACGGCCTGCTCGATGCCTGGGATGACGACGTTGCGGACGTATTCGCGGTCGCCAGGGCCGTTGAAGGTGACGTTGACCGTGGTGCCGCTCTCGCGTGCGGCGGCGACGCTGCCGGGCACGGAGCCGCCGCGGGCGAAGCGGGCGGGCACGGCGAAGCCGGCGTTGATTCGCTCGAGCAGCGCCTTGTTCATCTGCGCCGAACGGGCGTTGACCACGAACTCGCCGGGCGTGAGGAGGGCGTGGACGCTGTCGCGGCCTCCGATGCCGCCGCCCGCCCAGCCGCCTGCCGCGTGCTCCTCGACGTATTTGGCGTGGATCTCGACCGTCTTGCCGTCGAGCTCGGCGAGCTTGGCCTTGATGGCGTCGAGTTGGCTGGAGAGCTCGGGGAAGTTGCTGGCGATTTCGAGCTTCTGCTCGACCTTCGCGTAGAGCTCGTCCATTTTCAGGTTGAGGTCGGCGACGAGGTCGCTGGCCTTCGCGGCCTTCTGGCGCTCGGTGCCTTCCTGGGCGCCGAAGGAGGCCATCTTCATCTTCTGGAGGCGCTGCATCTCGCGGGCGGCCGAGCGTTTCTGGCTCTTGTTGGTCGCTTCCTCGAAGGCACGCTCGGCGTGGTCCTGGGCCTTCTCGATCCACTTGCGCTCATCCTCGAACTGGCCGGCCATCGAGGCGTGGACGGCCTGCTGGTTATAGAGGCCGACCATCCCGAACTCGCCTGCGTAGCGCTGCTGGCCCTTTTGCTTGCCCGTGGTGAGGGCGAACTTGCGTTCCTGCCAGTCCATCTCGGCGCTGAGGGCGTCGCGCTGGATCTCCTTGATCTTATTCACCGCGTCGCGGCGGGCGTCGAGCTGCTTGTCGAGCTCGCTGCGGAGCTTGTCGGTTTCCTTCTCGAAGCCCTTCTCGACGTATTTGCCGAGCTGATCGACCATCCGCTTGGCCGAGTTGAGTGCCTGCATCTTTTCCTCGTTTGCCTTCGCCATCTCCTCGGCATGCATCCTCTCTCGCTCCGCCTCTGGGTCGAAGTAATCGCCCTTGCCTAGTCCCCACTTGATCGGCTTGCCTGCTTCTCTCCGGATCTTCTCGATTCTCTCTTCGGCTGCCGCGATCTCTTTGCCCGCGTCCAACGCCATGTCGTACCATTTTTGCCCAAGATTCCCCAGCTCCTCCTTTTGCCGCTGGAAGAACAGCCACTTTTTCGCCGCCGCCCCGACCATGGCATGGGCAAGCACAAAGGCATCCTCTGCCCGCTTCATCTCCGCCGCGACGGCTCCGCCTTCGCCCGGGCCGAAATAGGAATGCTTGAGCCTGGCTTCCTTCAGTCTCTCTTTCGCGGCCGCGAATTCCTCTCGGGCGTTCTTGAGTTCAATCCTGGCGAGGCCTTCGGCAGGGTTAGGGACATTAGCAGCTCCCTTCGCTATACCGGCCCGGAGCAGATCCCAAGCTCCTCGCAGAGAGATGATTGCCTTTTTCAGCGTCAGAAACCTCACCTCGACTTCGGCAAGCCAGACCTTCAGCCCGCCCTGAGCGATGAAGGTCTGGATATCGTCTGCCCAGCCCTTTAGCGTCTCGCTGGCCTTGGTGATCGCCCCCTCGACGAATGCGGTGACGGCCCCCGAGTTCTTATCGACCCACTGCTCGAGCTCGCCGAGCTTGTCGCCGAGCATCGAGATGAGGCGGCCGGCGGCGGGCGACTGCGTGATGAAGTCGCCCAGGCGCTTCTTGAAATCCTCCCAGCCGGCCGACAGCCCGCGCGTCGAGTTGGCCCATTGGTCGGCGGTGCGCACCGCGTCGCCCTGGGCGTCGGTGCTCGACGCCATGATGATCTTCACGCGGGCCTGCACCTTCTGCATCGCGTCGAGCTCTTCGCCCGCGTTGGCGATGCCCGCGGCGTAAGCGGCCGATTTCAGGCGGGCCTCGTCGATGATGATGCCGAACTTGCGCACCGTCTCGTGGTTGCCCACGATGGCCGAGGTCAAGTCCCTCATCACGTCGGCGGTGTCGATGTTGCTGAAAGAGCCGAGGTCGATGCCGAGCTGCGTGATCTGCTCAGAGAGGCTCATCGCCTCCTGACGGGTCATGCCGAGCGGCACGAAGGTGTCTTGCAGCGTGGCCATCCACCCGCGGATATCGGTTCGGCTGCGCTTCGTGGCCTTCGCCGTCGTGTCGGCCCAGGCGTTTGCCTCTTTCGCCAGGTGCTTGAAGACCACGTCGAACTTGCTTTGCGTCTCCTGGGCGCGGGAGCTGACGGCTGTGAACTCGCCGATGGCCTGCTTGAGCTTGTAGAAGGCGCCCGCGACGAGGCCGCCGATGATGAGGTTCTTGAGGTTGAAGATGCTGTTGGCGACTCCGCCGATGGCGTTCTTGAACCCGCCAAGTGCGCCCCTCACCGAGCCGGCGCCGCCGCGGAGGGCTTGGATGCCGCGGTCGAAGAGGCCGAGGTCCATGCCGACCTCGACGTTGTAGCCGCCGCGTGCACTGGTGCCTGCCGCCATCATTCAGCCTTTCAGAAGTAGCCACGAAGGGACACGAATTCACACGAAGAAGATTGGGCCTGAGGGTTGCAACCCAAGAGAGGTTCTTTTTCGTGTAGTTTCGTGCCCATTCGTGGCTATCCTTTCCCGCCGAAGGCCGGGCAGCCGATGCTCTCGGCGTCTTCGGCCTCACGCAGATCCTCGAAGGCGAGCAGCTCGACCTGGCGGCCACGCGGGAGGGTGTCGAACTCCCTCGGGTCGAGGCCGAAGCGTTCGCAGGCTCTGAGGATGAGGTATCTCATGCTTCGTCCGCTTCGCTCGGGGGGCCGCCAGGCGTCTCCGCCTCCGGCTCCTCGGACAAAAAAGCCTCGCGGGTTTCCTCGAGCTCCTCGGGCGAGACGTTGGTGAGTTCCATCACGGCCTTGATGAGCTGGGCGACGTGGCCTTCGGCGAAGCCGTAAGCCGCGAACTCGGCTTCGAGGCAATCGGCGTACTTCTCCCACACCGCCTGCTTCGCTCCCTCATCCGGCTCAGGCGTGTCGAAGGTGAGCTTTGCCTGGCCTTTGAGGGCTTCGGCGATCATCAGGATCATCCGGCGGGCGTTGGCCTTGCGCACGGCGGCCTGATAGCCGCGGTCGTAGACGTCGTAAGCGGGAATCACCTTGCCCGTGGCGGGGTCGCGCAGGGGCTTGCGGCTTTTGGGGTCGAGGGCGAGGCCCCGCGACGGCGGCGTCGGTTGCGGGATGATCTCTCGAATGCGGTCGTCGACCCCGATGGCCAGGCCGCGCAGCTCGAGCACCAGGGGCGGACGCCCCGGCCAGGTGAGCGTCACCTCGCCGCGAGGCACGCCCGGCTCCATGCCTTGAATCTTCATTCGATGGCTCCAGAAAGAGGGTTCAAAGAGGCGGGAAGTAGCCACGAAACGACACGAATTGACACGAACGAAAACGGGTTTCAGGGTCGCAACCCAAGAAACTGGTTTTCTCTTGATTGCTCTTTTCGTGTCCTTTCGTGTCCATTCGTGGCTATCTTCTTCAGGCCGAGTAGTCGTCGCGGGTGATCGTGGGCTTGGTCTCGAAGTCCTCGGCGTTGACGGCCAGGGTGTCGGCCTCGGCGGCTTCCTGGAACTGGAGGCTGTCGAGCGCGACCTTCTCGAAAACGATCTTCTCGTCCTTGCCCGACGTGTCGGGGTTGAGGATCCAGAAGATCATCCGCACGGCGAACTCCTCGCCGGCGTCGGCGGTGGAGGCCCAGGCGGCGGCGTTGCCGATGGCGTGGAGGATTTCGCGCAGGGTCGGCGTCTCGGCCTCGCCGGTGTCGCTGATGTCGCTCGACAGCTCGACGTGGTTGAGGGTGAAGGTGAGCTTCGTCGGCTCGTCGTCGCCGCGGCGGCGGCTGTCGAGCGTGCCGCGGTCGCGCACGATCACCTTGTTCAGCGTCTCCGTCCACGACAGGTTGCCCTGCTCGTGGGAGATGGTGATCGTGTTGGGCGTTTCCGTCCCGTCTTCGATCACCAGAATCCCATCCCGATAGTTCCTCACACGCATCTGTCAGACTCCTTTCGTCAAGCCTGCCTGTAGCGGCAGGTGAGTGTGATGGCCGCGAGCCACAATGGCCGCGGCGCGTCTTTCGCAGGCAGAGGCTCATACTCCACCGAAGCGTCGATCTGGTAGAGGCGGTTGTCGCGCACCGTCGCGAGCGTGGCCCATTGGCTCCTCATCGAGGCGTGGAAGAGATAGACGAGGATCTCGGCGTCGTCGAGCTCGACCGTTACAATCTCGGCACTGACACGATAGCGGTCGACGTCGCCGCCCAGCGTCTTGCGGCTCACGGGCGGCAGCTCGGTCGAGGCGGGGAAGATGGCGAGCATCGGGCACTTGCTCGGTTCTGGCTCATGCCGCTTGACCAACTGGCCCTTGATGAACTGGTACTCGGTGCCGTTGCCGAAGGCAGCGAGCCAATCGCTCTCGGCATGCAGCGCCGCCCAGAGGGCGTTGCGGGTTTCGGCCTGCCAGGGGATGCGTGGGTTGGGCATCGGCTATTTCTCTCGGTTGGCCTTCTCGACCCTGCGTTCGAGGCTCTTGCGCAGCGCGGCGTTGTCGGCCGCGTCCCACTCCATCCCGTAGGGGTGGGGCTTGATCACCACGCGCTTGAGGAGCTGGAAGAGGAAGACGAGGGACTTCGAGGCCGGCTGGTAGAGGGCGAGGAAGGCGGCCTTGGCCGTGCGCAGCACGAAGGCGTCGGGGAAATCTCTCGCCCGCCGGTTCTGCGCCATCTTGGCCCCCACGGCATCGAAGTCCTTCTCGACGGGCACGGTGAGGAAGCGGCCGGGCTTGGCCTCGATGGGGCCGCCGAGGGCGAGGATGCGAGCCTGCACGCTCGCGTTGCCGTAGCGGAGGGTTTTGCCCCCGTTGACGACGGAATAGGTGAAGCGGCCCGCGAAGCCGGCGCCGCCGTGGCGGCTCACGGGCGGCTGGCCTTCGGCGGCCTCGCCGCCGCGGCGGAGGAAGCGCACGAGGCGGGTCACCTTGCGGTTGCCTTGCTCATGCCAGACCGGCTCGGGGTCCACGGCCCGCAGCAGGCGCGCGCAGTCCTTGTCGACGTTCGAGCGGACGTGGACGAAGAAGCCCTCGGGCATGGTCAGAAGCCCTTCATCTTGTCGCGGGTAAAGACCCGCGTGTCGGCCGACTGTTGCGGCTCAGCGGGCGTCATCGTCTCGTCGTCGTCGCCGAGGGAGCCTTTCCCCTCGGCGTAGGCTTCGAGCCACTTCACGTCGGCCTCGTGGGCCTTCTGCGCGTCGTCGCCGAGCGAACGGCGGTCGAGGGCGACTTGCCAGAGGAACCAGCGGAACATGATGGCCTGGAGCTTTCTCGATTCCCCTGCCGTCGGCGGCGTGCGGCGGGCGGCAACGTAGCTCAGCACGTCCGCGGACACGTCGGCGATGATGTCATTGGCCACGG
>Ga0307380_10008612_pt1 | contig 13050 bp, 6 predicted proteins | sample UN3MG_FD_202239 | JGI IMG/M metagenome (GOLD analysis project Ga0307380, IMG submission 202239) | Soil microbial communities from Risofladan, Vaasa, Finland - UN-3 | ecosystem: Environmental > Terrestrial > Soil > Coastal area > Acid sulfate soil | place: Finland: Risofladan, Vaasa | collected... | reverse complement strand
CCTGCCCGCCCTCGCATCCTTTCGGCCTTGGCCAGCCGAGCCACCCGGAGCAGGTGATCCACCAGTTGCCTTGAGGATCCAGGATGTACTCGGCCGCGTGGGTGTCGAAGCGGGCGACGAGCCGGGCGGTCTCGTCGGGCCAGCCCGCCTGGTACACCCCGAAGTCGAGCGGGTCTTCGGAAAAGAACACGAGCGTGTTTAAGTAGACGGAAGGGTCGCGGTTCAACGGATAGTTGGTGAGGCAGACGGAGAGGTAATAGCCGTCGTCCATCCGGATCACGAACGGCGACTCGCAGGCCGAGTTGGGCAGCGGCGCCCAGACCGGGGCCGGTTTGGTCGCGGTGAAGGCCACGCCCGCGTATTCCCAGTGATAGAGGTCCATGGAGCGAAAAGCGGTTACCACGTCATGTTTATCCACCCGGTCGGTGGCGTACATCAGCCACGAGCCGTCGTCCATCTTCAGCACCATGGTGTCCCGCAGCCACCTCCACCGATCCGCGATCGCATAGCCCGCGAACTCGAATGAGTACCCGTCGCGCGAGGTGAAATGCCGGATCTTGCCCGGCCCCGCGAACAGGTGCAGCGTGCTCCCGTCCCACACCGTATGCGGCGCCCACTTCTGGCCGTCGTCCGGCCAGCCCTTGAACAGCGGCTCCAGCTCGCGCATGGGCGTCGTGAGCGAGGAGGTCACGCCGTGCGCGAACCACTTCTCGTTGGTCCCGATCCGAGGCTTGCCCATCGAGGTGATGCCAATGAGGTGCCAGTCGCCCTTCGGGTCCTGGTACACGCAATGGTCGTTGATGTACGTCCCCGACCTCTCCGGCAAGAACAGCTCTTGCCACGGACCCGCGATCACCGGCTGATAATGCGCCTCCTCCGCCCTCGCCGGGCCGCATATCAGCAGAGAGCACGCCAGGAAAAATCCACACGCCAGCACCGTGTCCTTTCTCATTCCGGCCTCCTTGTTTTCTTTGAGCCGTTAAAGGCAGCAGGGATTTATATCACGCAAAGGCGCAGAGATCGCAAAGAAGATAAAATTTAATTGGATCGGATTTTCTCATTTTTTCCTTTGTGATCTTTGCGCCTTTGCGTGATAAAACATCTCTCCTCCCTCACTCCACGTTCCTGGTGCTCCTGATTAAAAAGATCCCCAGCGACGACGCCGCGAGCAGGCACGCGGCGAAAATGATGAAGATGGCGCCGAGCGAATACTTGTCGCCGACCGCGCCCGCGATCCAGCTCATGAAGGACCCGGCGCCGAACCCGGTGAAGAAGAAGAGCCCGAAGATGATGCCGCGCACGCGGGGCGCGGTATAGCGCGGGAGAATGGCGTTGCCGATGGGCTGGCTCATGAAGTAGAAGAAGGCGAAGCCGGCGGTGGTGAGGACGAGGGGCAGGTTATCGAGCCGGCCGATCACGAACATGGCGGGACAGGCGAGCAAGAAAATCAGCGAGTAGAGTTTTTCCTTTTTATAGCGGTCGGCCAGGTTTCCGCCGAGGTACTGGCCCACCACGCCGAGCAGCAGGACCGCGGTGGTCATGGTTCCGCCCACGGTCGCGGCCTGAAGCGGCAGCCACGACAGGTGCACGTTCTCGGCGAAGTACGCGGGCAGGAACGTCATCAGCCCGCGGTAGGTCATGCCGTTGAACACGGCCATGGAAAAGAGGAGCAGCAAAGGAGCGAGCAGGTAGGGCCGCGCGTTGTTGTTGGCGCCGTCCGCGGCATCTCCCGCCGGTTCCCGCTCTTGCTCGACCTCGATGCCGGAGGCCAGCACCGCAATACCCAGGACGATCGGCAGCGATCCGATCACGGCATAGGCCCAGTGCCAGCCCACGGCCCCCGCCAGCGCCGCCGCCAGGAACGGCGTCGCGGCCAGGCCCAGGTTCCCGCCCACGCCGTGCGCGCCCATGGCCCGGCCGTGCTTGGCGATCCCCAGCGAAATCATGGTCGTGCCCGCCGGATGATACAGACCCGAGAACAGACCGAGCGACGCCAGCGCCACCGTGAATCCCGTGAAGTTGCGCATGAGCGACAGCGCCCACAGCGACGCGCCGGTCCCGAACAGGAAAAGCAGCAACACCGCCCGCGAGCCCAGCCGGTCCACCAGCCGGCCCGACGGCAGCGCCGCCGCCCCGAACAACAGCGCCGACACGAACGCCGCGAACCCGATCTCCGAGTACTCGCCCTTCCCGAAAAACTCCTGCGTCACCAGCAGAGCCGTCGCCGGGAACGTCAGCTCCGCCATGTGGGTGATGGCGTGGGAGGCCACGGTCACGGCGAGGATGGATTTTTCTTTGGTGGCCATGAATCAATTATGAATTCAAAATCATTGCTGTCCAAAACACAAATCGCATGAAAGATTTTTTTCAGCGCAAAGACGCAAAGAGCGCAATGGTTTTTGTTTTATCTGTACTTTGGGAGAGGCAGCGTTTTATCAGCCTCATTTCCGGAGTTATTGGAAACTAGGTTACCCTGCTTGGCAATTTGCCTCCCCCTGGAAAAAACGCGATTTTGCTTTGCGTTCTTTGCGCCTTTGCGCTGATAAAAATCTATTGGGGACAAGAGTGATTCAAAATTATGAATTATGAAGGAAGAAGCCGGCCGTCAGGCGTTGAAGAGAGGGAATTTCATTATTCATAATTTTCAATTCGTCACTTGTGCGTGTGGCCCTCTCCGGTGTGCTTGTGCTCGCGCGGGAGGGAAAAGGCCGAGCGGGATGCGGAGCCGGTGATGGTGCCGTGGAGCACGCCGCGCAGGGCGATGAGCCGGTCGCAGAGCTTCTTGATCTCGTGGGCCTTGCCCTCGGCCACGATCACCTCCATGCAGTTGTCGTGGTCCAGGTGAACGTGCATGGCCGCCACCACCTTGCCCGGGAAGTCGTGCTGCAGGTTGTTGATCTTCTGCGACAGCTCGGGAACGTGATGATTGTAAACGATGACGATGGCCCCCACCGTCGGCCGGTCGTGCGCCCACTCCTCCTCCACCAGCGACCGCCGCACCAGGTCACGGATCGCCTCCGAACGGTTGGTGTAAGCGTGCTCCCGGATGAAACCATCGAACTTGTCCAGAAGTCCGGCCTCCATCGAAACCCCGAACCGCTTCAGCTCCTCGTCCATCACGCCCCCTCCTTGAACCCGGATTATAGCAGAGCGCGCCCCTAAGCGGAAAAAGCCCGGCCCGCGGCCCGTGCACTCTTGACAAGGTCAACGCGCCGTGGTAGCGGGAGTGGAGATTAACGCGCAAACTCCGTATGGAAACAGAAATTGGTCCGCCCCGATTCAGGCGCGGACGAAAAGATCGAGGAGAAGGCCGCATGGACCGGAGAAAATTTTTGCAAACAACCGGAACGGCCGGAGCGGTGGCGCTGGCCGGGAAACGGGCGCGGGCAATGGAACACACCATCGAGACGGACCTGCTCATCATCGGCTCCGGCTTCGCGGGATTGTGGGCGGCGCTGGCGGCGGGCGGGGGCGGGGTCAAGGACATCACCATCGTGGACAAGGCGTCGGTGGGCCGGTCGGGCATGTCGCGGATGTGCGCGGGCGCGACCATCTACCGCTTTCCCCAAGACGACGCCGAGGCGTGGCTCCGGGACGTTGCCGAGGCCAGCCACTACCTTTCGCGCCAGGACCTGGTGGCGCAAATTCTCGACACGAGCTACAGCCGGTATCAGCGGCTCGCAAAATGGGGCGTGAAATACGGCGGCACGCCGTGGGGCCAGTCCCGCCTGCCCTCCCGAGGGTTCAAGCTGCTCCAGATGAGCGTGGGGCCTTCATACCAGGGAGAGAAGGGCGGCGGCGCGGTCTGCCGGGCGCTCTTGGAACGCGTGAACGCGCTCAAGGTGAAGAAGCTCGGCAAGACCGTGGTCACCAGCCTGCTCAAGGATAAGGGCCGGGCCGCGGGCGCGGTGGGCGTGAGCCGTCTCACCGGCGAGGCGGTCTCCGTCAAGGCGCGCGCGGTGGTGCTGGCCATGGCCGACTGCAGCTTCCGCGGCAATTACGCCTGCGTGGACGCGGTGACCGGCGACGGCTTCCGCCTGGCCTATGACGCGGGCGCGCGTCTCAACAACATGGAGTTCCTGTGCGTGAACACGGCGCCGGTGCGCTACGGCTTCGAGGGCACCGGGGTGGCCGCGCGCTACGGCGGCCATTTTCTGAACCGGGACCGGCGCGCCTTCATGAAGGACTATTATCCGGAGGGCGACCAGGTCGAATGCGGCTACATTGTCCGGGCCATGGCATCGGAGATCGAGAAGGGCAACGGCCCGCCGCTGTACCTCGACATGTCGCGCCCGCCCATGCGCTGGGCCATGGGGCCGCTGCTCGGCAGCTCCATCGGCGGGAGGGTGCGGCTCAATCTGAAACGCCTCAAAGAGGAGGGCGAGAACATCTTCGCCAGGCCGCAGGAGTGGGTGGCCGCCATCCAGACTTTGCGCGGCGGCGCGCGAACGGACGCGAACTTCATGACCGACGTTCCCGGACTCTTCGCCGCGGGCATGACCCAGTCCATTGATCCGGGCCTGTTCAACGGCTGGTCCACCATGCGGGCCATGGGATCGGGAGAGCTCGCCGGCAAGGCCGCGGCACGATTCCTGGCCCACGCCTCCGACGTCGCGCCCGACACCGATCAGGTAAGAGCCGCTCAGGAGAGGGCGCTCGCGCCGCTCCTCCGCTCCTCCGGCGTGGACCCGGAAACTGTGTGCGCGCGCATCCAGGAAATCATCGCGCCCCATGAGGTGTGCGTGAAGAAAAGCGCGGAGTCGCTCACCACGGCGCTGGGCGAGGTCGAGCGCATTCGCGATCAAGAGCTGCCCGCGCTTTACGCCCGGGACCCGCACGAGCTCGGCAAGGCCCACGAGGCCGCGAACCTCACCTGGTGCGCCGAGCTTTTCCTCCGCGCGTCCCTCGAGCGCAACGAGACGCGCTCCGACCATTGCCGCCGCGAGTATCCCCAGGTGGACAACAAAAACTGGCTCAAGTGGATCAACATCCACAAGGGCGCGGACGGCAGGCCGGAGATGGCCCACGAAGACGTGCCGCTGGAATCGTATCCGGTGCATCCGGTAAAACGGGAAGCCTGAGAATTTTAGCCGCGGATGAACGCAGATGAACGCAGATAAGAAAATTTTTTCAATCGGAAAAGCCATAAAATATTTCCGCTCCGCCCATCAGATTTTTCAATATTCCGCTCTTATCTGTGTTCATCTGCGTTCATCCGCGGCAAAAAAATCTCTACTCATTTCCCTTCCAAGGAGCAAACCATGATCGAGTCGCTTGACCATGAAAAGTGCATCGCCTGCGGGACCTGTATCAAGGTCTGCCCGCGCGACGTTTTCCGCATGAACGAGGAGGAGGTCCACTCCGAGGTCCGCTACCGCGACGACTGCCAGACCTGCTACACCTGCGAGCTGGACTGCCCGGCCCACGCCATCCGGGTCCTGCCCTGGCGCAAGCCGCGGGCGCAGGCGTGGTGACGTTATCCGGCCGCGCCACCGGCGCGGCATTGCCGTCAGGTACGGCCAATTCACGAAAATTCCCCGCTGCCGTCATATTTTCGCCACATTTGTAATGTATGTTGATGTCGGATGAGACGGATCACGCGCCGATTGTAATGGAGAGGATGATGGCAAGATCACGGGCCGTAGTAATAACACTTTTCGCGGCGCTGGCGGTTGGGTTGACGCTTGCAGCGGAGCGGTCCTGCGCCGCGGCGAGTGACGAGTGCATTTCCGAAGGCAACTCCGACTTGTTCGGCGTTTACTCCTACGACACGGCCAAGTGCCTGATCAAAAACGGCGCCGACGTGAACGCGCGCTCGGCCAGGCGCCGCACTCCGCTCCACCAGGCCGCTGAATCCGGCCGGCTGAAAATCGCCGGGCTGCTCTTGAAACACGGCGCGGATGTCAACGCCGGGGACACCATTGGCCGTACACCCCTGCACCTGGCCGCCGAGGCCGGCAAGGCCGACCTCATCAAGCTGCTCCTCAAACACGGCGCCGATGTCAATGCCCCGGACATATACAGTACCACGCCCCTGCATCTGGCCAGTACGGCGGAGGCCGCCGCGGCCCTGCTGTCCGCGCACCCTGACCTGGAAGCCAGGAACTATCTAGCTTACACTCCCCTCCATTACGCGGCCCAATACGGAAAGCTCGACATGATCGAGCTCCTGGTCAGCCACGGCGCGAACGTCAACGCTGGCGCCAACGGCAACATGACCCCCCTTCTGGTCGCCGCCGAGTTCGGCAAGGGAGACGCGGCCCGGCTCCTTGTAACCAAGGGCGCGGAGGTAAAGCCCGAGGATTGGCGGGGCAAGACCGCTCTCCACTTTGCGGCGGAACGGGCGGACGCGGCGCTCGCCAAGGCCCTGATCGAAAAAGGGGCCGACGCCAACGCGGTTGACAAGCAGGGGCGGACGCCGCTCCACTACTCCGCGGACTGGAAATATTATTCCGGCAAGCAAAGTGAAAAGGAGGCCAGGCAAAACAATTACCGGATCGCTTCGCTGCTGATCGCGGCCGGAGCGGACGTCAATGCCGCGGATAAAAAAGGCGCGCTCCCGCTCGAGCTCGCTTTAAGGAACGATAATAAAGAGATCATGGATCTGCTCCTGGATAATGGCGCCGACATGTACGCCAGGGGCGGGACCACGTATGGACGCACGATTTTTGAAATCGTGGTCAACTCCAAACGCCTGGACCTTGTTAAAATATTTTTCCAGCATGGCGCGGACCTGGACCGCGCCGGACGGAACGGAAACACCATCCTCCACCAGGCGGCCCATAATAACGATGCGGCCCTCGCCGGCTTCATGATCGAGCACGGGGCCGACGTGAACGTCCGCGACCGCCAGGGCAAGACGCCTCTTCATTATGCCGCGGAGGGCGGGGCGGCCGAGGCCGCCGAGTTCCTCCTCGCCCACGGCGCCGACCCGCAAGCCAGGTCCGAGGACGGCGCCACGCCCCTCCATCTGGTCGCCGGGCATGACCGCAATAAAGAAGTCATGGCGGCCATGACCATGATCCTTCTCAGCCATGGCGCCGACATCAACGCCGTAAACGCCGCCGGACAGACCCCTATCCATATTGCCGCCGAAAAAGGCTGCAAGGACCAGGTGGATTTCCTGATCGCCAACGGAGCGCGTCTTGACATAACCGACATGAATGGTGAAACCCTTCTCCACGCGGCGGCCTGGGGCGGGCTCGCCGATCTGACCAAGCTGCTGCTCGACAAAGGCGCCGACCCCAATGCACGCGCCGCCGACGGGACCACCCCTCTACTGATCGCGACTTCGCAAGCCAAAGATGACGTCGCGGATTTGTTGATCAGGGCCGGCGCAAATGTGCGCGCCCGCGACAATGATGGCAACACCGTTTTACACAAGGCCAATTCCCTGAGCATCGCCCAAGCCCTCATCAAAAGGGGGGCCAGGGTCAATGCGGTCAACAAGGAAGGCAAGACCCCGCTGCATCTCATGGTTTGTTCCGGCGGCCCCCTGGTGGGGCTCCTGCTCGAACACGGGGCCAAGGTAAACGTGATGGACAAGTCCGGCCGGACCCCGCTCTATTATGCCGCCTCTTGTGGAGACATGGAGGCCGCGGAGCTACTGCTGAAACATGGAGCGGATGTGAACACCGGCGCCGGGCGTGGCACCACCCTCCTCCATCTCGCGGCATGGGGAAACCCCACCCATGAAGATTTAGAAGGAGATTGGTACGGAGTCGCGGTCCAGCTCGTAACTCATGGCGCCCGGGTCAATGCTCGCGACAGCAACGGTGATACGCCGTTGCTCATGGCCACCATGAACCATCAATATGAAACGGCCAAGCTGCTGATTGAAAAAGGCGCGGATGTTAATGCCAGAGGCAAGCGCGGCTGGACATCGCTGCACCTGGCGGCAGGGGATTATTACGGCTACGCGGAAATGGCCAGAGTGCTCATCGAGCACGGGGCCGAGGTCAACGCGCGGCTGCCGGACGGCCGGACCGCGCTGGACCTGGCCCTGGAATCGGACCGGCAAAAAGATGTTGCCCGACTGCTGGCGGAGAGCGGCGGGGTCGAGCATGGAGAGGCGTTCCGGAAAATTCAGGAGGCGGTCAAGCAGAATAACATCGCCGAGGTCCGGGCCATGTTGGATGGGGACAGCCTGCTCGTCAACTCCGTTGACGCCAGGGACGCTTTCCTGACGCCGCTTGACCGGGCGGCCATGCTCGGCCATGAAGAGCTGTGCCTTGTTCTCATCAAGCGCGGCGCCGAGGTGGACTCGCGGGCCAGTTATGGACGGACGCCGCTGCAACTGGCCGTGGAGAACGGGCGCCTGGCCGTGGTCAAGCTCTTGCTCGACCATGGCGCCGGCCTGGACATGGTGCAAGGCTCTGACCAGACCCTGCTCCAGGACTGCGTCTTGTCCGGGCAGGCCGAGGTGTGCGAATTCCTGATACACAAGGGGCTTCCGTCCGACGTCTTCGTTGACGCCGCCTTGGGCCGGGAGGAGGAGCTTGAGCGCCGGAGGTTGAAAAATCCGGAAGCGGCCGCGGCCAGGGACAACAACGAGAAGACCCCGCTGCACTGGGCCGCGCTGGGCGGACAGGCCGGGACCTGCGCCTGGCTGATCGCGCACGGCGCGGACGTGAACGCCGCGGACAAGGACCGGCGCACCGCCTTGCACGAAGCGACCGAGAAGGGCCATAAAGAGGTCGTGCTCCTGCTCCTGGCCGGCGGCGCCGACGTTAACGCCGCCGCCAATTACGGGCTCACGCCGCTGCACCTGGCCGCGATGGGCGGCGGCGGGAACGGCAAAGAAATAGCCGAAGTCCTTTTGGCCCACGGCGCGGACCTCAACGCCGCAGGCGGCCGCTTCGGCGACGAGAAAAAGTCGCCGCTGCATCTCGCCGCCGAATCCGGGAACCTGGCAATTGCCGAATTGCTCCTGGACCGAGGGGGCGATGTCAATATCAAGGACCAGTACGATTCAACGCCGCTCTACTACGCCGCCTTCGGCGGCCATCTGGCCGTGGCCGAATTGCTTATCGTCCGGGGAGCGGTCATTGACCTGTCCTCGAAATATGGCTATTCCCCGTTGCATTTCGCCGCCGATGCGGGCCATGCGGAAATTGTTGAATTGCTGCTCGACAAGGGGGCACGGGTAAACGCGACCGCCGACAACGGGACGACGCCCCTGCATTCCGCGGCGGAGAAAGGCTACTATGAAACCGTTAAGCTCCTGATCTCCAGAGGCGCCGAAATAAACACCAAGAACACGAACGGCAAGACTCCCCTCGATCTGGCGATGGGAAAAGGCCATGAACAGGTGGCCGAGCTTCTCCGCGCAAATGCCCCGCTGCCCTGATCCGTCGCTACCCTTAAGTTAAAAAACCGCCCAAGGTCCCGGCCGGAATTTTCCGCCTCCCCGCCTCCTCATACCCGGAATTTTTCCCTTGCATGTTCCCGGACGGATTATGATATAGTTGGAGCGGTGCGGGTGGATGTTATTGCCGGGGCTTATAACGAGGTGAGGTGAAAAATGGACCGGAGGGATTTTTTAAAGGCGGCGGGCGCGGGCGCGATGGTGATGGCGGCGCCGGGGTCGTTGTTGGCGGCTCTGTCGGGTCTCACGGCGGAGGAGGTGGAGCGGCGGGTGGCGGAGGTGGTGCCGAAGCTGACGCTTTCCGAGAAGATTGACTTGATGGCGGGCAAGATCAGCCGGACGCTGCTGGGGGCGTTCGGGGTCGGCGACGGCGGGCACGGCTATACGGGTCAGACCGTTGGCAACGCCCGGCTCGGCATACCGCGGGTCCTGTGCACGGACGGCCCGCGCGGCGTGGGCTTCATGTACACCGCGACCTGCTTTCCGGTGGGCATGTGCCGGGGCGCGGCGTGGGACCCGGAGCTGGAGGCGCGGGTGGGCTCGGTCATGGGCTACGAGGAGCGGGCGATCGGGGGGAACATGCTGTTGGCGCCGTGCATCAACGTGCTGTGGCACCCGCGGTGGGGCCGGGCCCAGGAGACGTACGGTGAGGACCCGTATCATCTGGGGGCGATGGGAGCGGGCTTCGTGAACGGGGTGCAGGAGCACGTCATGGCCTGCGCCAAGCACTACGCGGTGAACAACGTCGAGGACTCGCGCATGTTCGTGAACGCGGTGGTTGACGAGCGGACGCTGCGCGAGATTTTCCTGCCCCACTTCAAGAAGTGCGTGGACGCGAAGGTCGCGTCGGTCATGAGCGCGTACAACGACGTGAACGGGGATCTGTGCTCCGACAGCATGCACCTGATGCGTGACATCCTGAAGGGGGAGTGGGAGTTCGACGGCTTCGTGGTCTCGGACTGGGAGAACGCGGTGGAGGACACGGTGGGCGCGGCCAAGGCCGGGCTCGACCTGGAGATGCCCCGCGCCAAGTTCTACGGCAGGAAGCTGAAGGCAGCGGTGGAGTCGGGCCAGGTGCCGGAGTCGGTAATTGACGAGGCCGCGTCCCGGATGTGCCGCCAGTTGTTCCGCTTCGTGGGGCCGGACTTTGCGGCGGGCTACGACAAGAAAAGGATGGCCTGCCCGGAGCATGCGGCGGTGGCGCTCGAATCGGCGCGCAAGGGCATCGTGCTCTTGAAGAACGAGAACAGCGCGCTGCCGCTGGTGCGCGGCGAGGTGAAGACGGTGGCGGTGTTGGGTGAGGTCGCGAAGGAGAAGAACATCGGGGACCACGGCTCGAGCATCGTGCGTCCTCCCTACATCGTGTCCGCGCTGGAGGGGCTCACGGACCGGGCGGGGAGCGTGCGGATTATTTATGAGTCGGGCAAGAACCTGGCCGCGGCCAAAGCCGCCGCCGGCAAGGCGGACGCGGTGGTGGTGGTCGCGGGATACACTTACAAGGAGGAGGGCGAGGGCCGCGACCGCGCATCACTCGCCCTCCCGGACGCGCAGCAGTCGCTGATCCTGGCGGCGGCCGAAGCGAACCAGCGCTGCGTGGTGGTGCTGGAGAGCGGATCGGCCATCGCGATGGACCCGTGGATCGGCAAGGTCCCCGCAGTGGTCATGGCGTGGTATCCGGGGATGGAGGGCGGCCACGCCATTGCCGACGTGGTGTTCGGCGACGTGAACCCCTCGGGCAAGCTGCCGATCGTGTTCCCTCGGAGCGAGGACCAACTCGCCAAGTTCGACAACGGGTCGAAGGAGGTCAAGTACGGCCGCTATCACGGCTACCGCTACATGGAAAAGCACGGAGCAGAGCCGCTCTTCCCGTTCGGCTTCGGCCTGTCTTATACGACGTATCAATACGCGAACCTGAAGCTCGATAAAAAGAGCGCGGGCCGGTCGGGCAAGGTGGTGGCGCGGGTGGACGTGACCAACACGGGCAAGATGGCGGGCGAAGAGGTGGTCGAGCTCTACGCGGGCTGTCCGGGGTCAAAGGTGGACCGGGCGAAGAAGGAGCTGAAGGGGTTCGCGCGGGTGGCGCTGGCGCCGGGCGAGACCAAGACGGTGGCCATCGAGCTCAGCGTGCCGGAGCTGGCGTATTACAACGTGGACGCGGGAGCGTGGGAGGTGGAGGAAGCGGAGTACATCATTTCCCTCGGGCCATCGTCGTGCGAGGACGACCTGCTCAAGGAGAGACTGAAGGTTACGGGCGCCTGAGCGGACAGTTCCGCAGTTATAAGCCGGCGCCGATTCATCACTGCGGGTTCTTGAGCTTCTCTTTGAGCTTGTCCAGCCAGGTGTCCTTGCTATCCTTGCCGGAAGAACTTTTTTTAGGCTGCAGCAATTTTTTGATCTTGCTCGCGGACGAATCGTCCGGATCCGGCGCCGCTTTTTCCTCGCAGGGGGGAAGGGTGCTTTCCTTTTTGGCCGCCTCGATCTCGGCGCCGGCCTGGTCGCCGCCCATCTCAATCAGCCTTTTTTCCGCCCGCTTCCTGATGCCGCAATCGGGGTTATGTTTCAAGTCGAGGATATGGAGCGGCCGCTCATCCGTCTTGCGGCCCATGTCGCGCAAAGCCCGGGCCGCGTTCCAATGCGCGTTGTAGTCCGGATTGTCCAGGGCCTCCTCAAGCCGGGGCACGATCGGCTCGCCCACGCTCACGGCGATGAGTCTTACGGCCGCGTCCGGGTCGGGCTGGGCCAGCGCCTTGATCAAGTCCTTTTGCAGCGCCTCGTCCATGCGGTAATCCGGATCAAGCGAGAGCGCCTGTCCGTAGGCGGCGATGCCGTTCTCGAAGTCATTCAGCTCGACGTATTCCCGGCCGAGCAGGTATGACGCCCGGGCATCGCCGGGCCGCTTGGCCCGGGCCTGGAGCAATGCGGCCACGGCCTCCGCGTGCCGGCCCTGCTCGATCAGCTCCCGCACGCCGGCGTAGGGGTCATGGAGGAAAAAATACAGGGCCATCGCGGCCACCACGGCCAGAGCGCCCGCGGCCGCGGCGAAGAGCGGCTTGCGTAAACGGGACGGCCCGGCGCCCGCCCCGTGGTTCGGGACTTTCAGATCCAGGGCCTTTATAGGCCGGGTGACGGCGCTACAGACGTCGTCCGCGTTGGCCAGCGGCTTGCCCTCCGCCGCGTTTTCCAGGTCCTGGGCCATCTGCTCGGCGGAGTCGTACCTGTTCTCCGGCCGCTTGGCCAGGGCCCGGGCGATGATCTGGTTGAAGGCCGGGCTGATGACGGGATTGACCTGCGTGGGTTCGATGTGCTCGATCTGCACGATGCGGTAGCCGATGGAGGTCGGGTTTTCGCCGGGGAAGGGTTTTTCGCCGGTTACGAGCTGGTAGAGGATGACGCCGAGGCTGAAGATGTCGCTCCGGTGGTCCACCGCCTGTCCGGTGATCTGCTCCGGGCTCATGTAGGAGGGCGAGCCGAGCACCATTCCCTTTTGCGTGAGCTCGGACCCGATTACGCGGGCGATGCCGAAGTCCATGATCTTGGCCTCGCCCGTGTTCGCGACGATGATGTTGGCCGGCTTGAGGTCGCGGTGCACGATGCCTTTGGAGTGCGCGTGCGCCAGCGCCTCGCACGCGCGCAGCACGACGGCGACGAGACGCTGCAGCGTCCAGTCCCCTTCCCCGCGCTCG
>Ga0307380_10008610_pt1 | contig 13052 bp, 13 predicted proteins | sample UN3MG_FD_202239 | JGI IMG/M metagenome (GOLD analysis project Ga0307380, IMG submission 202239) | Soil microbial communities from Risofladan, Vaasa, Finland - UN-3 | ecosystem: Environmental > Terrestrial > Soil > Coastal area > Acid sulfate soil | place: Finland: Risofladan, Vaasa | collected... | reverse complement strand
GTCTATAATTATGGACAACAACGCGGCATTAAAATGGTAGGAATATGCCGAGGTATGCAATTTTTAAATGTAATGACCGGCGGAAAACTTATGCATGATATATCAGGCCACGGTCATGGTGATCATAGAGTAATGACAAAAGATATAAACGAACCTTTTCTAACTAACTCCTATCATCACCAGATGTGTATACCACACAAAACTACACACTTGTTAGCCTGGTCTCATACCAAACTCTCAAAACGATACATAGGCAATGAAGATGAAGCAATAAACTATGGAGGCCCAGAAGTCGAGGCTATCTATATGCCATGGCTTAAAGGCATAGGAGTGCAATGGCATCCCGAAGCCGACCTTGATGCGGAATCTACTGACTGGTTCAGTCATCTTGTTATGGATTTATTAGATACAGATGGAGGAATGTTTAAACGAGTGCATCTAGGCATCGAAAGTGCTAAAATGAATATAATAGAGGTAAAAAATGGATAAATTCTTGTACGATGAGATATTTTTAGTCGGAACTGACAGTACAGTAACGACAGCTGGGGAGCTTACAGTATGTGAATCCTTTGAAGAGCTTCTTGTTTACCTCAGAACCAAAAATATCAGTGTTAATTCTGACCTTCGTATACTTCATGGTGTACTAACCTCTGCGAAAGCAATTCCGAAAGACCTTATGGGACGACAGCCTTTCATCATCCTCAAGGATCCAGACAGTAAAGATCATGGTATACTACTCGACTCTTCTGCTGATGACAACTATACTGAATTGGCTACGGAAATTGAGGAAGCATTAGAAAGTGAAGAGGTAGCTAGCTTTTTCTTTGAAATAGATGATGTGTATGTACTGTATGGTTATGAATTAAGTCTAGCTCTGGCAGTTGATGAAGATGACATCGACGAAGCAATAATATCTGATTGTCTAGAAATTGGAGAATCAGCACGAAAATTAAGCATAGAGAGGGATGATTAATATGAGCACAAAACAACTAATTGATCTTCAATTATCGGTAGGCGAAAAGGAATTTAAATACACTGGCCGCTTCCTGGGATTTATTAAGGATGATGAATTCAACGCCCTAATTCAAAATGCTGATCAAGTAGCATCCAAACTTGAATCAAGTATTTCCCAACCTCTTATGGATATTATATCTAAGTTCGATAATATTATTGGCCATCGTTTGGTAATGACTGTTAAGAAACTTGACGGACAGAGTGTGAAAAATAAAACACTGCTCATTACTGACGGTCTTCAAATTATTGACTCGGTTATCCCAAGGAAAGATAAGGCCGGCGAAGACTCGGTTATGGGCATGGTAACCTTTACATCGAACAAAGATGAAACTATAAGTGTGCAGGAGGCAGAATAAAATGTCCAGTAAGGAAATATTAGTCAGTAATCTTCTTGAACCTGGCGCTATGTTTAAAGTAACAGAGGATGTAAAAGATAGTACATTTTCTCCAGGCAGTTTAGGATTTGTTTCTTACATAAAGGGGACTGATGAATCGTACCAAAATGTTGCTAAAATAGTAACTGTTATGATACGTAGAGGCAAGAGTGGAAAGCCCAGAGTGATGAACGCTGTAATATGTGTACCTGTATTCTATGTAGACCACAAAGGTTTTAAGAAACTATTACCAGAAGAAGGTAATAAGAAATACTACATGCAAATTGAACGCGAAATTCCAATGGCCATTGATTTAATGTCATTAAATTCGTTAGAATTTCTGGGCTATGCTGTTGCAATGTCCAAACGAGTAAGAAATATGTCTGAACAATGTAAGCATAAGAAATGGCCTGAATCCAATAGCCATCCAATTAATTTCCTGAAAAAACTACCAGATAATTTTGAAGGCGATGCCGATGCTTATTTAATGAAAGCTGATGACATTGCTTTCAGAACTGAGTTTGTGGAAGAAACAAGAAGAATGATATCATCTCTGGTTCGAGTACAACTCCAGATGGATATAGTTCAGGCCGAAACTGAGATTAATGCAGCAGAATTCCTTTTGTTTACAAACAAAGGAGAATTCATACCAAAAGATGCCGAAGATAAAACAAATGAGTATGAATTTGCAAAAGATAATGACATGCTCGTTCGAACTCTCGAACACCACAAAAAAATTCGTGATAACATAACAAACCTATACCATAATAAAAAGACCAAAAGTTCTTAGGAGGGTGTACTATGTTCTCAGCCGGGACCAGAGTATATGTCTACTCTAGTTCTATCATTGGCAAAAAACTGGGGCCCAAACGACACAGTATGGGTTATGTCAGTGATAGTAATTCAACAATCTATACAGACTTCATCAAAGAATTTCCAATCAAAAATCAAGCCTTCGCACTCACCCCAATAACTGTTGTGTTTACTAGATATGGCAAAGAAGAGAAGCGCCGCCTAGAAACTAGAAGTTTTCTGAATGTTCTGCCAACTTTTTTAAACACAAAAAATTTAGTCCTACAACAAAGAATCAAAGAAATAATAAGTTGTTTTAATGATGGTGAGCTAAGCAAAAATTCTCATTGGCAAGACATCTCTTTAAATTTTGGAATTGATTCGGGATGTGTTGGAACACTCGTACCAATAATAAGTAAGGTTGAAAAAATGGATGCCGCTGAATCTATAGCCTGGATAACTTCCATTATGAAAAACAAAGTGTTTGCAAATCTTCTTATGCATAACAAAAACCTGACTAATCTAAGATCTCTTGGAAGCTCTGATTTAATAGTCTGGATAGCAAATGCTGCTACTAATCAAAACACTTCTCATCGTGATATTATACAATGGGCGGAATATGCGCCGCAGAATATGAGTAAACTCATTGCCCTTATTCGATGTATTAATACAGCCTTTAATAAAAGATTATCAGACAGTCTTTTAGATCAGATGTCAATAAAATTAAAGACTGGAGGAGTTGATATCAACAATTTTTTAACTTGGTATACCAATGGTCTATTCGAAAACGAGAGCTTGATTGCTAAAAAGTATAAGATATCACAACCTAAACAAATTGGCAATGCTTTAGCCAACATTGCTGATAGTATGCGCACGGTGCGCTCTGAATATCTGAACCTCAAACTCAAACACATCTAAAAGGAGCCAGACTATGAATTGGAATGAAAAAGCTAATCTGTTCTGTAGTAGCATCACTGGTCAGTTTACATCTAGAACTGAAGTTGAGGGAAAGAAACGAGGTCTTGATTACGGTATAGGTTTACAAATTACTGTGGAGAATGGTTCCATTTGGTTTACCTTTGCTAAGGGTAAGGAATCTCATTCGTTTAATATACCATTGCTACTTGAAGAGAACAATGTTCTCTTGCTTGAGCAGAACGAAGTGAAAAGAGCTATCTGTTCATATCTAATAAGAGAAGAAGGAGATCTAGTCCTTGATTACTATGCAGTAATGCAAAGGATAATCCTCGATAATCCTATCGGCATAGTCAGCCCAGCCCTCATAAAGAGGGCTCCCTTCATTCAACAAATCATCTGGTCGTTCGGCAACGGCAATACAGCAGTGATTATCTACAATCTACAACGTGCCATCAATGAAGTGGTAAATCGTATGCCACTGCATGAGACTGCACTCAACAGTTATGTTATGAATCATCGGTTGATTATAATCGATCCTAACTTCACTGCTATTCGTAGCCCAGAAGATAGACTTGAGTACCAAGTTGAGAAGAGTAAATATTTCTTCCCACGTGGCTGGACTCCGATAGGCTTAGCCGATGGTAATCTGTCTGAAAAGAACTACACTCTGACGTGTGATATCAGACATCTAACTCCTTTCGGCATGAAATATCACAATCCAGTGAGGAATTTATACTCTACTCTCGGCATGAAGGGGGATGAGTTACCTAACATTCGCTCGCAGTCTATGCAAAACCTGATGGATGGTGGTATAACAAGGAAAGGATGGAATTTATTCACGCTGTTCGCTGACATTCCGGACGTATTCGAGGATCAAATCATGGTAGATAAGATCCATCAGAATAAGTTCATCACTTATGAGAAACGTTTTCAATGCTATGGTTTTCTCAAGGTCAAAGAGGGGCAGAAAGTGCTACACGGCCAGACCTTATCTATATCCGATAAGGCTACCACGAAAAAGTTCGATGTTGATTGTGATTGGGCCAAAGTATCACGTATCACTCCATCTACGGTCAACGTTGGTGGTGTTAAGACTGAAGTATTTAACGTAGTAATATCATATCGTAGATACCTAAGAGATGGTGTTAAGTTTACTAATCTGCACGGTAATAAGGGCGTCATCCGTATGAAAGATCTTGGCTATTCTATCCATCCAAAAGATGGTGAACTTCGCAAGATAGATGTCATCGTGTCCGGCAGCTCAGTAAAGAAGAGAAAGAACTTCGGTCAGATATTAGAGGCCCTCTTGAACAACACAACTCCAGCAGAGAATAAGCCTGTAGTGCTTGCTGATGACTACGAGGTGCCCATAGAGCTTGTTAAACAGTCCTTGGTAAGCAATGGCCTACCCGAAGATGGTACGTGGCACTGTGAGACATATAACGGCCCCATGGAAGGTGTCTGTGGTGATATATTCTGGGGAGTAATTGCCAGCGTTGAGAACTCTCTATGGGATGAGGGTGCTACCATACGTAAGAACACACGTGATCTCCGGACTGCGGGCCTGAAGTTCTCACATGTCGAAATGAGAGCATTGCAAACCAGATTCGGTAAGGATAATCCTATCCTAGGTGAGGTACTAACCTATGCACAAGGCAGTGATGACTTGCACGAGGGTTATCACATCCTACAATCAAAGAAAGGTGTATTACCTCCTGGTAAACCTCAGTATCATCTGTATGATCTAAAGTTTGTCAATCAATCCTCTGGTACAATAGTAGATGAAGAGTTCATCAAGGATACTATTGTAGATGAAAACTTCGAGACAGAAGGATTTGTAATGCAGTTACCTGTAGCCTATCAAGTACTAATTGATAGTAAGGGTAAAGTGGATTACGAAGGCGCTCCAGTTGTTAATCTACCGCCCGGCACGAAGAGTGCATACACATTCGACAAGATCTATATTCCCAAAGCATCGATGCGGCGTTGTTGGAAACATGACAACGGCAAGTTCGGTCTCAATGAAATTGGGGTACTCATTAATAATATAGTGGTGATGGCCTACAGATATGCTAGTGAGCCTACAGAGACTAGACATATATCTATGTTATATCGTGCTATAGGTGCTTACTTCTCAAGAACAGCAGATATGATGGGTACCAAGCGCGGGGAGATATCTCAGTTAGGTATGTCTATTCGCTACCCATTTTCTTCCAAAGCAGTTGCAACTTTGTCAAATAGACTACCTGCCAACACAATAGAAATACATGATACTATGGCTAAGCATCTCCGAATCAACAATGGCGATGTTGTTTTAGTGGAAAGATTTCCATGTCTTGGATTCATGTCTATTCGACCACAGAAAGTGAGGATAACTAATGACGAGATGGCAAGATATACCATTAGAGTTTCGGGTAATTGTTTATGTTCACTCGGTCTTGATTTTGATGGTGATGTTATTTATCTGGCTTCTTTCCATACTCCTGAGGCTAGGGAATTGTTGCATAAAGAGTGGAAAACTCCTAATCCAGAATGTTATGGGGTTATTTGTCAACTAAACGAAAAAGTTGGGGCACCAAGTGTTGACAACCTCGCATTAGATGATTATAATATATCAGAGTTTGATGCTCTCAACGCTGAGACTCATGCAATGTTCGTTAGAAATGCTACAGGTGTCAAGAGCCACACTGGACCAGTCATAGCACTAGCGTATAATCTGATGAGAATACTGGAGAATTCCCAGGTATGTGATCTTCAAGCTACCAATGTGGCTATCGAATACTTTCTTGATCGTGTTGGTAATACGGTGTTCCAGCAAAAACACGGTGTTAAATCATTACACGCAGTAGTAACAGAAGCAATCTGTACTGGTAATGTGACAATATTGGCAGAGGAAGGCTTCGATCAGAATACATCTCAGATGATCGTTGACATAATCAAAGAGAAAGCTAAATCTCTTGGCGTCCATAACTTAGTGCAATATCATGCTAAAGCTAAGGAGAATGGTTGGAGCAACATTATCAATCGTATAGTACGAGAGCAAAATAAGATATACTATGCGAGCCGTGCTAATCTAGAGGCGTGTGAGTTGCTTGATCACCTCGAATCTCCGGCTGTAGATATACCAAGTAAAATCCTAAAGGATATCTTGTCAGGAAAATCTGGTGCTTTGAAAACTAAACTAGAGGAATGTTTAGATCAAGAAGCGTTAGATGGTATCAAAGATATAGGCCATCGTGATGCGTGCAAAACTTTAATGGAAATGGTGGAGGAATTATTAACACCTCCGCATAAGAACTTCGTAGACGAAGAAGCGAGTGCTCGCATGAGGGCGTGTTTTAACCTGCCTAAAGCCAAAAAGCGTAACAGAGCAAAAGAATGCTTTGATCAATTGGTACAAAGGAGAAGATAATGCCAGGTGTTAAATTAAATGGTAGAGTATTCCTGACCGGTAGTGTTGTCACATTTAATGAGAATGCAGATAAGATTTGCTGTGCACCTACCGGTCTCCGAGTACTTATACACAGGATAAAAGGCGACGGTCTTATAGGACTTTATAGCCCGGACAAACGTCTCAGTAATTGGGGAGACCTTGATGGGGATGTGGGTGATAACAGGGGTTGGTGGACTGATGCCGGCCGCCTTGAAAAATGTATCATAGAAGGTGACAGTAGGTATGAAGTGAGCAAAGATTTCGAATACAGAGGAGTTAATCTTATAAACAAATCCTGCCGCATAGTGGCTAGTCTTGACAATGGGACAGTCTTTGTAGAGTTTGATGAAAATGTCAATGGCTGTAGCGCTGATGGTCTTGGAAAATCTGGTTATTGTGTTGCTCTAAACAGCAAAATTTTAACAACTCGAACAATTAATAAACAAACTAAACAAGCTTAACGGGGAGAAAACTTATGGACAATCCAACAGGCAGTAACAATCAACGTGAATTTTTGGGCATTACTCAGAATGAATGCACCATCCAGGGTAAAGTGATAAGTGATCCTGTCATTCAGAATGACAACTATGCATTTATGCAGATCAAAACCTCTATCTCTGAGATTGGCGCCAACGGCCAGTGGGTCGATACCATTGTCGAGATTCCAGTGATAACAATGGATCCTAAAAAGGTTGATGTTATTCAGAAATATGTAAAGGAAGGACGAGTATTATTGCTCAATACTTTCTATAAATCCTGGGTAAACAACGGCCAGCCTCAACATGCCTTTATAATTAAGAAGCTGACGTTAGGTTCAAAGAAATGGGAACCGGATCAGACTACTACTACTCCATCACTGCCGGTGCAGTAAGGAATTGATATGCCACTAAAAAACCTAGAACCTTTTGATCAATTATCAGTTTTGACAACTGAATTAGATGAGGCTGAAGTTGCTCATTTATTAAAGGTAGATGAAAAACTCAGCCTCACTTGCCAAGACTGTGGAGGGAGTAGGTTTGTAATACAAGGATTTATTCCAGTAGATCTTGATATTTTAGTCGGCAAGCACACTATAATAACTTCTATAGATTACAAAAAAGTTATCGTAAATAGGGTTGTTAAGTGTGCTCACTGTAGTTGCACTGATTTTGTAATGATAACTGAACCTTCTACGGAGAAAGAAAATGGACAAAAGCAAAGCTGCACTGGGTAGTACTATAATGGAATCGATTGCCACATGCTTAACAATTGATCCCATAAATCTAACACCAGAAGAAAGAATATTTCTTCTTGAAGAACAAATGCGACATATGCAAAGAATCATCATAAGGATGAAAAAGCAACAGATCGCAGTAGATGATCCAAATGCACCTCTGCCAGTGCCAAGCAACTCAAATAAAGATGGTATACCTATTGGCACAGTATGCTTTGGTGCCACAGAAAAATCACCATTCCTCTACTATCTAACTACTGCAGAAGATGGTTATGTGGTAGGTTCAAAGAAATTTGAATCATTATCTGCTGCTGCAGAGGCAGTTAGTATGGTGAGGAGGAGTGGATGGACATTTTGGAAAACATTAGATGGCCGAACGTTAAAGGAGGCTTACAGGACTTAACTGATGGCTAAAAAAGGAAGGAACAAACAGAAGAAGAAGAAAAATAAGATGAAGAAGAATTATAACAAGAAGGAATTTTGTGAGGTGTTTTGCCAGACTTGTATTATTTGTACTCACCCACAACCAGACCTATGTTATACAGGCTTATACAAACATGAGCCTAAAGCCTTTGTCAAAAACGTCTTCAATAACTTAGTCGATATTCATTCAACCTATGAAGCCATGGGCAAATCGACAAAGTCTATGTCTGTTGAACAATTCCAAAATGTTATATGTAAAACTGGTATATGCTTTAATGGTGATGAACAAGCCGCTTTTCAATGTGATAAACTCATTGAATGCTATCGAGAGTTTATGCGCCAAATGGGCATTGGAAATGCTACTATAATCCATGAAGTAGATACCTCAAAGCTTATAGAATTTAAAAACAAATCCCGTAAATTATTTGTTTCTTACGGCAATCAAAAAAAGAAAGCAAAAAGAAATCGTTATGTCTGTGCCTCTTATCCTAGCTTTTTTTCCAGCGATAACGAGAAATTCCAAGCAGCTATACGAAAGATACTCTATGGAAATAACGATCAGCAACAAGATAAGAATAAAGAACTGTCCACCAGCGATACAGGATCAGCTGATAGACATACTGAAGGTGGAGAATCCAAAGTACAACGAGGCGATAGCAAAGGGACGTTGGACTGGAAACCTTAAACCTTTCTTATACAATTTTGATATTTTACCAGATGATAGTATACGTATACCACGTGGCATGCGTAGACCTCTTCTTGATATGATTGGTGATGTCGATGCAACAATTATCGACCAGCGTTTATATCACGAGTTCGCTGATGTAAATTCTGCCTCCATTCAATACAGGCCCTATCAAGAAAAAGCTATGAATGCTATGTACCAAGCCGAGGAGGGGCTGCTTGTTGCGCCCGCGGGCAGTGGTAAAACTGTTCTCGGTCTAAGCATGGTTCCATTGTATGGACAGCCCTGCCTCTGGCTTACTCATACCAGACAGCTTGCCTATCAAGCATTGGAAAGGATAAAACAGTTCCTTCCAAGCATGGAAGAGGATGACGTAGGATTACTGGGTGATAGTAAGTGGAAGGTAGGTAAGTGGATAACTGTAGGGTTAATACCAACACTCGTTCGTAGACCTGTTGAGGTCTATGCTATGCGCAACATCTTTGGCTTAATCATATTGGATGAGGCGCACCATTGCCCGGCCAGTACATTCCTTCAGGTAATAAGTAGTCTTAACCCTTTCTTTTTATACGGGCTAACAGCTACTGCCTATCGTAGAGATAAGCTGGAAAATTTGATGTTTCAAACAATCGGCCCTGAAATAATTCGCATCCCAATATCAGAGGTTGAAGATGTAGGTGGTATTATTATGCCAAAAGTATTGTATCGCACAGTTAATTCTAAACCTGTATATGGAAACAATATTCAAGCAATACTTAGAGATAATATTGTTCCCAATGCCAAAAGAAATGGTCTGATAGTAGGAGATGTCTTGCGAGAAGCTACTGCAGGAAACTTCTGTATTGTAGTGACAGATCGTAAAGCCCACGCTGATATTCTCTATGATTTAATATCTACTGGGTGGGAAAAGACGGGCATTGCTACTGGTAATTATAGTAAGAAATATGTAACTGAGCAGGCTAATCTCCTCAATAATAAGGAGATAACTGTCCTTGTTTGCACGTTTGCTCTACTAGGAGAGGGATTCGATGTTCCTTTCCTTAATCGTGCTTTCATAACCATGCCATTCAGAGCTGAAGGCAAAGTAGAACAATTAATAGGCAGAATACAAAGGACTGCCGAAGGGAAAAAAGATTCAATAGTTTATGACTATGTTGATGTAGACATAGGTGTAGTACAAAATCAATTCTATACGAAAAGCAAGAACGATTGTAGATATAATGTTTACTCTCGTTTAGGACTGGAGATAGAACCTTACGGAAACCTGGAGGGCGAAATATGATGTAAGGAGTATTCTAAATGAAAATACCCATTAAAACTTCCTGGACAATGGATAATGCTAAAGAAAATATCATCCAGGAATCACGAGTGATCAGAGCACCGAGAGAATTTAGGCAATTTGCTGACCTTCATCTCGGTGATTTCGTTACACTCAGAGCACACAATGGTGAACTATTGTTATTAACAATAGAGAAAGCTTATGACGATGATGTAAAAGCTGATTCCCTGTGTGCTTACCTCACTAGTAGAATATATAACCTGGTTGCTGAGAAACAAGCACAAGTTTGTAATCTAAATATAGTGAATGGAATTACTTTGGGTTGCGACCCAGAACTGATGATAATTGACAGAAATACTGGCAATTTGGTATCAGCTCAAAATTTCTTCGGACTTAGGAAGCAGGGAGAGATAGGTTATGATGGTTTATTAATTGAATTCCGACCTCTACCCAGCATACATGAATCGGTAGTAGTAGATAATATATATACTCTACTGACTAAAGCTCGTACATATCTTGATTCTTGCCAGATGTTTCCAAGCACTATGCTTGCTGGTATATCATCTTTTCGTGGTAAGGCAGCGGTTGCTAGAAATGTAACAACTAATACTGTCTTGTTTCAGCCTCATGTACAACTAACTGCTGGATTTCATCTTCATTATGGTATACCTAGGGAGATCTTAGGTTGGAAGAAGAATTTTGTAGCAAAGCAGGTAGTGAAGGCGCTTGATTACTATGTTGGTCTTCCATCTATAATACCAGAAGGGTATAATGATAGTTATCGTCGTACCGTACAAGGACTTGAGTATGGAAAACCAGGCATGTTTAGACTTGATGATAGGACGTTAGAGTATCGTACTCCTGGAGCTTCTTTAATGAAACATCCAATCCTTGCTCAAGGTCTAATTGGTCTCGGTGCCACTGTTATAGAGGACATATGTAGTAGAGTAAAGACAATTACTAATGGATTTACTCAGCTAGATGAGATAGCATCAGATGCGGATATAAAAATTCTCTATCCACATATCCCGCCGGTAATGGAGCTATTTCGTGCCATCTGTTCTCCTACTATTGATGTGGCTAAAAGACATTTGGATACTATAAGGAGAGATGTGGAAGATATGGTTGGTTATGCCGGCAGGGCAAACTCAATTAACAATTTCTTTGACAACATCGAGACTACATTTTCAATTGATGTTGAAGATAACTGGTGGAGGTATAGGAATCATGGGGAGAGACAATCGGGATAGATGGACGTTCTACGTTCACCCGTCTAAGAGAACAATAGATGCATCTGAAGCACGGTATTGGAAATCGATACTTCATAAGATCCTCAAAATAGGATTGGAGTTCGAGTTCAATCTACCGAATAAAAATGGTAGCTGTAAGGGCGATAACAACGCCTGTCCATGCTCCCATATGGCCAAAGAAGAATGCTGGAAGGAGTGTACTCGAGCTGGAGAATGTGAGTCTGCAAAGGCTGGAGAATGCTTCGGTTTATTTTGTACAGGATTTGTAAGCTATTGTGTTGTCTGCGATAAATTCGAAGTTGATTGTAAATCTTGCGAGCATCGCTATGATCCAAACAGAAATCCTGATTCCATCCGTGAAAGAATGCAGCAAACATTGCATCCGAGCCAAAGCTATGGTGCTATTACTAAACACGGTGTTCACAGCATCGTAACAGATGGCTCATTGCTAGGTAAAAAGGGCGCAGAAGTTATCACAGTTGGCCGACGGCCAGACTACTGGGAATTTTTCCAGATGTCTAAAGACATTATAGATCTTGCCGTAGAAAACAATGCATATGTGAATGAGAGATGTAGTATTCATGCTCATCTTTTAGCAAGTTATTACGGTAAGCTGCCCGGCGGCAAGGATGGAGGTCCTGGTGTACCTAATCAAGTTAGCGAGATGGAAAAAGATATGCCTGAAATTATCTTAGCTAATTTTCATCAGTTATGTCGACGATATCAAAATGCAATGACCTGGATGACAATGGGGCTGGACGATCCTAAACATATGACAAGGTGGGAGAAATTCAGAGTATCTGTCCTTCATATATCTGCTATTTTAAACAGTATGCAGAGAGTAGTCGGTGAGGTTTCATCTAACGCCGGCGGTAATAAATATGGCTGGGTAAACTACAACTATTGTCAATTCAATGAGAGTGGTTCTCTGAAGAGAGTTCATATCGAAATGAGAACCATGGACGGCCTGTTATCTCCAAGTGCAGTAGCGGCTGTAAGCTGCCTTTATTATGCACTCATGATCAAAGCAGCTGAGATATCTAGATATGGTATCGTCGAAGTGGGCGATAAAGAATGGCTCACCAGAGCTGAGAAAATCAAGATGACTATTCTAAACAATATGAAAAGTTATCAAGATGGCGATAGATTTGGTGATACTTCTAAAATATCTCAATATACAGAGACTTTAATATCTGAATCGTTTGACCTTATCTCTCAGGTAAAACATATCTTGATGAGAATGGGGCCTGCATATGAGGTGTTAGAGAAACTGGCAGAACGTCCGTGTGCTTTGCGCAGAATTGATGGTGAACCGTGGGAAAAGATAGAAGCAGATCTATGCGTAACAATGACTGCGGAAGATATATTCACCTATAAACTGGCAGAAATTATTGATCTTAGATTAGTTGACCAATGCACAGACGAACCTGAATGGATTGCAGAAGTAGGCAATTTAATGCGGGAAGATAAAGAATTAAAAATTGACCCAGATGATGACACTGTCGAAGATCGTGTCTTAAATTACACCAACAAAAAGAAAAATGACGGTGAGATGGTATTCCTTGATCGTATAGGTACTATGTCCTTAATTTAGGAGATTAATATGTGCAGTATTTTCGGAATAGGTTTCTTTAAGGATCATAAATTAAAAGATACTGATACTATAATCGG
>Ga0307380_10008609_pt1 | contig 13054 bp, 14 predicted proteins | sample UN3MG_FD_202239 | JGI IMG/M metagenome (GOLD analysis project Ga0307380, IMG submission 202239) | Soil microbial communities from Risofladan, Vaasa, Finland - UN-3 | ecosystem: Environmental > Terrestrial > Soil > Coastal area > Acid sulfate soil | place: Finland: Risofladan, Vaasa | collected... | reverse complement strand
ACGGAGAGACCGACATCGACCGTGCCGCTGGGCCGGATGGTCTCTGCGGTGTTCCGTCGTATCGTCATGCGTTGCGGCCTGAGTTCGAGCGAGATCATCCGAGGATTGTCCCCGTCGCGGCACCCATGCCGCCGTTAGCGGTCGACAGGACGCCGTAGGAGTTGAGGATCGAGGTCACCGTCGGCGACAGTGCCGAGACATCCGCGAGCGTGTAAGAGTATCGGCCGATGGTCTCGCTCGATAGCCCCGCCTTCTTCCCGGTGTTGATGGCGATCATGACGAACGCCGAGACCAGGAGCTTGAGATCGTCCGGCACGTCCGCCGCCTCGTATCCCGCGTCATAGACGACCTTCACGTTTTTGTTCCCGCGCTGGAATGCAGCCACGAGTTGCGTCGCAGGCCAGTCGGGGTCGATGCCGTCGAGCGCGACCACTCCCGCTTTCAGGTCGACGGTGTACTCGCTCGACTGAATCGGGGTTCCGGTGAAGGCTCGGTTCACGTCGTCGAAGAGCTGCGAGACCTGGATCACTGGCCGGCAGTCCAGCACGACGCGCGGCTGCCCTCGTCCGTCGTGACGCTCGTCGATCCCGACGCGCTTCTCCATCTTGAGGCCGACGAGCCTCTCGACCATCGCCTCTGCAGCGGGGATAAGCGCCGTGATCTGCGCATCGAGATCGGTCCCCGTAATACCGGAGAACGCCTTCACGTCTGCTAGGGTTGTCGCTGCCACGCTATGCGGCCTCCTCGATGCGCTGCCCCGCGTATCGCCGAAGGATCCCGACGAGCCGCTCAGCTCGCGCGCTCCACTGGTGGGAATGGTAGACGTGGCGGCCGTCCTCGTAAGCCTTGCGCCGTACCTGCTGGTAGCCGGCGAGGACGAGTTGCATCGCGGCAGCGATCCCGTCCGGCTTCGCCTGGGGCAGCTTCACGGCGACGGTATCGCCGCCAGGCTTCCCGCGAGCCTCGGCGTCCACCAGGTCGAACGGGAGCTCGATGCCCTTCGCGAAGTCGAGCACGCCGCCCGCAGGGGTGAAGATCGCAGGGCAACCGGTCGCCATCGCCTCCGCGAGCGTGAGCCCGAATCCCTCAGAGTAGGTCGGGAAAATGAAGGCGTGCGCCGAGTAGTAGAGCTCGACGAGATCCTCGCGCGAGAGTCTCCGGGAGTCGAAGGTCACGTTGCCCATCTGCTCGATCGTCTGCCCTTCTCCGGGGACGGAGGTCTTGAGGTAGAGCTCCACTCCGTCGCTTCGGTGGAAGCCCTTAAACCATGCGCCGAAGTCGGACGGCAGGTCCTCGCGACCGATCAGCAGCTCATACCCCTTGCGCGGGTTCGGGGCGCCGACCCATAGAAACCGGAAAGGTGCGCTCCTGGGCCATCGTCTCTTCCTCGGGGCGAAGCAGCGATCGACTCCCAGGGGAGCGACTTCAACGGGGACCGAGGGGACGTGCGCGCGGAAGACGTCGGCAACCCATTCACTGGAGACGATGATCAGGTCCGCGAGAGATGCGGCCTCGATCTGGTCGCCCGTCATGCGGTCGGCTTCCCAGTGAGTATCCAGCACGTTGAAGCATCCGGGGCGAGGCTCGAAGACTGCCGGCGTCCTGACGTGGACGACGACGTCGGCCTCCTGTGCGAGATCGACGCCGATCTCGAGCAGGGCCTCGCGCGTCCGCTTCGAGTGATAGAGGAAGCCGTAGAAGTCGCCGCCCTCGCGTTCCGGTGCGTCCCAGGCTATGCGCATCATCATCTCCGGCTATCGTGCGAGATCGAGGCCGGGCGAAGTCCATTGACCAGCACGGCTCCTGCAGCATCGGTGATTACGTGCTCGACCCCATCGGGGCCAAGAATCTTCCAGACCTGCTTGACCACACCAGCACCGTCGGTGTCGACTTCGAAACTCACAGTGATTCCCCGCACCCTCCCGTCAGGGCTAGGCGCGGGCACGTTCCAATGGATCGTAGTTGTTGATGCAAAAGCCATCAGTGGGACTCCATGAATGCGAACGAGCCGAAATATGTTTCACTTCCGGAGGAAAGATTTTGGACTGCCAGCACCATCACGTCTGATGTTCCGTCGATCAGAGACCCAAGCCGGAACTCGGTCGGCGGACCGAGAAAAAAGCCACCTAGCGAGCTTGACGTTTGCCTCTGGTACCCGCTAGCGAGGACTACCCCCTCGTCGGTAATGGTCGTCGCGTTGTCCGTGTCGGTCTGCACCTCCACGCCCGAGTTGGCGAGAGGGGAAAACGATAGCGCGTCTCCGGTTATGGTCGGATTCAGTGTCAGTATCCATCGGTAGTCAGCGGCTGCGGCCGACAGCATCGAGACCCCGACCGGTCGCACTTGCGCGCCCAGGTGTCCCGACCCGAGCCGAATCGCGATGATCGGGTATATAGCCGTGTCGTTTTTGGTCGCGAAGCCTGCTATCCCTCGGTCGATCGTGCGGACAATCCCGGTTCGCTCTTGGCCTCCCTCGCTGGCAACCGTGGCGCAGATCGCCTCCAATGTGGCGGCCGGCCCTGTGCCATCGTTCGAGAGCTCATAGCGGAGCGGAAGGTTCGGCGTGCTCATCCAAACGGAATCCAGCAAGTTCGCATGGAATGCATGGTGGGCCTCCACGAACTTTTCACCGAACCAGAAGCCGAAGCGAACGCGCCCTCCTCCCAGCCATTGATAGTCGAACCCGAAAACCTGCAACTTCGACAGGTCGAGCGTCTCGCCGCTCGGACCGGTCCCGTCAAGCGAGTCTTGATTCCAATCCGATTGCTCGACCTTGGTCTCGACTGGAGACCCAGAGACCGAGGACCGGATCACGATGTTGACTTCATCGGCCCCGTTCTGCTCGATGTATGCGCCGTTGCCCTCGTTGAACTGGCCGACCCTGCGGACGATCCCGGCGGCGGCCTCACCGAGGACATACGTCATCATGACATGCTGACTCTTACCGGGCTGGTACTGGATATGACGGCGCGTCTGCCGGACCCTGGCTCCGGCAGTAGCGTTACTGACGCTGAGCGTAGAGCTCGCCCTTGCCGAAGAATGGGCGCTTGCGGTCCCGGAGCCCGAGGTCTCCTGGTCGTCCCAGAAGATCGGCTGTGAATCGCCGAGCAGCTTCGATGCAAATACAGTGTCGACATCGGAGACTCTCGCACGCCCGAACGCGTCGCGATCGTGGGCGCGAGACCCGGCCAACTCCGACGCCCCGAAGTTGGAGACAGAGAGGGTGTTAAGCCCTGCGCTTCCAGTAGGTCCTGACATCAGGCCCTCGTCGCCGGCGGGATGGCGTCCATCTCTTCGAGCGTCCTCGCTGCCTGGATGGCGGCACGGGTGGCGGCACTCTCGGCGCGGCGAGCTGCCAGCAAGTCCCGATTGGCTAGGTCTCTGTCCTCTCGGTCAAGGTCGGCAAGGCGCTTTGCCTTCTGTGCTTCGCGATCTCGGATCAGGGCATAGTCGCCCATGCTCGTCCCGTCTCCTCGCGTCCTGCGATGCCACTGAGGCGAGGGGAACGGCTCGCCGAGCTTGACCTGGAGTACGTCCGGGGCTCCGAGTACCACCGAGTCGAGGCCCGGGTTGAGTTCACGGAGGCGGGCCTCTCCGTGCGGGGAGGTGCCGATCACGTTGCCTTGTGCGTCGAGTGCTGCGTCCATTTTTTCACCTCAGAAGCTGAGCATCGGGATGCGAATGTGGAACGCTATCTCGTCATCCGCGCCAATATCGTTCCCAATCAAGATTGTGTCATCGTCCTCCCGGACTCGGATCTTCCCGTCAACTGCGCTGTCCATCTGCACGTATAGGACTTTGATCGTAGGCGTAGCCGACGCATCCCTCCATACCGCAAACCCGAGGATGGGGTTGGTGCCGGAAGTGAATTTTGCCGGATAAATTGTGTAGTCGATTACCCCGGTGGGAACCGCGAACAGTAGGTTTCCCGCCGTGGTCGTCGGCGCCCCAGCACCCGCATAAAACGACTGGTACCAGATCATGTCACCACCGTCCCGGCGCCAGGCAGCAACGGAGTTTCCATTCGTTGAGAACGCTGTGACCGCATCTGGCAAAACCGAACTCTCGGTAGTCCACTGCCCGTCACTGGCATGGAACTCCGCGCCCTGCTGGATGCTCGCCAGGTAATCGTCCAGACCTTCGAGATTCCCGTCGATCGTCGCCCCGGTCGGCGTGTAAATCGTGGGAGAGAAAGCGGTCGCGAGCGCACCGCCGCCGACCTCGTCTCCACCTCCTGCCCCATGCGCGGCCGCATGGAGCGACGGCGCGAACAGGCGAGAAGTTCCCGCCAGCGTCGCGGGAGTAAGGACCCGCTCGGCATCCGTCCCGGTGTCGACCTCCCCCTGTGTCGCCAACTCGACGATGCCGGCGTCGTCGGTAGAGGCTGGCGAAGGCGACGGTCCCGAAGATGTGCCGCTCGTCGGTCCCCCTGTGCTCGGTCCGCTCACGACGCGCACCCCAGCCGCAGCGCGATCGAGGTCAAGCCGAAGGTGATCGAGACCCCGCCGGACCCAGAGAGCGAGCCAGAGGTATCGACGAACAGTCCCGACGGACGGGTAAATTGGAACGTGCTGATGACGTTGTACCCGCCCCCAAAAGCGCTTACTGCATGCGGGCTATCGCCGCTCTTCATCTTGAATCCGATCGGATTCGATCCCAGGTTGACGATCTCGGCCCACACAACAATGGGCATATCCTCCGGGCACGTTCCGCAGGTCGTGAGCAGGTTGATGTTCGTGGTCGCGGAGTCGAGGTCGCAGAAACCGGGACCCGCGATCCGCTGGCCGATCGAGGTTGAGGACGTCTGCGCCTGCGCGTCGCGGGGCTGCGGCGCGCCAAGGAAGGCGAGCGCGACAAGGACTCCGAGCCAGATCGCCGCGCCGAAGTGTTCCCTCTTGAATCGTTTCATGCTGCCTCCTTCGCGCCGAGCCTTCGCTGAAGACGTCGGACTGCGTTCATTACGTCGCCCACATCGAGCCCGGTCATGCAGACCGGATCACGGCAGGAGTCCCACTTTGCTTGGTACTGACACGGCCGACAGCCGATATCGAGATCCACGATCTCGAAGAGCTCATCAGCCCGGCTCCCGTCGGGATCGCACCATGGCCGGTTCTTTCGCTGGATCGTCGGTCCGAAGAGCGCGACCGTCGGGCACCCGGCAGCCGCCGCGAGGTGCATCGCTCCCGTGTCGGTCGAGACGCACAACTCCGCGCCCAGCAGGAGCGCTCCGCTGGAAGCGATCGACGTCTGCCCCGTCAGGTCGCGAACGTAGGGACGACCCTTCGCAATCTCGGCATGATCGGCAAGCTCCCCAGGTCCGCCGATGAGCACGATATCAAGACCCGTCCATCGATGGATCGCCCAGGCGAGAGCCCCGAACTTCTTCGGCTCCCATCGCTTCCTCGACCAGAGCGGGCCTCCCTGCGACCCGTTGCAGAAGACCGCGAATGGTCGCTCGAACTCGAAAGCGCCATGGGAGTCGGGCAACTCCAGCGGCCCAGGCGTTCCCCTGAAGCCGAGGTCGTATGCCGTCGCGAGGTAGTAGAGGACCTCGTGGTCGACCCAGTCGCGGATCGGTTTCCCCTGCCCTGCCGCGTCCCGCTTCCAGAACTCTCGACGCATAGGCGAATCCTCGCCGTGTGAGAAGGCGACGAGTTGGTCGTAGCCGTCGAGGTCCGCGACATCGTCGGGCGCAACGTCGACCACGGACGACAGGAGGCCGCCCTCGTAGCTTCGAGCGAACTCTACCATCGCGTCGGATCGCTCCGCGAAGTTGTAATTACTGACGAGCACCAGGTCTATCTCGAAGCCCATCTCCCGCATGGCGCGGAGGAACGGCGTCATCATCAGGAAGTTCCCGATCCCGTTTCGGAAGTAGACGGCCGCGCGCTTCATGAGAACGCCCCCGGGTAATAACTCGAATTGAAGTCGGCGAATGCGGGTCGGAAGATCCCCTGCACCACGGCCGGGAGATCGTAGAGCGTGCGCAGGTACTCCCGCCCGTGCTCGTTCATCCGGCTCCCGAGGTTGACGCGATTCACATCGAACGACTCGATCCCCAACTCGGCCGCGAAATTCTCGAGCGCATACGCACGCGACGTCAGGTCCTCCATCTTGAAGACGGACTTCCCCCGGTTGCGCCACCCGTCGATGAACTGCAGGAAGGCGACGACCTCAGCGACCGCGAGGACCAGCCGCATCTCCCCATCGTCCAGCCATTCCGGGTGACGGTTCAGCGCCGACAGCAGCATGGCTCCCGGCTCCCTCACGACGCAGGCCCATCGATCGACGGGAAGGTGCGGGACGAGGTATCGGAGGCGCGGGTTCACCTCTCCGTAATTCCCGACGACGGAATCGAAGCGAAGGCGCACGCCAGGGAGTCGCTTCGCCGTCGGCTGGTCCTGGGAGCTCGGCTCGTGCTCGACGCGCCAGCCCTGAGTTGTATCGAGCGCGTTCGCAAGGAACATGCTCGCGCTCCCTCCGTAGGTGCAGACCGCGAACTTCACGGACGCCTCCTAAAGATCAGCGTCGAGTGCTGCTCCTTAGCCTTCTCGTGAATGGTACCGATCAGCTCGAGCTCCTCCCCGTGGAAGAGGTCTCGGTAGACGGCGCTCTCTCGAAAGAAGACCCACGGCTTCGAGGGGGCGAGATTCGTCGTCATATTCTCGGTGAGAATCAGGAGGCCGCGATTCGCGACGAGCCGCTTCAACTCTACAGCGATCGCTGGCAGGAGCTCTTCCCGGACATGCTGGAGTACGGTGTATGTGTAGACGACATCGGCCCAGTAATCGGGAAGGGCGACGCGATCTCCGTTCCATGGCTCGACGTCAAAGCCTTTCGCCTTGGCGAACCCGATTGCGGCAGGTGTCGCGTCGGTGCCGTAGGTCGCCCAGCCTGCCTCACTCCATCCCTGGAGGAGGCGCCCCGTCCCGCAACCGAACTCGAAGACGGTCCCTGGCGCGCCTTTCAGCCCCTTCGCCAGATAGCCGGCGAGGCCGATCAGGAACGCGCGTTGAGGTGCCGCCCGAGCCTCGATCTCGTCCGGCCTGATGCCCATCCGATCGGGGGCGGCCTCGCCCTCGCTCGCGTACCGCTGCGCCCAGTGAGCAGGGTACGCATCCAGGGGGACGATCTCTGCAGGGCACCGGCAGGCCAGCCAGAGCTCGCCGCACGCAGGGCACCGCCTAGCCATGGCCTTGCGCTTGGCCTGCTCCATGGCCTGGGCCAGGGTCCGGGGCTCGGGTTGAAGCTGAGCCGTCATGCTGCCTCCTCTGTCGGTTTGCCGTTCGCAATCCATCCCAGTCGCCCCTCGTCGTGAAAGCCGTCCAGCCCTCGCAGGAAGGCCCCTGGGCCTCTGGAATAGTTCACGTCATCGAAGAGCACGACGCCCCGTGGCGTGAGCCTGGGCGCGAGCAGCGCCCACTCCCGGGCCACCGCATCGACGCCGTGGTCTCCGTCGACGAAGGCCACCGCGACCGGCAGGCCGCCACCCGGCCACGAGGGGTCCCCGAGCACTGCCTCAGCCCGCCCAAGGCGCGCCAAGACGTTGCCGCTCTGGTCCAGGGGGTGACGCACCCCCAGGATCCGCCAGAGCTCCAGGGCGAGGCTGGACGCCCCGTTGACGTCGACGGTCCAGACCTTCACGCCTGGGCACAGGTCCCGAGCGATCAGCCCGAGCAGGGCGGCCGTCGCCCCGTGGAAGGTCCCGATCTCGACGATTGCCTGCCCGGGCTCGGGGCGAGCGTGGGCGATGCATCTCCAGAAAGCCGTCGCCAGCGCAGGCGGATCCCACCGGAGGACCGAGTGCCGGAGGACATGCTCGGCAGCCTTGTCTCCCATGGAGTCGATTGCAGCGAGGACGGTCTTCGCCAGGCGCGCGGCCTCGATCTGCGTGGTTTTCAGGTCGAGCATGTAGCCTCCACCGCGCGCCAGAACCCGACGACGCCATCCTCTAGCCTCGTCGCCAGCGCGTCGCGATCTCCCCATGGGAGATTGAAGCCGGCACATCCAACGTTCTCGTTCAGGATCGGCATGCAGCCGCACAGCGCCGCCTCCACGGGCGTCCGCCCCGCAGGCTCGGGGCCGGCAGGGAGGAAGAGGAGCTTGGCCGCTCGCGAGTACACGCGCACGAGCTCGTCATGCGGGACCACTGGTACGATGGAGAGATTCTCCAGCACGTCCGCCGCTCGCTTCGCGTCCTGGTCGACCTTCCCGTCTCGGATCGCATAGCAGACGACGCGCATCTCCGGGTGCTCGCGCGCCCAGGCGATCACGGCGTCCCTACCCTTGTGCGCGGGCAGTTGCCCCGCAGTGCAAACGACGAGGTCCGCTTCGCGCTTGATCCCGGCCACGGGTCGGAAGGTCTCTGTCGAGACCGGCGGCGTCAGCTCGTACACCGCGCCCGGAACCTTTCCGATCGCCCGCTCGATGATCGCTCGTTGAAGAGGAGAGATGAACACGGAAAGCGCGGCCTGTGCGAACTGCGCACGGTAGAAGCGCGCGGCGGGGTATGTCTCGTCAGTGTGCTCGGAGCAGCCTGCGCACGTAGACAAGTCCCCCGCGCAAGTAATCTGATTGCGTCTCCGGCAGAACCCGAAGTCGTGCTCGTACCGGATGAACGGGATCCGATCCTCGAAGCACCAGTGAGCAATGGTCCTCGTCTCCTCGACCGAGAAGCGCCGGAGGTTGTTCACCACCAGGAGGTCGAACCGATCACCCCTGCCCTTGACCGCGCCAGGGAGGAGCAACTCGACATCGAAACCCAGGAGGCGCCCGACGCGCACGACCTCGGCATTCGACGCCTCTGCACCTCTCGCGACGTAAAGCCTCGTGTCCTGGATCCATCCCACGCGCGTCTTGGGAACTCGTGGCACGCGCTCCGTCCTCGGCATCTCCGAGGGTCGCACCCCGTGCTCGTCGCGCATTCGTTGCCAGTTCGCGTCGTAGTAGGTCGCATCCTTCACGATCCGCACGATGTTCGGCCCGAACTTCTCGGCCTCGTCGAGCGTGATCTCGGCTTTCGTGCCGATCTTATACCGCTCTCCGCGTCGCACGATCGGCGATAGAACGTCGACGGTGATCAGCGCAGTCACTTCAGCACCGCATCTCTCAGGAAGACCGGCCCCAGAAGAAGGACCAACTCGGCGCACGACGAGCAGCACCTGTGCTTGTACCCAGGGCGTTCGACGAGTTCGGACTTCTTCACTTCTTTCCCGCAGTATCGGCAGGTCGCGAAAAGACGTCGGCCCCCGGCCGGCGACGGAGTCGCCTCTCGTCGCCGGTCGGGAGCTTCAGTCATGCGCGGAACCGATCAGCTAACCTTGACTCCGGTCAGCTTCTTGCCAGCGCGCAGGAAGCAGCAGCGCGCGTCGAGGCGACAGACAGCCTTGATCCAGACCTGATGCTTCTTGAACGCGGTATCGCCCATGGTGGTGGACTCCACCTCGACGCCCTGCCGATCGGCAATGACGTAGGCCCAGGACCAGGCGCCGTAGTACAGGGTCGTACCCGCGCCGGCAGCGTCTCCGGCGATGTCGGGCAACTCGATGAAGCGATCGCCCAGCACGGTCGGAGGTCCGCCGTTCATGGGATCCTGGAAGATCGGCTGCCCCGTTGTGGAGATGATGGAAGCCAGGGCGAGTTGCGCAGAGCCGTTGCCGACCCACGCCGCGCCGAGGCCACGGTACTGCTGCTCGAGCTGGTGCTTGAGCTTCACGACGTCCTTGTAGACGAGATCGCCGCCAGCCTGCGCGATGGCGTCGAAGGAGCAACTCTCGATGCCCTCCGGCTGCCCGGTGCCGGTGCCGATCGCGAAAGCCTCTTGCTCCTTCAGAGCCTTGGCCTCTCGCAGACGGTCGACGATCCAGGCGTTCAGGTCGAAGTTCGCGTCGGCCATGAGCTCCCGCGAGGAGACGGTGAAGAGGTCCAGGGAGAACGGATCGAGCACGAGCTGGTCGAACGTCGGATCGCTCTGCGTGATATTGGTGTTCTCCGAGCGCCAGGAGGCGGTCGGCTTGGTCGCGCTCTTGGGCACCTCCACCTTGCCGTTGACGGTGATCACGTTGGCGACGGAACGGAACGGAGAGAAGTTCTCCACGTCGGTGATGATCTGCGCCGTCTCGGTCGGCACGACGAACCCGCCGATGGACCCGGGGGTCGTGGCGAGGTCGGCCTTCTGCTCGGCCCGGATCTCGGCCTTCACGGCGTCGACGTTGATCCCGATCTGCTCGGCGAGGTCGGGAGCCATGGTGGCCCTCCACCACTTGTTGAGCAGTTCCTTTCGCTTGTGCTTGGCGAGCTTCTCGTCCTCGACGGGACGGGTCATGAGGTAGGAGCCGGGGTCGGCTGCCTTGAGCTCTGCGATCGTCGACGCGACAGCGGTCTTCGCGGTCTCGCGAACGAGAGCGGTAATCTCGGCGACCAGTTCGTCGCGAGTCTGGGGAGCGGTTTGTCCTGCGGTCGTCATGGTGTTCTCCTTCGGTCAGTCAGTTTGAGACTTGATCAGTCGACCCGCCCTTGCGCCGTCGCGAGTTCGGATCGGATGGAGTCGGCGATCGCCTGCTTCACGCCGGGATCAGATAGCGCATCGTCGACCGTGAACGCCTTCGCCGGGGGTGGAGTCTCCTTCACCGACGCGACCGGGTCCGCGACGGCTTCACTGGTGACGACCGTCGAGCTCTGCTTCGCGTGGATCGCTTCGACCACGTCTCCGAAAAGCTCGTCGGAATACTGCTTCAGGGAATCGACGGCAGCGGAGAGGACGGCTCGCGTCTCGAGCGCCTCCTCGCGCGCCTGCTTCAGGGCCTCGAGCACGGGCTGAAGGAGAGACTCGATCTCTACCTCGATGCTCTTCTCGTCCTCGGGGTCGGGGTCCGCCTCGGGGGCTGAGCCCGACTCTGCCGAGAGCATGGCTGCCTCGATCGCTTCGAGCCTGGACATGATGGCGCTTACGGCCTTGGCGTCCAGGGTTGAGCCAGCACCCGCGACGGGTGCGACCTCGGCGGGGATCGCGTCGCTCGTCGGGACGTGGTCGGCCTCGACGTCTTCCGGGGCCTCGGCCTCGGCAGGCTCCTCGACCACGTCCGGGGCCTCATCGACCTCTACCTCTACCTCGACCTCGACCTCTACGGCCTGGGGCGCCTCGGGTGCTTCCGGGGCAGCCTCCGCTGCAGGAGCGTCGCTCTGAGGCGCATCCTCGCCATCGTCGCTGCCCTCGTCACCATCCGGGGCAGCGCCCTTCAGGGCGGCGAGCAGGGCCTCGTCGAGGGTCGGATCTGCAGGTGTCTCTCGAACCTCGATCGGGGACGGGTCGCGAAAGTCGCCCCAGCCCTCGTCCTGCTCCGGGTCGGCCTCCAGGGAGCGCTCGTCGAACCCTGCGCGCAGCTCGGCCGGCCATCCATCGAACGGGACCTCCCGCACCCGGGCCGCGTCGAGTTCCCGCTCGATCGCCCTCTCCAGGAAGGATCGGGTCTCGCTCGTCAACTCTTTCGCCGCTCGCTGCACCAGCGCCTCCGGGTTAGCAGGGACGGTGACGATGGAATTCTCGAGGAGGATCTGCTTCAGGAACTCGATACCCCCGAACCCGACGCGGCCCTCTTCGTCTGGGACCCCCGGGATCGGTCGACGCTCTACGGGCATAAAGCCGACGGATGTCGCGTTCAGGAACCCGTCACGCACCAGGAGGAAGATCCGCTCCGCGTCCTCGTGCATCTGGTCCATGCCGGCGAACTGAACCCGCCCCCTCAAGAGCTTCGCCTTGGCGTCCTTCTTCACTCCCAGTGCCTTCGCGATCGGCAATCCCGATCTGTTGTGCTGGAAGAGAATCAACGGGTTCTTCTTGAACTCGTCGAGGATCCATCCACGGACGCGGATCACGTCTCCGTCACGATCGACCGACTCGGTGGACATGACGACATCGACGACGCGCTGCTCTGCGTCGATGACTTTCGGAACGATCAGCCCGCCGAAGCGACCATCGGCCCATCTAGAGACGGAACGGCGAAGGGTGAGAGCTTGCATTTGATTCTCCTACTCGCCCTCGACCTCGAAGACGATGTCGCATCGGCAGTTCACAATCTCCGACGCGATGCCGGCTCCTGGTGAAGGGCCGACGATGCCGGGTGATGTCAGACCGTTCGAGAAGACGGACTCCTGCCCCGACTCATCGAAGAGGGGAAGGGTGACTCCGTCGAGGATTACGTGATTCCCTTTACCGGGTGCGCCGTCTCTGACTCGGTCGTCATCGGCCGTCAGCCAGACCTTAGACTTCACGACCCCCTCGGCCTGGGGAGACGTCGCAGCGAGGATCTTCCCGCGAGAGAATGCCGCAGTCGTCTCCGTCCTCGCTACGCGCACCGCTCGCTCCCTGCCGCCAGGCGTGCCCGTCATGTCGAAGACTTCCTCGGCCCGGTTGATCAGGTCTCGCAGCGCCTCGCCTGCTTCGAGTCCGGCAGCGAGCGACGCCGAGAGCTGGGCCTTCGTGGTCGCGTTCACCTGCCCTGCGAGCTTCGCCCGCTTCTGCGCTAGGAACTCCTGGGCCAGGGGAGAATCGAGAGAGAAGTCGATTCCGATCTGCGCCGCCGCCGCATTGCCACCGAGCGCGGTTGCGTTCGCGATAGCGGGAGACATCTGCGCTCCCACGAATAGATTCTCCTGGCTGTCGTCCCATGCGCCCCCGAGGATCGGGTCGACCTCCTGCTTCGCGATCGCCTCCTTCCTCTGCGCCACGAGCTTCCGCCGGACCTTCTCCTTCGACCATCCGGCGAACGCTGCGATACGGAGCGCGAGTTGGGCCTCGAGCTTTGCAACGACGCGCTCGCCCTGCCTGCGCATGGTGCGCTCGAACGTGCGACGCATGACGCGCTCCCCTGACGCCATGAGTCGATCGCTCCGCTTCCAGATCGCAGAGCGAGCCTCTGCTGTCGAGAAGTCGAGCACCTTCGCTGCCCGGAGCCTTCTCGCCTGGGGGACGACCACTGCCACCGCATCGATCGCTTCGGCCTTGGCCTGGGGGACGACCTGGAGCGCAGCCTGCCCGCTCGAGTTCGATCTGGAA
>Ga0307380_10008604_pt1 | contig 13058 bp, 11 predicted proteins | sample UN3MG_FD_202239 | JGI IMG/M metagenome (GOLD analysis project Ga0307380, IMG submission 202239) | Soil microbial communities from Risofladan, Vaasa, Finland - UN-3 | ecosystem: Environmental > Terrestrial > Soil > Coastal area > Acid sulfate soil | place: Finland: Risofladan, Vaasa | collected... | reverse complement strand
GCTCGCCATCTACCGCATGGCTGCGGATGAGCTCTACCCCGGCTTCGAGGTGACGACGACGCTGTTCTTCCTGCTGCACGACCACCAGATGCGGACGGTCCAGAGCCGGGAATTCCTCGACGAGACGAAACACGATATACTGGATGTCGTGGTGAGCATCGAGCTGGAGGAGTTCGACCCGAATCCGGGCACCCACTGCGAGTGGTGCGCCTACCAGAGTCGATGCGCCCTCTTCCGTTCGCCGGTGGAGCCCGAGGACCTGGAGATCGACATCGAGGCGGCGTTGAGGGACTACGCGGAGGCGAACTCAACGGAGCGGGAGGCAAGGGCCAAGAAGGAGCGGGCGCAGGAGCTTATCCACACTTACCTGAATCAATGCCAGGCGGAGCGGGTGGAGCGGGGCGGGTATCTCGCCGAGCGGCGGCACTATAAGCGAATAACGAGCTGGGATGTCGCTCGCCTGCGAGAGATGTTGGCGCCGCTCGGCAAGTGGGAAGACGTCACGCAGATCAGCACGTCGTCCGTCAGGAACCTGCTGCGCTCGGGCGAGATATCGCGCGAGATCAAGCGAGATATCGAGGAAGCAGCCGAGTACAGCGAGACGCAGGTGCTGCGGGTGAAGCCGCTTCTGGAAGATGAGGACACCGAGGAGACGCTTGAATGACCAAAACGAGACTGACGCGCCCGTGCGTGGAGCATCTCACGCCGTACACGCCCGGAAAGCCCATTGAGGAGGTGCAGCGCGAGTTCGGGCTGACCGACATCGTCAAGCTCGCCTCGAACGAGAACCCCCTGGGGCCATCCCCGAAGGCCGTCGAGGCGATCCGCCGGGCGGCTGGAGAGGTGTGGCTCTATCCGGACAACGACTGCTATCATCTCAGGCTGGCCCTCTCTGAGAAGCTGGGCTTTCCCGGCGATCAGATTTTGCTGGGCCACGGCAGCGATGAGCTGATACACAACATCGGGCTCGCCTTCCTCTCTCCCGGCGATGAAGTGATGATGTGCTCGGGCCCCTTTGGCCAGTACGAGTTCACGGCCAAGCTGATGGACGGAGCCCCGGTCTACATACCGATGAACGAGTTTCGCTATGACACGAAGGCGATGGCGGAGCGAATTTCCCCTCGCACTAAAGTCATATTCATCGGAAATCCGAATAATCCAACTGGGACGATCGTGACGCGGCCGGAGCTCGCCGAGCTGCTACCGGCGGTTCCTGATAGCACGATCCTGGTCATGGATGAAGCCTACCACGAGTACGTGGACGATCCGGACTATCCGGACGCCCTGGCGCTGGTGCGAGACGGAAGGCGCGCCATCGTGCTGCGCACGTTCTCGAAGATCTACGGGCTGGCGGGTCTGCGCATCGGGTATGGAGCGACGACGCCCGAGCTCGCCGACGCGCTGGACCGCGTGCGAGAGCCGTTCAACGTCAGCAGTATCGCACAGGCGGCCGCGCTGGCGAGCCTCCAGGACGGCGACCAGGTCGAGCGGACGCGGAGGCTGAACCGGGAGTCGAGGGACTTCTTCTACCGTGAGTTCGATCGGCTCGGGCTCAAGTACACGCCGAGCTATGCCAATTTCGTCTGGGTCGACCTTGGCCGGGAATGTCGCCCGGTATTCACAGAGCTGCTGCGGAGAGGCGTCATCGTCCGCACCGGCGATATTTACGGCGCACCGACACACATTCGGGTGACTACCGGCACGCCCCCGCAGAACCGGGAATTCGCTGCCGCGCTCGAGGAGGTGCTCGAGGCCGGCTGAGATCGCTTCCGCTGCCCTTGAGCCGGCTCTGCACGGCGGCGGAAGATGGAGAACGCGCTGCCTGCGATGCTGCAGCGTGGGCCAGCCCGTCTCGTGCCGCCGGATGCCGGCGCCCGGGGGGGCGGCCGGGCTAGACAACACCGCGGCTGGGTAGCATAATGCTTGAGGACGATTCTGCGGGCGCCGCTCCGACCTGCGTGGCGGGACGAAAGGCAGAAGACGCCGAGCGATAGGAGAGACGTGGCTGATGTTGTGCCGAAGATGCGGGATGGAAAGCAGTACTACGGACGTATGCGAGTGGTGTAACCGGCCGATGCTGCCGCCGGGCGCGGCCGTTTCCGGGAAGGCGGCCAAAGAGCTCCGGGAGAGCGGGCAGCCGCTGTCGATGCCGAACCCAGAGGGAGCGCAGGAGGAGCCCGGCCTTCCGCTGAGTCAACACCAGCCAGAGGACGCGGACGCAGCGCCACAGGGCGACGCGGTGGAGCTGCCCCAGGAGGCAGGGACGGAAGTCCATCTCCGGCCGCTCGGGGATGAGAAACAAGAGACAGCCTCGGTGAGCACTCCCGCGGCCTCCCAGGAACCCAGCCATGGGCTTCCGGATGACGCGACTCGCATGTCGGTGGACATCTCGCAATACATGGGAGCAAACCAGTCCATCTTCAGACCGATAAAGCGGGAAGAAGAGCACAGCAGCGGCATCGCGGACCTCATGGCTCAGAGGAGGAAGAAGGGAGCCCTCGGCGAGGACAAAGGTCCCGAGATCCCCGAGAATACGAGGCTGGGCCGCTGCCTCATCGCCGGCCTCGCCATCAGTGTCTTCTTTGCTCTGGCGCAGTTCCTGATTACGGGCAACACGGTCGAAGTGATTTACACGAGCCTTCGTCTGGGGAGAGGCGAGAACTTCTTCACGGCGCTGAAGTACGGAATTGCCTCCGGGCTGGTGTTCGGGTTTGGCCTGGGTGCGGTTCAAGAAAGGGTCCTTCCCCGGTATGCTGGCCGGGATAATGGTGGGATTGAGCCTTGGGAACTGGCCCTGGGCCGTGATCCCCGGCGCCATCACCGGGATCATCGCGGGGCGATTCGCGACCATCGGCGTGCGCCGCGTCATAAACGTGTAGCGACTGACTCGGCAATCCGGAGACCGTCCTCCGCGCTCTATCGAGGGGGCGTCTCGAGTATCCGCCGCCCACCGGGTGAGACGTGCTCACCCGGGTCTCAGTGGCGGCGAGGCGTTTGCGGACCACTTCGAGGTCGGGAGGCAAGGCAACAATGAAGCTGGATCCTGCGCTCCTGGAGATTCTGGCCTGTCCCGAGTGCAAGGTGCGCGTCGAGATGGACGGGGAACGTCTCGTGTGCGTCCGCTGCGGGCGTCAGTACCGGATAGAGAACGGAATCCCCATCATGCTGGTCGATGAGGCCGAACCGCCGGCGGCGGGATGGAAGCCCAAGGAAGAGTAAGGGGAGCATCACCGACGACCTCATGTGCCAGCCCGACCTATCTGTCTGCATCGTCAACTGGAATACGCGAGAGGACCTCGAGGAAGCGATAGCATCTGTTCTCGAACCCGATCCGGGCCTGAATCCAGAGGTGATCGTCCTTGACAATGCCTCACAGGACGGCAGTGTCGATATGGTGCGAGAGCGGTTTCCGGATGTGGCGCTCATCGAGGGCGACCGGAATCTCGGGTTCGCAAAGGGCTACAACTGCGCCGCTCGGCGGGCGTCCGGGCGGCACCTCATGATCCTGAATCCCGACACGGTGGTCCGGCCGGGAGCCCTCAAGCGCTTGGTCGATTTTATGGACTCCCACCAGGATGCGGCAGCCGCGGGCCCCCGGCTGCTGAACAGCGATGGCACGATCCAGTACTCGTGCCGGCGCTTTCCTAGGCCCATGGCCGCGATCTTGCGCAACACGGTGCTGGGCCGCGTCGTCCCGCGGAATCGCTACACTCGGGATTACCTCATGGTTGACTGGGACCACGAGACGGTCCGCGAGGTAGACTGGGTCTCCGGCGCGGCGATATGCATCAGACGACAGGCCTGGGACGAGATCGGGGGATTCGACGAAGGCTTCTTCATGTATGCTGAGGACATGGACTGGTGCCTGCGCGCGCGCAAGGCGGGCCGGAAGATCTACTATTGTCCCGACGCCGTTATCGCGCACCGGATCGGGCGCAGCAGTGACCAGCGGCCGATTCGGATGGTCGTCGAGTTCCACCGAAGCATGGCGCGCTTCTACCTCAAACACTACGCGGCCGGCTGGCCGTGGGCCGTGCGGGCGCTGCCGGTGCTCGGCATATGGGCCCGAGCTGCGCTCGTCATGGCCCAGACAATGCTGAAGCGCTCGCGCGACTGGCTCGGCCGGGTCTGGAGTAGCTCGCGATGAACCGCTCGGGGAGAGAGAGACTCGCGGTAGCAGCAGCAGGGCTGCACGACGCAGCGCTGCTAACGGCCATCTTCTACGCTCCGATCTTCTGGGGCCAGGTGGCGATACCGGAGACGCATTCTCTCGGCCAGATCTCATCCTCCGGCGGGCAGACGCTGGCGGCGGGGCTGATTGGGCTGGCGGCGCTTGCCGCGCTCTGCGGCCGCTGGCTCCAGGGGAACTGGTTCGGGCGCATACCGAACGCGGTGCACCTGCCGGCGGCACTTCTGCTGGCCGTCGCGGGTGTGAGCACCCTGTTCTCCGTGAACCAGCACGCGAGCACAATCGAACTCGCCCGGCTCACGATCGGGGTTCTCCTCTTCCTGCTGGTGGCACATCGGCCGATGCTGCCTCCCTCCCGCGTCAGTGTCGTCGCGGCGGCCTTCGCCTGTTCCGCCGTGCTCGCCATATTCATCCCGATTCCCGCCGAAGCCGGCCTTACCATCAAGCTCTTCACTGTCATCGCGATTGGCATCACTGTGGCGGTGATGGTGACGCAGAGCGACGACCCGGACCCGCGGCGGTGGTGGTTGAACGCGCTCATCCTGTCGGCCGCCCTCGTGGTGGCGCTCTACGGATGGCGCGAGAAGCTCGCCGTGGCTCGCGAGCTGGACGACCCAACCTGGCAGATCTTCAGCACCTTCTTCAATCCAAACCCGTTGGGTGGCTTCTTCGCCATGGTCTTCCCCCTGGCACTGAGCGCGGCGCTGGCCGCCGCCCTCCTGGCGCGAAGGCTCCTGTGGGGGTTCTGCGCCGTGGCGCTAGCGGTGACGATCGTGCCCACCTACTCGAAGGGGGCGATGCTCGCCTTCGCCGTGAGCGCGCTGCTCTATATCGCGCTGCTCGTCTCGCAGAGTCGGCGGGCGCGCTCGATCGGGCGCGGGCTGCTCGTCGCTGGAGTGCTGGCGATCCTCGTGCTTGCCGTGCTGATAGTGCAGGTGGAGCCCATCCGCGCGCGGGCGGCCGGCGCCATCGGCGGGCAGAGCGCCTCCAACATGTTCCGAATACTCACCTGGCAGGGGACGGTCCGCCTGGCCGAGGCCTACCCGTGGCTGGGCGTGGGCCCCGGGGCGTTCAAGTATGTCTTTCCGACGCACGCGATCGCCGGGTATGTGGAGGCGGCGCACCAGGACTACCTCCAGATGTTCGCCGAGCTTGGTGTGTTCGGGGGGACGATCTTCCTGTGGCTGCTGGGCGCAGTCCTGTTCACGGGCAGGCGCGCCATCGCAGCGGCGCGGGATTTCGGCGGCCGCGTGACGGCGATTGGCGCGGTCTGCTGCGTCATCGTTCTCATGGTCCATAGCTTCCTGGATTACGACTGGTACATCGGGGCGATCAACCTGACCTTCTGGCTGGTGGCCGGAGCGCTGGTCCACCAGACCCAGGTGCAGACCAGCACGGTATCGTCTGAGCAGGAGCGGCCCCAGCGTCGGCGAAAGCGGCGCCCAGCGCGCTCGGCACCGCGGACGCCTGAGGCGGCGGAGGGCCGGCCCGAGCACCCGGCCTGGCAGGCGGTCGGCCGGGCAGCCGCGGCGGCGGCGTTATGTCTCGTCATCTTCTTCTGCGTGCAGATTCCGGCGAGAAACGCTCTCGCACAGCCCGCCCTGGACGAGGGCGACGCCTACGCCATGTCGGCCGAACCGACCGACGAGTCCCGGCGTCGGGCCGCGCTCATGGCGTTCGAGCGGTACGACAGAGCGCGGCGGTATGACCCCGGCTGGGCCGACGCCTGGGAACGATACGGGCTGATTCTTGGCACCATCAGGGGCCTGGACGAGGGAATCGAAACAATTCAACACGCACGCAAGCTTAGCCCGACGAGCTTCCGACCGTTGTCGAGCATGGCTCAGCTCTATGTCTACTACGACCAGCTCGAACGAGCGGCTGAGCTCTACACGGAAGCCCTGTCTCTGTTTCCAAACCACACGAAAACGATGCAGCGGCTCGCGGAGACTTACGAACTCATGGGGGATCACGAGAAGGCGCTGCACGTGTACGAGCAGATGGCGGCCGGCGAAGATGCCCCCTACAACAAGTATCGGGCGCTCTCGACCGTGGACGTGGACACGAACTTCGCCTTCGCCCATTACGAGGTGGGGCGCGCCGCTCAGAAAGACTTCGACCGCGGCCGACAAGACGGCCTGCAGGTCGCGCTGAACGAATACGCAGACGTGCTCCGCATCATCGCCGAGTACTTCGACAAGGCCGAGGAGTACGACAGGATGTTCCTCATGCTTCTGCGGCCTCGAGAGTACCGCGCGGAAGACATGCGGAAGTTGGAGGCGAAGGCCCGGTGGCGGATGAGTGAGGTATACGGGCGCGTCGGCCTGGCGAAGGAGGCGCGGGAGCAGAAGCGGCTGGCGGCTCGGGCCTGGCCGCAGGTCGATGGGCTCATCGCGGCTGAGGAGGGCCCGTCCCCATGACGTCTCAGGCGGGACCCCAGAGGCACTCGCTGCCTGCGCGGATCGCTCTTCTGACCGGCGCCTTCGGGGCATTTCTCGCCGCGACCGTCTTGCTGGCGGCGAACATCGGCGCGGAGCCGGTGCCGCTCGCCGTGATCTTCGATTCCGCGCGGTGCTACCTGGCAGGGCTTCCAGTCGTGCGCGACTCACAGCTTGCCTACATCTTCTGGCAGCTCCGGCTGCCTCGGGTGGCTCTCGGGGCAATCGTCGGCTGCGCTCTCACGGTGGCGGGGGGATCGCTGCAGGGCTTGCTGATGAATCCCCTGGCCGATCCCTATCTCGTCGGCGTCTCGGCGGGGGCCGCGCTCGGGGCCAGCGCGGCCATCGTGCTCCACCTCGGGCACCTCGCCGGCGGCGCGGGGAAAGCGGTCATCGCCTTCGGTGCGGGCGCGGGGACGATGGTGCTCGTCCTCTGGCTCGCCAGCTCGCGCAGGCGAATCCAACGGGATGCCTTCATCCTCGCCGGCGTGGTCGTGGGGTCGTTCCTGTGGGCGCTGGTGACGCTGCTGATGACCGTGGCCGGCGCCGATCTACAGACCATTGTGTTCTGGCTGATGGGTAGTCTCTACGGGCAGGTCGATTGGTCGGTTGTGGGGGTAACCGCTCTGCTCGTCGGCGTCGGGTGTGTCGTCCTCTATGCCTACGCCCGCGACTTGAACCTGCTCTCACTCGGCGAGGAGCAGGCGCGGCAGCTGGGCGTCGAGACCGAATCCCTCAAGATCGGAGTGATCATCTTCTCCGCGCTGATAACGGCGGCCGCCGTCTCCGTCAGCGGGATAATCGGGTTCGTCGGGCTGGTGATACCGCATATGGCGCGCCGGCTGGTGGGGCCCGACCACCGGGTACTGCTGCCCGTGGCGGGGCTGTTGGGGGCGTCGTTCCTGGTATGGGCGGACACGCTCGCTCGCGCCATCAACGAGATGTTCCCCGTTGGCGTGCTGACGGCGGTGCTGGGGGCGCCGTTCTTCTTCTATCTTCTCAAGACGAGGCCAAGGCCCGCCTAAAGGCCAAGCCTCGACTCAAGGCCAAGGCCCGCCCAAGGTGGTCGCAGGTGCTGGAGGCGCACGAACTCACAGTCGGATATGACCGCGAGCCCGTGCTGCGGCATGTGAATCTGACCGCGGCACGGGGTCAGTTCATCGGCTTGGTAGGGCCCAACGGGTCGGGCAAGTCAACCCTGGTGCGTGCGCTGAGCCGCGTGCTGCCGCCCATCAGCGGACAGGTGCTCCTCGACGCGGTGGATATCTACGAGATGGGCGCGAGGGAGCTGGCCCGCCGCCTGGCGGTCGTGGCACAGGATTACACAGTGGCGTTCGACTTCGCCGTACGAGAGGTCGTCCTGATGGGGCGCTCTCCCCACCTCTCACGCTTTGGAATCGAGCGACCGCTGGATTGTGAGATCGCGGAAGAGGCGATGGGACTCACCCACACGCTGATCTTCGCGGACCGGCCGATAACCTCCCTGTCGGGGGGGGAGCGACAGCGCTGCATGATCGCGCGCGCGTTGGCCCAGCAGCCCAGCGTCCTGCTGCTGGACGAGCCCACCGCGCATCTTGACATCAACCATCAAATCGAGATACTCGACCTCGCTCGGCGGCTCACCACGGAGCGCGGCCTGGCCACCATCGTCGTGCTGCACGATCTGAATCTGGCCAGCCAGTACTGCGATCAGCTCGTCCTCGTGTCCCAGGGAGAGGTCATGGCCGAAGGGAGGCCGCATGAGGTCGTCACTGAGGCCCGCATCCGCGTCGCCTACGGCACCGACGTACAGGTGCGGCAGCACCCCACTACGGGCCGGCCCTACGTCACGCTTGTGTCCCGACTCCCGGTTCAAGCGCCTCCGACACGCCAGACCACAATCCATCTCATATGCGGCGCGGGGACGGGCGCGCGCTTGATGCGCCGGCTGGGGCAACTGGGCTTTGCCGTGTCGGTGGGGGTCGTGAATGTGGCCGACTCGGATCAGATAGAAGCAGAGGCACTGGATCTGCGGCGAGTGGAAGAGGCGCCTTTCTCGCCGATCACGGAGGAGACCCACAGGCTCAACCTGGAGATGGCGCGGCAGGCCGACGTCGTGCTCGTGACGGGCATCCCCGTGGGCGACGGGAACCTGCGCAACCTGGAGGCGGCGGTGAAGGCGCGCGGATTTGGGCGTCGCGTGCTCCTCCTAGACGATCCTCCGATACCCGGGCGCGACTTCACCGACGGCGAAGCCACGGCGCTCCAGCGACAGGTGCTGAACGCGGGCGCAGAGTTGTGCCGGGACGAGGCAGAGGCCCTGGCGCGCTTGGAGAAGCTGGCGTGACGCGCGAGCCGTGGCGGTTCATAGACTCCGGACCGCGGCCAGGCGCGGAGAACATGGCCGTGGACGAAGCCATGTTCGAGGCCCACGCGGGGGGGGAGGTCCCACCGACCCTGCGCATCTACACATGGCGGCCGGCGGCGGTCTCCTTGGGGCGCTTCCAGCGAGCCGAGTCCAGCGTAGACCTCGACGCGTGCCGCAGGCTCGGCATCGACGTAGTGAGGCGGCCCACAGGCGGCCGCGCCATTCTGCACACCGAGGAAGAGGTCACCTTCAGTATCGCTGTCTCCGAGAAGCGGCTGGGAACGAAGGGCGTGATGGCCGCCTATCGAGCGCTCGCCATGGGTATCGTGGCCGGATTGCGTACGCTTCACCTCGATGCGAGGCTCGTCGAGCGCTCGGCGCCATCGGCAGCCCCGGCGATGGCGCAAGACCCCGCCTGTTTCGCGGTGAAGGCGCGGTGCGATCTCGTGGTGGGTTCATCGAAGCTTGTGGGAAGCGCTCAAGTGCAGCGCAATGGCTTCATCCTCCAGCAGAACTCGCTTCCGTTAAGGCTTCAGACGCAGGACTGGGAGCGGGTTTTCATCAGGAAGAGCCGGGAGCCGGCCGCGACCGGCCTCTGGGAGGCGGCCCACAACGAGATTCCGTATGCGCAGGTCGCGGCGGCGTTGAGACAAGGGTTCTCGGAGGCTCTCGGGATAACGTTTGAGGAGGCGCACATCTGCGAACGAGAGCACACTCGTGCTCGGACCCTCGCCCAGCCTTCCGGTGTGCCAGGCAATGCGCTGGAATCAGGGGTCCCTCCCGTATGAGAGTAGGGCGGACCCATGCGGGGTCCGCCCTGCCGCCTTCGCCTTGATGTGCTTGGTGTCTAGAACCGGCCCCCGCCCCGACCGCCGCGCCCTCCCCTCCCACCGCCGCCTCGTCCTCCGCGGCCGCCGCGGCCGCCGCGCCCTCCGCCACCACCCGGTGCCGCCCCGCCGACAGCCTCGCCGGCCTCGGCTGCCGCCGCGGCTGCCGCCGCGGCAACGGCGGCCCGAGCGCTCGTGTCAAGCTCCCGTATCTCCTCCACGCTTCGCTTCGGCTTGCGTGCAACCGTGATCGTTTCCTTAGAGGTGACCTCGCCCAGCGGCCGGCTGCCGCGGACGTAGATCGGGAAGTACCCATCGACGACCTCCAGGTACTTCGCACCCGTGACCATGCTGACAGGCATGACGATCTGCTTGCCCTTCGCCTTGCCCTCCTCCGCGGTGAGCGACACCCATTCGAGTTCGTCGCCGTCCCAGTCCTTCGCCTTGATCAGCGTCGTCGGGCCGTACAGCGCAGCGAACTCCCGGATAGTCGCCATCTTATCCACCTCGGGAATGCCGGTCGCCGCGCTCCGCGGCGGCTGTTCCTCGGCCGCTTCGGCTCCCGCTTCCGCCCCCGCTTCGCCGGCTGGAGCCGGCTTGGCCTCAGCCGCACCAGCGCCGGGCTCAGCCTCCGCTCCCGCCGCGGCTCCTCCTCCTCGGCGGCCGCCGCGCCTCCCACCGCCACCGCGCCTGCCTCCGCTCTCGGCCGGCCCAGGAGTCGCCTCCGCTGTCTCTACCGCGGCCGCACCGCCCCGACGTCCGCCGCGTCCCCCACGGCCGCCGCGCCCGCCGCGCCCGCCGGCTGCTGCCGCGGCAGTCCCTTCGCTCTCACCAGCGCCCTGGGCGACCGAGGCTTCGCCCTCTTCCCCCTGGACAGCTTCTTCTCCGCCCAGAGTGAGTTTCTTGGCGCCGGCCTGAGGCTCCTTCTTGCAGCCCGTGACCAGAGTCAGCCCTATCAGTGCGAGAAGAGCAGGAAAGACCGCGTGTCGCAATGCAAAGGCTCGTCCGTCCGACATTCGCTATCGACCTCCTGTCGCCCCGCCGGGGTCAGGCGCCCGGTCTCATACCACTACGGCGCGATCGGCGTGTTGTCCTTCGATAGGATGCCATTTCCCGAGCATCCTCTCGCCCGCTCGGCCCTTTACACACGGCCGTCGGCACCGCTAGAATAGCCCGAAAAAGCCATGGAATGCAAGCCCGATCTGCGACGAGCTGCCATAACCCGCCGGGACAACCTGCCCGCTCAGGAGATTAGACGCCGAAGCGCCGCCGCGAGTTCCCATCTGTTCGGGCTTCCCGAGTTCAGATTCGCGGCGACCGCGATGTTTTTCGTCTCCTTCGGCAGCGAGATCGACACCCTCCCGATGATCGAGACTGCCCTCGCCCAGGGCAAGCGAGTGGCGGCGCCCCGGGCCGACCCCGGCAGCAGGGCACTCCTGCCGTGTGAGATCCGAAACGCGGCGGAGGACCTGGCTCCCGGAGCTCACAACATCCAGGAGCCCCGGGCCCATTGCCCGCCCGTCGCCCTGGAGGAGATCGATCTCGTGATCGTGCCCGCCGCGGTCTGGGGCGAGGACGGCTATCGCATCGGCTACGGCGGCGGGTACTACGACAGGTTCCTCGTCCGTCTGCCTCGAGCGACTCGAGTGGGACTGGGCCTGGAGACGCAGGTCGTGGCGCAGGTCCCCCACGGGCCGCAGGACCTCCCCGTCGACTGCCTCGTGACGGAGGCCGGAGTCAGGCGGTTCGCCGGGGGCGACAGCGATAGCGCGAAAGGAGGCCACCATGTCACGGGGCCGGATTCGACTTAGCAGCATATCCCTCTACGGATCTCACGCCGTGACCCCGGCGGAACGCGAGGTCGGTCGCCCGTTCGAGGTCGATGTCGAGCTCGCCCTCGATCTGTCCACCGCGTCGGAAACCGATGATCTCGGCGCGACCGTCGATTACGCGGCCGTATGCGAGATCGTCAGGCGCGTGCACGAGGCCGGCCCCTACCACTTGCTGGAGGCGATGGCGGGGCGAATGGCGAAGGAGATCCTCGGCGCGTTTGCGGTCGACGAAGTGACGGTCCGGGTGCGCAAGCCCCATCCGCCGGTGGGCAGCGTGGTCGGCGCGGCGGAGGTCGAGATCACCCGCCGGGCCGCTGATGATTCCTCAAACTCGGAGAAAGGCCTTGGCTGACTACGAACCAAACATTGGGCTGGAAGTGCACGCCGAGCTGAGCACGAGAACGAAGGTGTTCTGCGGCTGCTCGACGGCGGTGGGCGCGCCGCCCAACACCCAGGTGTGCCCGGTCTGCCTCGGCTTTCCCGGGGTGCTGCCAGTGCTCAATGAGCGCGTCGTCGAGTACGGCCTCCGCACCGCGCTCGCCATGAACTGCGAGATCTCCCGCCCGAGCATCTTCGAGCGGAAAGGCTACTACTACCCCGACCTCCCGAAGAACTTCCAGATCTCCCAGAAGCGCTCCCCCCTCGGTGTGAACGGATACCTCGAAATCGGCGTCAACGGCTCCTCCAAGCGGGTGCGCATCACCGACGTGCACATCGAGGAGGACGCGGCGAAGCTGCTCCACCCGGAGGACGACCCCCAGCACAGCCTCGTGGACTTCAACCGCGGCGGCGTCGGCCTGCTCGAGATCGTGAGCGAGCCGGACATGAACTCGGTCGCCGAGGTCGAGGCCTATATGAGCGCGGTCCGCAGCATGCTGCGATACCTCGACATCTCCGAGGCGCGCATGGAGCAGGGCCAGCTCCGCTTCGAGGCCAGCATCTCGATCCGCCCCAGCGGCGCCTCGGAGCTGGGGACCCGGGTCGAGATCAAGAACCTGAACAGCTTTCGCGCGGTGCTCGGCGCGGTCGAGTACGAGATCCGGCGCCAGACCGAGGCGCTCGAAAGCGGCGAAACGCTCCACCAGGAAACGCGCCTGTGGGACGACGCCCGCGGCGTGACGGAGACGATGCGCCGCAAGGAGACGTCGGACGATTACCGCTACTTCCCCGAGCCCGACCTGGTTCCGTTGGACATCGACGAGGAGTGGATCGCCCGGGTGCGGGCGGCGCTGCCGGAGCTGGCGGAGCCGCGCGGGCGGCGCTTCGTCGCCGACTACGACCTCACCGAGTACGATGCCACCATCCTCACCACCGAGAAGGCGCTGGCCGATCTGTTCGAGGAGACGGTGAAGGCCGGCGCGGCCGCAAAGGCGGCGGCCAACTGGGTGACGGGCCGGCTGCTGTACCATGTCAACGAGCAGGGCC
>Ga0307380_10008603_pt1 | contig 13058 bp, 11 predicted proteins | sample UN3MG_FD_202239 | JGI IMG/M metagenome (GOLD analysis project Ga0307380, IMG submission 202239) | Soil microbial communities from Risofladan, Vaasa, Finland - UN-3 | ecosystem: Environmental > Terrestrial > Soil > Coastal area > Acid sulfate soil | place: Finland: Risofladan, Vaasa | collected... | reverse complement strand
GGTCGGGCATGCGAGCGCCGTCGTCTATGTCAACGGCGAGTACGCCGGGCTCTACACCGTCACCGATCAGATCGGCGAGGAGTTCCTCGCCGATGCGGGCCTCGAAGGCGGCGAGCTCTACAAGTCGCTCGGGCACGATGCCGACTTCACCTCCGCGCCCGGCACGTTGGCCGACCGCGATCTCGAGCAGAAGGTGCCGGATCCGAAGGACCAGGTGGTCGCCGATCCCGCGGTGTTCGACCTGTACGACTTCGTCGACGGTGCCGACGACGGGACGTTCCGTGCCGAGATCGCCGACCGCGTGGTGCTCGACGACTTCGTCGACTGGCTGGTGCTCGTGAGCCTCATCGGCGCAGGCGACTCGACGGCCAAGAACGCCTATGTCTACGGACCGGCCGACGGCAGCGGTTTCCGGGCGATTCCGTGGGACTTCAACCACAGCTTCGGACAGGACTTCCTGACCCACCGCGTGCCGCCCGACGCTGCGCTTCCCTCGTCGATCGTCGACGACAACCGGCTCTTCGCGCGGTTGCTCGATGATCCCGTGCTCGGGGCGCTCGTGGTCGAACGGACCGACGAGGTGCTCGGCGGGGTCGGCTCGGCGGACGCCGTCGACGAGCTCGTGGCGCAGCTCGGAACCGAGGTGCGTGCCGCGGCGCTTCGCGACGAGCAGCGGTGGGCGTCGACCCATCGGGAGACGCCGGCGTGGAGTGAACGAGACGACTTCACGACCTTCGACCAGGAGCTCGATCAGCTGACCGCGTGGTACGCCGAGCGCATCGGCGTCCTCAGAGACGACCTGCGGCGCGTCACGAAGGTTTAGGCTCGCCCGACCGCATGAGCCTTCTCGACCCCCCGCAGAGACTCGAGCGCGCCGACCCCGATGAGCTGGTCGGCGACATCGTGTCGACTGCCACCCGGCTCGAGCGAATGGACCTCGCAGCGGTCGAGCAGATGCGCCTCATGGACCGCGTCGACACCAAGTACACCTTCGGCGTCGGTGACCTCGGCAAGATCCTCGAAGAGCTGGGCGAGGACTACCGCGTGCTCGACATCGGCGGACGCGTGCTGCACAGCTACGAGAACCAGTACTTCGACACCGCCGACTTCGGCTGCTATCGCAGCCACCACAACGCCGATCTCCCGCGCTACAAGTTCAGGTACCGGAGCTACGTCGACACGGACACGACGTACTTCGAGGTCAAGGAGAAGACCAACAAGGGGCGGACCAACAAGGTCCGGGTCCCGGTCGAGCGACTCTCGCGCTCGCTCGACGGTCCAGCCGAGGCGCTGGTCCGGGAGGTGGCCGGTGACCGTGGTTGGGACGCCGCCGACCTGGTGCCGACGGTGCGTGCCACCTTCTTCCGCCTGACCATCGGGTGCCCCGAGGTCGGTGAACGGGCGACCATCGACATGCGCGTCCGACTCGAACTCGGCGGCGATCGTTCCGTCTATGACGCCGTGGCGATCTGCGAGCTCAAGCAGGCGACCGCGTCTCGACAGTCGGCGCTCGCCGAGGCGCTCAAGCAACGGGGCGTCCGTCCTCGCCGGATGACGAAGTACTGCCTCGGGGTGCTCGCCGCCCGGCCGAACGTCAAGGCGAACGACTTCAAGCCCATGGTTCGCGCCGTCGTCGACCTGACCGACCCGTTGCGATGAGCTACGCCACCCAGCTGTTCGACGTCGACGTGCTGGTGTGGCGCGACCTGGGCGAGTTTCTCGTGCGGTTCGGGCTGAACCTGATCGTCGGCACCGTGATCATCGTCATCACCTATCTGCCGCGACACCCTGATCACGAGTGGGTGTTCACGATGTACGTGTTCAACATCGCCACCTTCTTCGTCGTCTACATCATGAACGGGCTCGATCTGAACGTCGGGTTCGGCTTCGGGCTCTTCGCGTTGTTCGCGATCCTGCGGTTCCGAACCGAGAGCATCCCGTTCTTCGAGATGACCCATGTGTTCGCACTCGTCGCGACGGCAGTGATCAACGCGATCAGCGTCGGTGCACTGACCTGGGCCGAGATCATCGTCGCCGATGTGGGAATCGCCGGGACGATCATGGTGCTGTCGTCGGCACGCGTGAGCAACCGCCTGGCGACCCAGACGGTGCGGTACGAGAAGATCGCCAACATCGGCCCCGCGCGGCGTGACGAGTTGCTCGACGACCTCCGGACCCGGACCGGGCTCGACGTGGTCGACGTGCGTGTGCTCGAGATCGACTTCCTCTCCGACACGGCGCAGCTCAAGCTGTATCACCGTGGCGGCAGCCCGTCCTGAGGACCGCAGCCGTGCGGCGGTTGGCGATCGCGGTTGCGGTTGTCGTCATGGCGACGGCGTGCGTCGGCGACGGCGGCGAGCTCTCCGGGCGGGATGCCTCGAACACCGTCGGCCGCTGCCGCGACATCGTCGAGCTCCGCAAGCTGCGCGAGGAACTGACGCCTGACGCAGGGCACCGGGTGACGGTCCGGCCCCTCGGTCCGAACGGCGAAGCCGTCGAGGCCGACCCGACGTCGTGCCTTCGGACGACCTCGCCCGGTGTCGACATCGCCACGGCTCGATCGATCGCCGACGAGCCCGCGGTCGCGATGCTCGTCGATCCCGGGACCACGCCGACCGAGGCGACGGCCAGCGCCGACGCGGCCGTCGACATCGTCGGAGAGCTCGCACCCGACGTCGACCTGGCGGTGTTCGGACTCGGACCGATCGACGACGGGTACTCCGCGCCTGCCGTGGTGACCGAGGCTCCGGCCCCGTGGGAGTTGTGGACCACAGACGAGGCGCCGCCGGAGGGATGGGATCGCAACCCGCTCCTGACCGACGATCGCTTCGATTCGGTGCCCACCCCGCTGCTGGCCGTGCCGCCCGAACTCGCGGCCGGGCCCGTGCTCGCTCGGTCGACGCTGATGTTGGACGAGGCCGTCGATCCGGAGGGGCTGATGCTCACCGGATCGCACACTGGGGGCCTCGTGCTGCGCGTCGCCGGGACCGAGGTGGTGCGATCGAATCTGCCCGCGGGACCGCCGGGACCCGAGACGGCTCCGTTGGCCGCAACCGGCGATCCGGTCGACTTCGCCGTGACCGTCGAGCCGTCGCTGCTCGGCGGACGTGACATCGTGGTGTCGATCGAGTGGTTCGGCGCGTCGAGCGGATCTGCGGCACCGTTCTTCGAGTTCGAGGCCGTCGACCGCCGTTCTCGGCCCATCGCCGCTGCGCCGCTGACAGGGTTCGGCCGCGACCGTCGGTTCGCGATCGCCCAGATCGAGAGCCGCAAGGCGCGCCCGCTCGCACCCGACGACCTGGCACCGGCTGCCGGGGTCGTCGCCGCGCACCTCGACGATCGACGCGAACGCTCGTCGGACGGTCCAGAACTCCTCGTCGTGGTGGCCCCGCACCGGAAGGCCGAGGAGCTCCCCGACTTCGGCGGTGACCCGATCGTGGTGTGGGTCGGCGACGGCACGGGTGGCGTCGTTCCCGGTGTGCACCGCGCGGTCGACTCGCGTCCCGGGGTCGGCGACTCGTTCGCCGAGTTCGTCGAGGCGCACCGTCGTGCCGGGGTCTGGTCGGTCGGACTGTGTGGACCGCTCGAGCCGACCGAGCCGGTCATCGGGGTCGCCGACACGCCGGCGGAGACCTCACCCGAACTCGTGGCACCGCTCGGGACCGGCCCGTGCGACGCGTCCTCAGCGGTCGCCGGAACTCCTGCCGTGACGACGCTGCGCCTCGACCTCACCGACGACCAGCAGCGCGTCTTCGACCAACGTGGCGCCGATCGAGATCGACGACCGGTCGGTGCCACGCTCGAGATCTCCGCGGGGTTCGCGATGGCCGCCGAGGTGCAGATCCGCGGGCAGTCGACACTCGACTGTGAGCGCAAGAGCTACTCGGTCTCGTTGTCCGAGCGCGTTCCGGTTCCGCTCGTCGACGGATGGCAGCCCTCGGAGTTCACGCTGCTGTCGCTGTGCCTCGACGAGGGATACCTCAGAACGCTCACGACCTTCCGCCTGCTCGAGGCGCTCGGGCTGTCGGACCTGCGCATGTCGCTCGTCGATCTCGTCGTCGCAGACGTCGATCGCGGGGTGTACCTGCTGATCGAGAGGGCCGACGATCTCTCCGAGCACCATCCGACCGCAGCGGCCGTGATCCGTCGCCGCCTCGACCGGAGCGTGCAGGTGTCCGAGGTCGAGTGGACGTCCAATCGCCGGCCCGACCTGGCCTTCGACGAGTACGAGTCGCTCATCGAGTTCGCCGAGGCCTACGACGGTGACGACCTCGCCGGTGCGTTGGACGAGCGTCTCGACCTCGATCAGTATCTGCGTTGGCTCGCGCTGATGAGCCTGCTCCAGAACGGCGACTACAGCGACGAGGCCTTCTTCGTCGGCGATCCGGTGGTACGAGGCACCGAACTCGGCCTTCGGTGGCACCTCCAGCCGTGGGACCCCGACGACATGTTCCAGCCGTGCCACCTCGACGGTGTCCTCGAGATCGTCGACCGTGCCGGGCTCACCAGCTGTGCCGAGAGCAGGATCGACGCAGCGATCCTCGGCGACGACGGGGTGCTGGCCCGATACCAGACTCAACTCGACCGGGTCCTCGACGAGATCACCCCCGATCGATTCGCGACGACGATGGACGAGGTCCGAACCGAGTTCGACGCCGTCCTGCCCGCGAGCCCGCAGGTGGTGATGACCGAGCTGGCATCGACGGACGGGTCGGTCGTCGACGCCGAGTCGTTCGGGGCCGCGCTCGACCGCAATCAGGCGGTGCTCGTCGAGCGGTTCCGTTCCCGCTCGGTCGAACTGGTCGACCGGGTGCGCGAGCGGGGTGGGCCGTTCCTCGCCGACGACGTGGCCGCGACCCTGACGTTGCGTGCGCCGACGCACGCCTCGGCCAACGGCGCGCTGCCGGTGGTGGTCGAGGCGCGGACGGGCGATGGCACGATCGACCGGTCGGTGTCGGGACTCGTCGAGCTGCAGGTGAGGGGGGCCGCTCCCGCTTCGATCCCGATCACGGTCCGACGCGGGAGAGGCTCGACCACGGTCGACCTCCTCGACGTCGAGGCCGATTCGGTCTCGCTGTCGGTCGGGACCGCCCCTGCCGCAACCGTCACGATCGACTCGGCCGACCGGACGACGCGCGAGTTCGCCGGCGATCTGACCGGCGACGATCTGCAGTGGGGTCCCGACGAGACCATCGTGCTCGTCGGCGACACGCGCGTCCCGGCAGGATCGACACTGGTCATCGAACCGGGCACGCGGGTCGAGGTCTCGAGTCTCGTCGACATCGAGGTCCGCGGAACCATCGACAGCCGGGCGACCGACGTTTCGCCGATCGTGTTCGTCCCCGCGGCGTCGTTGGTGCCGTGGGGAGGAATCGTGCACCTCGACGGGACAGGAACCTACGACCACACCTGGTTCGTCGCCGGCGGCGGCCGCGCTGATCGCGCCTTCGGTCACTCGGGCTCGCAGCCGGTCATCCTGGCGTCGTCGGGTGCCGAGGTGAGTCTCGACCACGCGGTGTTCCAGGACGGACCCGGCAAGGGTCCATCGGGTCACACGTCGACGGTCACGATCTCGAATTCGCTCGTGACCCGGCTCGACACCGGCGGCGAGTTCATCGACACGGCCGTGACCGTCGACGACTCGTGGTACCTCGACTTCCCCGACCCCGACCGGGCCGGCGACGACGACAACGACGCGATCTACCTCGCCCGCGAGTCTTCCGGACCCGTCGGCGACGTCACGGCGACGGTCCGCGACTCGGTCTTCTTCGGCGGGGCCGACGACGGCATCGATCACAACGGTGCAGACGTGACGCTCGAACGCCTGTGGATCGAGGGCTTCGCGCACGAGTGTGTCGCGTTCTCGGCTGGTGGGCTCGCCACGCTGTCCGACTCGGTGCTGTCGGAGTGTGAACAAGGCGTCGAGATCGGCTACGGCTCGCCCGAGGTCATCGTCGATCACGTCGTCGTGATGGGCAACGACGTGGGCGTCCGCTACGGCGACGACTACCGATTCGAGTACTCGGGTTCGATCACGGTCTCCAACTCGATCGTCGTCGACAACGTCGACGACGTGTTGAACTTCGTGCTGCCGTTGGACGGCCCGGCACCGGACGGCCTGAGACTGCGGCAGACACTGCTCGGGTCGCCCGACGACGGCGACGATGCCGCAGACGTGATGACCGGGATGGTGACCTTCACCGACCGCCTCCTGCTCGGACCGCGGTCGCCGGGGGTCGGCCGAGCCGACGACGGAAGCGATCTGGGTCTGGTCACCGGTCGACCACGGTGACCGGTTCGGACGCGGACCGGCAGAAGGCGGCGATCGTGGTCGTCTCGAGCGTCTCGTCGGACCAGCGACGCTTGTACGGGATGTCCATGCCGAGGTCGTAGGTGCCGATGCCCTCGTCGCAGAGTCGTTCGATCTGGTCGAGCTGGAGGAGGTGTCCGACGCCGAGCGAGCGGACGTCCTCGGTCGCCGACAGCTGCAGCCCCCGGTACGTCGGGCCGCGCACGCCACCCACGATGTAGCCGACGTCGGCCCCGTCGAGCCGGGCCACGAGGCACCGGGTTCGTTGCGGCCCGAGGCGAGACAGCACGAGCCGGTAGAAGCCGGCCATGTCGGGCGAAGAGAGCCCATCACCCTCGGCACCCTTCCAACTCCGCTGCTCGATCGAGATCAGCCGGTCGAGCAGGGTCGAGGCACGGTCGGCGTCGACCGGTTCGATCACCAGGTCGGCGTGGAGCGCATCCCGGCGAAGGCGGCGCATCGTTTGGCGGAAGCGGGGGCTTCGCCGCCCGAACCAGCGTTCGAATCCCTCGCGGAGGTCGGCGCGGCATCGGGTGATCCCGCCCGCCCGATGGAGCACGTGTGTCGGATCGAGCCCGCTCAGCGCGTCCTGCCACGTGGGGCTTGCCTCCACGAGGCCGGGGACGAGGAACACGTGGTGTTCGACGTCGGTGATCGCCTCGGCGATCTCGGCCCAGACCCGGGGTTCGCCGATCACCGGGCACGCGAAGCCCCACACCCGGTCGACCCCCGACAGGATCCGGCGACCGTCGGCATCGGTCGCTCGGTCGAACAGGCCCCAGCCCGAGTCGGTGGTGAGCAGCATCGGATCCTGCGGCCGCATCGCGGCGGTGAGCGGAAGGACCCAGTCGGTCGAGGAGCACCACCGGTCGATGCCCACCATGGCATCGACCGCCCGGTCGTAGTCGTCCGCGTCTGCGAAGTCGAGCACGAACTCAGTCGCCGAGGTCGAACAGATCGACGCCCACCGACCGCAGCAGGCGGCGCGTCAGCGTCAGGGGCAGGCCGACCACGTTGCTCGCCGACCCGTCGACCGATTCGATGAACGCGCCGCCGATGCCCTGGATGGCGAAGCCCCCGGCCTTCCCGTCGGGTTCGCCGGTCGCCACGTACCAGGCGATCTCTGCGTCGGACATGGGCGTCATCGTCACCGTGGTCGACTCGACGTCCACCACGGCAGCCGACGCGGTGACGACGGACACCCCGGTGATCACCCGGTGCGGCCGCACGGTCAGGCGACGCAGCATCCGGGTCGCGTCCTGGTCGTCGGCAGGCTTGCCGAAGATCTCGTCGTCCAGGGCGACACACGTGTCGGCACCGATCACGACCCACCCGTCGTCGTCCGGGTCGAGCGTGCCCGCCACGAGGTCGGCCTTCTCGCGGCTGAGCCGCCGGACGTAGTCGACCGGCGACTCGGCGCCGAGCCTGGCCTCGTCGAGGTCGGCGGGGCGCACCTCGACGGTGAGTCCGAGCTGTTCGAGGAGGTCTCGACGTCTCGGTGACGCCGATGCCAGGACGTAGTGCGTCACCTGCGGGTCATCCGCCGGACACGACGAGGTCGGCGTCTCGGTCGAGTCGGTCGGTGACGTCGGGATGATCGAACCAGCCCTCGGGAACCGTGACCGGCTTCGGGCCGTGCGTGTGGCCACGAGGCATCCGCAGGGCCTCGACGGGGAACGGAGCGGTCGGGTCGAGGGGAGCGAGGAGGTCGTCGAGCTGGTCGAGCGTCTCGACCGTCCGCAGGTCACGGCGCAGCGCTGATCCGATCACGAAGCCTTGGAGGTACCAGCCGGTGTGCTTGCGGAACTCCTTCAGACCGTGCTGCTCGCCGAACCAGGCGGCGAGCAACGTTGCGTGCCTCTCCATGGTGGTGCAGATCGATCCGAGGTCGGGCGGGGATGGAATCGGGTCACCGGCGAACGCAGCGGCGAGGTCGCGGAACAACCAGGGACGGCCGAGGCATCCGCGCCCCACGACCACGCCGTCACAGCCGGTCTCGCGCATCATGGCGACGGCGTCGTGGGCATCCCAGATGTCACCGTTGCCGAGCACCGGGATCGAGGTCACCGCTTCCTTCAGCATGCCGATCGTCGACCAGTCGGCGTCGCCCGCGTAGAGCTGCTGCGCGGTCCGTGCGTGCAGGGCGACGGCGGCGGCGCCGGCGTCCTCGGCCGCGCGGCCTGCATCGAGGAACGTGGTGTGATCGTCGTCGATGCCGACCCGCATCTTCACGGTGACGGGCACCGAGCCGGCCGAATCGACGGCCGCGGACACGACGTGGGCGAAGAGGCGGCGGCGGACCGGCAGGGCCGCCCCGCCGCCGTGACGGGTGACCTTGCGGGCCGGGCAGCCGAAGTTCAGGTCGATGTGATCGACTCGTTCCTCGCGGACGAGCTGGGCCACCGCTGCCCCCATGACGTCGGGGTCGGTGCCGTACAGCTGGATCGAGCGGACCGGCTCGTCGTCGGCGAAGTCGGCCAGGCGCTTGGTCTTGTCGTGCCGCTCGACCAACCCGCGGGCGCTCACCATCTCACTCACGTAGAGCGCGGCCCCGAACTCGCGGCACAGCGACCGGAAGGGAGCGTTGGTGACCCCGGCCATCGGCGCGAGCACGACCGGCATCGCACAACGGATCGGCCCGATCTCCAGCGGTGGGAACGACGACATCACGCCACCAGTGTGGGGGATCAGGTGGTCGAGAGCGAGTCGATGAGGTCGTCGACCGGCGGTCGAGCGTCAGGATCGGGCGGGTGGAACACGTAGGCCATCGTCTGATCGGGGCCGATGACGAAGTCGCCGCCGAGTTGGAGGCTGTCGCCGGTCGGTCGATGGAACCGGCGGCCCCTGGCCATCAGCTTCGCGTAGCTCCACCAGATCTTCGGACCCCAGACATCGGACACGGAGCCCCGCCCGACGCCCATGGCGGCATAGGCCGTGCGATCGGCGTCGGCGAGCACCCGGATCCGGTCGGGCAGGTCGAGGTGCGTCCGGTAGTCGCCCAGTCGGTCGAGGTTGTCGAACATCACCACGGCGATCTCGGCGTCGCCGAATGCGTCGAGCCGATCGCTCACGGCGATCACGTGCTCCTGGCACGGCAGTCAGTAGAAGTGGCGGTGGAAGACGAGCACCACATCGCGGCCGACATGGTCGGCGAGCTGCCACGGTGCCCCGTGATCGTCCACCAGTTCGACCGAAGGAGCGGGGTCACCGGCGGCGATCATGGGGTCAGTCTGCCGTGGATGTCGCGTCTCTGGCGCGCACCGTCAGGTCGTCGATGGTGTCCCAGTCGAGCGCGGCGCCGAGACCTCCGCCGGTGGGGACGTGCAGCCAGCCATCGCTGTCGGGCTCGGTGGCGTCGAGAAGGATGGCGTCGCGGACCTCGGCCCGCCAGCCCGGAGGGTCGTGTGGGTACTCGAGCCAGGGCCCGCCACCGATGCCGCAGGTCACGTGCAGGTTGACCAACAGCGAGAACGCATCGCCCCACGTGTGCGGGGTGTACCACCCGCCCGTGGCGATGACGGCTCGACCGAAGCGGGCGCCTTCGGTGATGCCCAGGGTGAGCTGCACGTCCTGCTGGAACACGCCGAGCACGTCATCATCGAGCAGCCGCCACGACTCGGCGGACGCCAGCAGGAACTCGCCGCCGGCGACCCGCATCTCGCCGGCGGCAGCCCGCACGCGGTGAAGCCCGGCGAGATCATCGAGGGCGAGTGGCTCTTCGAGCCATGTCACTCCGAGCTCGGCGAACGGGCCGACGACAGCCAGCACGTCGTCGACCGAGGCCTGCGGACTCACGTCGCCCGGCATCCGCCAGGCCTGATTGAGATCGACCATCAGTGCGAACCCGTCGGGCGCAGTCCGCCGGGCGGCCTCGACGCAGGCGATCGCCAGGTCGGGATCGAACACGTCGAGTCGCATCTTGAGCGCATCGAAGCCGTCGGCGTCTCGTGCCTCGACCACCGTGGCCCATTCCTCGGGTGTGCGGCGGCTGCCGGCGGAGGCATAGGCCTTCACTCGGTCGGTTGCACCGCCCAACATGTGCGCAACCGACTGGCCGGCGGCCTTGCCGGCCACGTCGTACAGCGCGGCCTCGATCGGCCACAGACGACCGCCCGAGTAGCAGCAGGACGCCACTCGTCGGGCCTGGGTGTCGAGGTCGGTCGGATCGGTGCCGACGAAGTGGCGCACGTAGGGCTCGATTCCGGACAGATCGCCGCCGCTCACCCCGGACAGGCCCTCGTCGGTCTCGACCACGAGCAGGGTCTGACGCATCGATCGTCGTGGTTCGGGGTCCCATGCTGCGGGGAACGGTGGGTCGACCGGCACGTCGAGATCGACGATCCTGAACCCGGTGATGCGCACGGTCAGTCGGCGATCGAGCCGTCGAGGTACTGCGCCGCCAGTGCCCAGGCGCCCCGCCCGGCCTCGGCGCCGATCTCGCGTCCTCGCAGGTCATCGGACCGAACGTGGATCCCGCCGTACAGGCGGGACAACCCGGCCTCGTCGGCGGCGTCGGGGTAGGTGGCCCACTGGAGTTCGACATCGACCGACGGTCCGCTCTCGAACTCCAGCGAGCCGGCGGGCACGGTGAAGGTGCCGAGGCCGCCGGGGAAGTACTCGCTCCCCGTGATCTCGGTGAGCACCTCGGCTGCGGCTCGGCTGAACGCGCTGTGGCCCGAGACGTACGCGGCGAACGCAGGCGTGACGAACGTGGAACGCTGGTACGGGACCCACTCGACCGCACGGATCCACGCAACACCGCCTGCCTCGGTCTCGGGGTCGTCGGGGCCACCGGCCCACGACCTGACCGCGATCTCGCCCACGTGGTCGGCCAGTGCCCCATGGCGTTCGCCCGGAGCGCTCGAGGCGGCCGTGATCACCTCGACGAGTCCGGGCTCCAACGGGAGCCCGTCCGGGTCGTACGCCGGTCCGGCCGGATCACTCGACTGCCCGAGCCCTCCCATGTACCGGATCATCGAGATCGGCCGGACGTAGTCGTAGAAGCTCTTTGCCCCCCACGCGGCGATGGCGGCGTCATGCACGGCCCCGTTGAGTGCCAGATACATCGACACGTCCCACTGGAGGCGGTCGACGATCGGACCCTCACCGCCGATGCGGAGCTCGTCGCCCAACCGGTCGGACACGTCGTTGGCGATCGTGTTCCAGTGCCCCGGTGGAGTCTCCGAATTGGGGCCGTCCGCCCAGAACTCGGCGACGACGCGGCCATAGTCGCCCAGCGGCACCTCCGCCGGTTCGTAGTCGTCGCCGGTCACCGGGTTGATCGTCCGTCCCGCGGCGTCGTAGCTCCCCACCTCGCGGTCGCCCTGAGTGATGGGGCTGATGTCGATGGTCGAGGTCGACGTGGGGTCGAGGGTCGCGCTGTAGCCGATGATCTCGACCGCATCGCGCTTGAAGTCGGCATCGGTGCCCGGATCACCGATGAGCGGTGGGGGGCCCGGGTCCAACGCCGGACGATCATCGTCGGCGGGCCGAAGTGCGAACGGTCGGACGGCTCCCCATTGGGATCCGACGAAGGTCTGGACCGTGTCGGTGAGCGGCACGCCGTTCTGGGCGACCATCACCTCGAGTTCCAGCGGCTGCCATCGATTCGGGTCGGTCATCGTCGTCCCGGGCTCGGCGACGACGAGGGGCGGATTGACGCTCTCGTAGGCGGGATCGGCGTAGTCGTCGGACTCGTTCGACCCGTCGTCGACGGACGCCTCGAGGATCGTCTGGGCGATTCGATTCCCGATCGCCGCCGGGCGGTCGCCCTCGGTGTCGGTGATCTCGATGTCGAAGCAGAGCGCGGCCATGAGGTCGTCCAGCCGGGTCACCGACACCTCGGCACCTGGTGAGGGCAGGAAGCGCTCGACCAGCACCCGGTAGGCGGCGTAGCTGATCGCCTCGGTCCGGGCGGCGCCGACGTCGTCGGCGGTGTGCTTCTCGTCGAAGAAGACGCCGGCGGCGATCGGGTCGTACGCCGCCCATGCGTCCCACATCGCCGCCGAGGTGTGGAACAGGTTGCGAGCGTGCACGGTGGGCGCGGGGAAGTCCTCGCGGATGGCTGACAGAAGGGCCTCGTTCCATCGGCGGGCGACCGACGGACCCGGCTCGACCGTCGGCGTGCACGCCGAGGCGGCGTCATCGCCGTCGTCGAGGAGGACGAACAGGCCGACCCCGGTGACGATCAGCGCCAGCACCACGACGAGCGCGATGAGCAGGCGGTGCCGGGGGGTGTCGAACCCTGCGGTCAAGACTCCGTGCTCGGCCTGAGCGTGGTCGCAGCACCGGCCCGTGCGAGGTCGACGTCATCGGCCTCGGGGAGCCCACTGACACCGATCGCACCCACGACCCGGCCTTCGTGGAGGATCGGGACCCCGCCGCCCCAGCCGGTGTATCGGAGATCACCGAAGTTGGTCATCGGGAAGTCCTCGTCGCGTGAGGCCCGACCCACGGCTGCGGACTCGGTGCGCTCGCGCGCTGCGGTGAACGCCTTGTTCATCGCGTTGGCGATCGACGCCAGTGGGCAGCCGTCGGTGCGTAGGAACGCCATGAGCTCGCCGTGCTCGTCGACGACCGCGACCGCTGCACCCCGCCCGTCGGCGTCGAGCGCCACCCGCACCGTGTCGATGATTCGAGCGGCGTCGTCGTGGCTGAGGTGGGCTTGGTGTCGCATCGGGCTCACACGATCTCGGCCAGCTCGACGGGCGAGCGACGTCGGGCCGCGGTCACCGCCGCTTCGAGCACC